>Ga0105357_10001716_pt1 | contig 11708 bp, 11 predicted proteins | sample GOMGulsemesocosm_4_FD_83660 | JGI IMG/M metagenome (GOLD analysis project Ga0105357, IMG submission 83660) | Methane-oxidizing microbial communities from mesocosms in the Gulf of Mexico - GOM15B Gulf of Mexico | ecosystem: Environmental > Aquatic > Marine > Cold seeps | place: USA: Gulf of...
ATAAGGATTGGTCGAGGCTGCAAAAAGACCTAGGAACAAGTGATATAGCCGAGGCTTTATTTAAATAAATCTGAGAGTCATAACTCTATGACGATGCGGCGCTTTATTTTTTTGCTATTGTCCATTTTTGCGCGATACCGCTAGAGGCTTCGCTGAAGATATTGCGTCCATTGCGTGAGAAAGCTAGGGCAACAATAGCGGCGGCATCGTTGCCCCAGACGAAGTCTTTCGCCGGTATCCAAGTGCGTATTAAATCACCTGTTTTAACGTCCCATAAATCGATGCGTTGGTTGGGTCGGCCAGTTAATAGCGTTTGAGAGTCAGGCGAAAATACGCTGGCTGAAACAGTCATGTACCTCATCGGGAGTTGGCTAAGCCTCTCTCCCGTTTTGGTGTCCCATAAGCGGGTCTTGCCTAAAGAGGCGTTGCTCATCGCATAACGGCCATCATCGGATAAGGCGACATTGTAAATTTTAAAATTCTGACGCCAGCGTTGGGTGAGCTCTCCAGTTTCAAGGCTCCACAGCTTTGCATACTGATCATTGCCGCCAGTGAGGGCGTATTGACCGTTGTTTGAGAGCGCAACGGTATTAATAATGCCGTCGTGTTTGAAGGTATGAATGATTCTTCCATGATAAAGGTCGAAGTAATAGGCCTTATTAGACGCCATGCCGATGACTGCGCGTCTGCCATTCGCCGAGAGGCTAATATCGGTTATGGTTGGGAAGTCCCAATAGCCGATGATCTTACCGCTTTTAATTTCCCATAAAGCGAGTGAATTACTTTCTGCGGTGATGGCAAACTGATTATTAGCCGATATGGCGGATGCAATGATACCGTCATTGCTATCGGTGTGTTGCCACTGGTGAAGTACTTTGTTGGTGACGACTTTGATGAGTTGCGCTACACCGCCGGTTATCGAGACAAGAGCAAGAGAGCCATCTTTAGAAAAGCTAGCGGCTAGTAGGCCGGCTTTATCATGTTCCCAAGTTTGTTCGGGCACACTTTCATATTGGCAGGCAGAAAGCAGAAGGGCAATGCTGAGTAGGTAAATGCTTTTTAGTAAACGACTCATCTTAATAAGCGCAGCCCAATTATTTGAATAAACCTTTTAATTTGAGCTTTAATTGACTGAATATATTGAGAGGCTTTTTGAATACATTATCACTAATAGTTTCAATTTCATGACCGTGTAAAAAGCCGCGCAGTAATTTATTAAAGGCTTTAGTGTGTTCTAGCTGGGGTGAATGACCAACATTGCGAAAGGTATGAAAGCGACAGTCTTTAATTTGTTGCTGCATATTCTTCAAAGGCTGCAAGGGTATGACGCTGTCAAGCTCACCGTGCATGATCAAGACTGGAAAATCGAAGCGTTTTAATAAATGGACCCCGTTCCAGTTTTTTAGGGCCATTAAAAAGCCATCGAAAGCTTTAATGTCCATTTTAAGGGCATCGTTAACAACGAGATTTAAATAACCCTTGTTGTTATTTAATCTAGGCATTGTTTTTTTTAAGGTGGTAGATAGAAACCTTCTTTTTAGACCAATAGTCGCTAAGAACTGAAAGATGTTTTTAGCGGAAAAGAATGAATCTGATACCGACAGATTAGTTAGTGATGCCATTCCTTCCGCTGGCGCGGGTGCAACTAATGTAAGCGTGAGTATGCGTTCAGGGATAGTGCCTGCCAACTCTTGAGCGACAGCGCCGCCTAATGAGTGTCCAACTAAATGGAATGTGTCGATTTTTAGTCGGTCAGCAAATTGTGCTACATCTTGGCTTAGCGTTTTTATGTCGTATCCATTGTCGGTTACTTCGCTGTCGCCACAGCCTCTAAAATCTGGCGCATAGCCGCAGTAACCGCTGGGCAGGTCTTGCAGAAAGGGTTGCCAATAATGCCAACTGCCAAAGTTGCCGTGTAAAAAGATAATGGGCGTGTCACCGTTCGACTGGTATTCGTAATGTAGTTCAAGGTCTTCCAGTGATATAAAGGGCATGAGTGTTAATTTATCCAGTTCAATTTATTATGTAGTGAAACGACAGACCCAATAATAATTAATGTGGGCGGTTTAGGTTTCAGCTCTTCTACTTTGTCGGCAATACCCAATAAATCTGAAATAATCACACGGTGTTCAGGCGTTGTGCCTTTTTGAATCAGCGCAACGGGCGTATTACTGGGTAAGTTTCGTTCTATGAGTTTTTCTGCGATTTGGCGAAGGCCAAGTAGCCCCATGTAAATAACGATTGTTTGGTTAGGCTTGGCGAGCTGGTCCCAATCAAGATTAACGGTATTATCTTTTAGGTGCCCGGTGACAAACATGCAGGATTGGGCGTGATCACGGTGGGTTAATGGAATGCCCGAGTAACTCGCGCAACCTGAAGCGGCGGTGATGCCGGGTACCACCTCAAAGCTTATGTTTTCATCGATTAATGTTTCAATTTCTTCACCGCCGCGACCAAACATAAACGGATCGCCACCCTTTAGTCGAACAACGCGCTTACCTTGTTTAGCCAGTTTTATCAGCAAGGCATTAATGTCTTCTTGTGGCACGCTATGGTCGCTACGTTGTTTGCCAACGTAGATGCGTTCGGCGTCACGACGGGCAAGCTCTAGCACCTCATTTGATACTAAGCGATCGTAGACAATAATGTCGGCGAGTTGAAGCAGGCGCAGCGCTTTTAGCGTTAGCAATTCAGGGTCGCCGGGGCCGCCACCTACAAGGTAAACTTTACCGATAGTCGCTGTGTCTTGGCTTTGATTGAGTGTTTGAATGAGCTCTTTCTTAGCTTCTTCATGCCGGCCTTGATAGCTAAGGTCTGCGATTGGACCGTTAAAAATGCCTTCCCAAAAAATTCGTCGCTGTTTGGTATTACTGAAGTGATCCTTAACCGTTTGGCGAAACTCAGCGGCGAGTTTTGCAAGCTTGCCCAATTGTTGCGGAAGCAAGGTCTCTAGTTTAGCGCGGGTGAGTCTAGACAGCACCGGTGCAACACCGCCACTTGAAATAGCAATCGTCATCTGTGAGCGGTCTACTATCGCGGGGAAAATAAAGCTACATAACTCTGGTTGGTCGACGACATTAACGGGGATGTTGTTTAACTGGGCTTCGGCAGAGACGTCGGCGTTGATTTGAAGGTCATTTGTTGCGCAGATAACAAAATTGAAGCTAGAGGTATCATTGGCTTTAAAAGAGCGCTCAATATGCGTTATTTTTTTATCACTAAGAAGCTGCGTAAGTTCTTCAGATAAATGCGGCGCGATAACTGTAATGCTGGCACGGGCCTCTAATAAGAGGCGTACTTTACGAGTGGCGACTGAGCCACCGCCGATAAGCAGGCAGTTTTTATTGTCGAGTTTATGAAAAAGTGGAAGATAGTTCATGGTTTATTTTAACTCTGAATGCCTAAAACAGGTAGTGAGATGATCATTAACTAGACCGGTCGCCTGCATGAGCGCATAACAAATGGTCGGGCCAACAAAACTAAAGCCTCTTTTTTTTAAGTCACGACTGAGGCGAATGGACGTATCTGTCTGATTAGGTACTTGTTCGGGGTGCTCCCAATGGTTAATGATAGGAACGTTGTCTACAAAGGCCCACAGATAGCTAGAAAAACTGCCAAAGTCGTTTTGTATTTGAAGAAATGAAATGGCATTTTTTACACTAGCATTTATTTTGAGCTTGTTGCGTATCAGCCTAGCGTCCTGCATTAAGCGATCAATTTTTTGTGAGTTGTATTTAGCGACAATGTTTGGATCAAAAGCATCGTACAGTTCGCGGTAGTCCTCACGCCGTTGCAGCACTGTAGACCAGCTTAGCCCAGCTTGAACACCTTCTAAAATGAGAAACTCAAAGAGTCTGTTTTCATCTGTTAAAGGGACGCCCCATTCTTGATCATGGTAAAGAATATCAAGCGGTTTTTTAGCCCAAGCACAGCGCTTCTTATCGCTCATAGGTTAACGTAAGCTGATGATTGACCAGCCGTTTTCAGCTGCGTGACGCTGCAATTGCTCATCGGGATCAACTGCAACGGGGTGAGTTACCTTTTCCAATAAAGGAATGTCGTTATGGGAGTCACTATAAAAAGTGCTATCGCTGAGGTCAATGCTGCTATCAGCCAGCCAACTCGTTAAACGGATTACTTTTCCTTCCTGATAGCATGGCTCGCCGACATATCGCCCTGTGTATTGTCCCGCAATGAGTTCGGGCTCGGTTGCCAACATGGTTTGGATGCCAAATAAGTTAACGATAGGTTCTGTGACAAAGCGGTTTGTTGCGGTAATAACCATTAAAGTGTCACCTTTTTGCCGGTGCTGTTCTACCAACGCTTGCGCGGCCGGTAGGATGAGAGGGCGTATTTTTTCTTCAATAAACTGTGCGCGCCATTGATGTAACTTTTCTAATGGGTGCTCCGCTAGGAATGATAAGGCGAATCGTAGGTATTCATCGATATCCAGTTTTCCTTGGCAATAATCATTGTAAAACTGTGTGTTTGCTCTTGCGTAATCATCCGTATCGACGAGCTTATGTTCGACAAGAAATTCCCCCCAAAGGTGGTCACTGTCATCGCTAATTAAGGTGTTGTCTAAATCAAAAATCGTTAAGCTCATGTGTGTATTAGGGTGTCGTATTGTATTGGAAGGACGGTATCTCAGGTCGCCTGCTGCTTTGCTAAGGCTTATGGTATATGGCGCTAAAAGCGCAAGTCTGACATAAATGTTAGTGATTCCCAATCATTTTGTGAAGGAAGGTCGCGCTGTGATAAAACGTGGCTATAATAATCAGTAATAAACTTAAGTGACACGAATGAATCATGATTGATGACGATGGTTACCGACTTAATGTTGGCATCATTTTATGTAGCCAACATAATAAATTATTTTGGGCTAGGCGGGCGAACCAAAACGGTTGGCAGTTTCCACAAGGTGGTATGGATGAGGGTGAGACACACGAAGAAGCAATGTATCGTGAATTGTACGAGGAAATTGGCTTAAAGCCCGAACACGTGGAAGTTGTTGGGAAAACAAGAGAGTGGGTTTATTACGATTTGCCTAGACACTTTATTCGCATGGATAGCTTTCCAATATGTAAAGGGCAAAAGCAAATATGGTTTATGTTGCGTTTAGTGGGCGATGAAAAAAACATCTCATTTGATACGACGGACACGCCAGAATTTGATAGTTGGCGGTGGGCCGATTATTGGGAGCCTGCCTTTGATGTGGTGCATTTTAAACGCAATGTTTACTTAAGTGCGTTAACAGAAATGTGGTCTTGCTTGTTCCCTGGTATTACGCCTAATATTTTTAAAAAATAGTTAATAACCGGCTGAGTTTTGGTCCAGATTATCGGGTGTAGTGTCTAACCTAATGACTCCCGTGTGAATGTCTCCATCTTCGGTTAAACGTAACCAGCGGTAGCCGGGGGCAACGCTATCGATGGCGAATTCTTTACTTAATGGTTTGAATTGGAAACAGGTTGAGGGTGCGCCATACAGAGGTTTGTTGGCTACGAGAGTATTGAAGGACTGATGAATATGCCCATGAATAACACCTCGTACATTAGGGTAATCCGTTATCACTTTAATCAATGAATCAGGGTTTGCTACACACATGCTATCCAACCACTCACTGCCAATGGGTATTAGCTGGTGATGTAAGCAAATGAGCACTTGTTTGTTCGGATGGGCGCTTATTTCTTGTCGAAGCTTTTCAACCGCTGCCTCATCGAGTGTGCCTCCTTCCTCATTGGGCGTTTCCGAATCGAGAAACGCGAACAGCCACTGTTTGTAATGTAGCAAGGGTTGATATGTTAACAGTGGGGTTTCAAAAAGCTCTGTGAGCATGGCGGGCGTATCATGATTGCCGGGTAACACATAACAAGGAATATTTAGTTTTGTCATGTGTTCAATCAGCCGTGTGTAAGACTCGGTTGAGCTGTCTTGGCTTAGATCGCCAGTAAGGAAAATAAGGTCGGGTGGCCAGCTGGCTTCTTGCGCGAGCTGCAAAACAGATAAAAAGCTATCTTCAGTATTAACGCCCACTAACTCTTTATCAACGGACGCAAATAGGTGCATATCAGAGATTTGTAATATCTTTAAATCTGAATCATTGCAGCTATCAGGTAAAAAAACGTTCATGTTATTGTAAAAACCCTTCGGGTATTCCCTATTTCCAATTAAGTATAGACGTTGATGGTAAAAATGCTTTGAAAATTAATGGCTTTACTAGGACAGCTTTTTGATCATCACATTAGAGCGACGAGTTTGGTTGTAATGGTCGCGTTTTAGTTTCGGTAAATCGTTAAGTGTTGCGGCCTGAAAACCTTTTTCTGCAAACCAGTGGCTGCTTTGTGTGGTGAGTACAAATAATTGAGTAAGCCCTGCGGAACGCGCCTTTTTTTCGATCATACTTAATAGGTATTCTCCACGTTCGCCGGTACGATAATTGGGATGAACAGCAACGCAAGCGAGCTCGCCCATTGACTCGTGTGGGTACTGATACAGTGCGGCGCAGGTAGTGATCAAGCCGTCTTGTTCAATAACGTGAAACTGCTCAATATCCATCTCAATGGTTTCAGCGGAACGGTAGGCGAGTAAACCACGAGCTTCTAACGGGCGAATAAGTTCAATGATGCCATGAATGTCATTAACATTAGCAGGGCGAGCATCCTCAAACGGCTGAATACTAATCAGCGTCCCAGACCCTTGTCGTGTAAACAGTTCTAATGGTAGGCCACCGTTTATTTTTCGATTAATTAAATGGATGCGCTTTACGCCCAGTTTGCTGGCGCGAATGGCTTCTTGCAAATGCAGGTAGGTGTCATCTTGCTGATCATCCGTAGTGTCTAAAATAGTTTGTGCTTGCTCGGTTGTTAATTGACGGATGAGCTTGTTCTTGTCAGTTAGAAGCTCTGTCCGTTCGGTCATTAAAATAAGTTTGTCGGCCTTTATGGTGGTGGCAATAGCAGTGGCTATTTCTTCGCTACGAAGATTGAAAACATCGCCAGTGGGTGAGTATCCGAGTGGTGATACTAGAATAATATGGCCAGAATCAAGAGTGTTGGCTATCGTCTCGCCATCAACTCGGCGCACTTCACCGGTAAATTGGTAATCAACACCATCAATAATGCCGAGTGGTTTAGCAACAATAAAGTTTCCGGAGGCAACGCGAATACCCGAGCCAGACATTGGGGTGTTAGTTAAGCTGGTGGAGAGCCTTGCTTCAATATTGGTGCGAACAGTGCCCGAGGCTTCTTTTGCCATTTCAAGCGTTGGTTTGTCGGTCACCCGTAAATGTTGAAAAACTTGACTAGGGTGCTTATTGTGGATGAGTTTTTTTTCCAACTGAGGGCGAATACCATGCACAAGAATGAGACGGATGCCGAGGCTATTTAGTAAGGCAAAATCTTCAATCAAAGAGCGAAATAGTGCGTCATCGACCGCTTCACCGCTAAAGTTTATAACGAACGTCTTGCCGCGATGGGCGTGTATATAAGGCGCAGTACTTCTAAACCAGTTAATAAATTGATGGGGGTGTGTTAATTCCTCTGTTGGAAGAGGAAGTGATGTAAGTTCCTTAGCTTCATCAAGAGCGATACCCAGCAACTTCGCGGCTTCGTATATGCTTTTTAAAGCAGAGGATGGTACCAGTCCGCCAGTGCCATTTTTGCTTTTAGGGTATGTCCAGCGATAAACGGTAGCAGGGTCTTTATTGATGGCGTTGGCGAGTCGTTTGACGCCGCCAAACTGTTGGATAATAAAGTTTGCATCATTTAGCATGCGTAAATATTAGTCTTTATTTGCATAAAACGCAAAGAAATTAATAATTGTTGCAATATTATGAGTGTTTACTGATTAATGCAAATTTTTTGTATTAATTTTTGCAGAAAGTTGCAGTATGGCTCAATTTGGTTGCTGGGAATGTATTCATTTGGCTGATGTGCTTGATCAATATTGCCTGGGCCGATAACGATGGTGTCGAGCCCGAGATTGTTTAAGTAGGGAGCTTCTGTACCAAATGCGACAGCTGCGGAGGCTTTGCCGGTAATGTGTTCGATCATTTGCGTGAGTTTTGCATCGGCGGCTGTTTCAAACGGCGGAACGCCACAAAAAATGGGCCGGTAGGCGAGCTTGAGTTTGCTTTCTTCAGGTAACACAGCACTTAAGCGTTTTTGCAAATCAGCACGTAATGAATCAATACTCATGCCGGGGAGTGGCCGTATATCTATTTGTGTTTCACAATGAGAGCAAATTCTATTTGGGTTGTCGCCACCGTGAATGGAGCCAATATTCATCGTCGGTGAGGAAACATCAAAGACTGGGTTTTGGTGCTTTCTTTGTAGTTCTTCTCGCCAGCGCAGCAACTCATTAATAATTTGATGCATTCCTTCGGTGGCGCTGGCACCTAAATTTGGGTTGCTTGAATGCCCAGCATGCCCGGTGACGATCAAGGACTCCATCATGACGCCTTTGTGCATACGGATAGGCGTTAAGCCTGTGGGCTCGCCAATAATGGCGTACTTTGCGTGTTGAAATTGTTCTTTAACGAGCGCCTGTGCGCCACTCATGGCGCTTTCCTCATCGGCGGTGGCCAGTATGGTTAAAGGCCGTTTGAAGTCACTGGATTTAAACCGGGTGGCTACGTCAATAGCTAACGCGAAGAATGATTTCATGTCCGTACTGCCTAGGCCATAAAAATTATTATCTCTTTCGGTTAGTTTAAAGGGGTCTTGTTGCCAATGGCGATTATCATAGGGAACTGTATCGGTGTGGCCTGATAAAACGAGTCCGTTAGCGCCCTTGTACTGTGGGCCAATGGTGGCGATTAGGTTGGCTTTCCCGCTTTGATCTGAAAGCGGCTCGATGCTGACCTTAAATCCGATGTTTTCTAACCAATCAGCCAATAGGTTAATAACGGCTAGGTTGCTTTGATCGTAGGACGCATTAGTACTGCTGACTGATGGCGTGCCGATTAAGGCACGCATCATGTCGAGAGTGTTAAGGGGTTTGATCAAAGTGTATAACCGTTACTCATGGTGTTAATTAACTGAAGGTAGACGAGTCACTTTCAATCAACTTTATCGGTAACAGCGCCTTCAGAGGCCGAGCTCACTAATCTTGCATATTTTGCTAAAACGCCACGTGTGTAACGAGGCTCGGGTCGAGTCCAGTTAGCAAGGCGTTGTTGAATGACATCGTCGTCTAAATGGAGTCGTAACTCATTTTTAACACTATCAATGGTGATGGTGTCACCGTCTTCAACAATGGCGATAGCGCCGCCTTGGTAAGCCTCGGGTGTAATATGACCAACCACAAAACCGTGTGTTCCTCCAGAGAATCGACCGTCGGTAATAAAAGCAACTTTATCACCAAGCCCGCGACCCATAATAGCGGATGTTGGTGCTAACATTTCTCTCATGCCCGGGCCGCCTTTGGGCCCTTCGTAGCGGATAACGAGCACGTCGCCTTCTTTAATGGAGCCTTTGAGGATGCTCGTCATCGACTCTTCTTCAGAATCAAAGACACGCGCGGTTCCTGTAAAGCCGAGGCCTTCTTTGCCAGTGATTTTCGCGACAGAGCCTTCTTTTGCTAAATTGCCGTGTAATATCACTAAATGACTGTCTTTTTTAATGGCGTTATCAAGCGAACGAATAACATCTTGGTTATCTGGGTAAGGTGCTACATCAGCTAAGTTTTCCGCCAGTGTTTTGCCGGTAACGGTTAGGCAATCACCGTGCAGTAAGCCTGCATCCAAGAGGATTTTCATAAGCGGTTGAATGCCACCAATTTCAATGAGCTCGCCCATGGAGTATTTGCCACTGGGTTTCAAGTCGGCAACCATCGGTACGCGCTGGCCGATCTCGGTGAAATCGTTCAGTTCTAGTTCAACGTCGGCACTGTGTGCCATGGCCAATAAATGTAGAACGGCGTTAGTCGACCCGCCTAGAGCGATAACAACGGTAATGGCGTTTTCAAAGGCTTTGCGCGTCATAATGTCACGCGGTTTAATGTCTAGTTCCAATAGCTTTAGAACGGCTTCACCTGCGTCCTCGCAATCTTTCTTCTTATCAGCAGAAATAGCCGCCTGAGCTGAGCTGTTTGGTAAACTCATGCCCATCGCTTCAATCGCCGATGCCATGGTGTTAGCGGTGTACATACCGCCACAAGAACCGGCGCCTGGAATAGCCTTTGATTCAATGGCGTGCAATTCTTCGTCATCGATAAGGTTGTTTGCGCGTGCGCCAACCGCTTCAAATACTGAGATAACATCTAGCTTGCGCTGTTTGTGGCAGCCAGAAAGAATGGTGCCGCCGTATACAAAAATAGCTGGGCGATTAAGGCGTGCGAGGGCGATCATACAGCCGGGCATATTTTTGTCGCAGCCGCCGATGGCAACAACGCCGTCAAAGCCTTGGCAGCCGACAACGGTTTCAATCGAATCAGCAATGACTTCGCGCGATGTTAGTGAGTACTTCATACCTTCAGTACCCATTGAGATACCATCAGAAATGGTAATGGTATTAAAAATAACCCCTTTGCCGCCAGCAGCATTTACGCCTTGAACCGCGTCATCGGCTAAGCCATTAATGTGCATATTGCACGGCGTTACCATCGCCCATGTAGACGCAACACCCACTTGAGGTTTTTTGAAATCAGCATCATTAAAGCCAACGGCATGCAGCATCGCTCGGCTCGGCGCGCGTTCCATACCATCCACTACTTGAGAAGAAAATTTTCTACTATCGTTTTTTTTATCAGACATATTGTGCTCGTATATAAAGGTTTAAAATGAAGATTGCCAAGATGACTTTTTACGCCAGCTTATTTTAGGAAGAATGAACCCAAGCATGATGCCGAGCAGTAAAACGCCCGAGCCGATTAAAAACCAATCTAGGGCTTCGCTGTTGAGGAGGGTATCATTTTCTCTTTTCAAGCTTTCCAGTTCGCGTTCAATAGTCACTACACGCTGCTGAAGCTGGTTACGCTCGGCAAGAATTTGAACCGCATTGTTAGAGGTTTTTCTCAACTGTTCTAAATCACGTGACAAAGTGGTGTTGCGTTTCTTAAGCTCACTTGTTTCGCTGTCCAAGCTTCCTTTTTCTTCGCCCAGTTGGCTTAACTTTTGACTGGAATCGTTGAATTTTGTTTTCAGTAACGCTAGGGCAGCTTCAGCTTTGGCTAAGCGAGATTTTGCAGATGGCGTTTTATTTAGTAACCGTGACAGTACCCAGCCTTCACGCGTAGGGCTCAGTTTTATTTTTGAATAACCGGATGCTTGATCGCGCTCAATGATGTTGACTTTTTTGCCACTTTTTAGTGTGGCGATGATGCGATGGCCCGAGCTTTTGCCAGAACGAATCATAATGTCTAGTTCATCAGAGACGTAGGCGGGTTCGGCGATGACAGCAGAACTGGTTAAGAGGGCGAGTACTAAGAATATTTTTTTCACTAATGGTCCTTAAGGTATTGGGCTGAATATATCTAAGGTGTTACTTCATTAAGAATTCTAATAGGGCTTTTTGGGCGTGTAAGCGATTTTCCGCTTCATCCCAAATAACGCTTTGTTTTCCATCGAGCACTTCCGCGCTAACCTCTTCACCGCGATGCGCTGGTAAGCAGTGCATGAACAGTGCGTCGGGGTTTGCAACAGACATAAGCGACGAGTTGACTTGAAAATTTTCGAAGTCCTGCTCACGAATTTTTTGTTCTTCTTC
>Ga0105357_10001722_pt1 | contig 11696 bp, 8 predicted proteins | sample GOMGulsemesocosm_4_FD_83660 | JGI IMG/M metagenome (GOLD analysis project Ga0105357, IMG submission 83660) | Methane-oxidizing microbial communities from mesocosms in the Gulf of Mexico - GOM15B Gulf of Mexico | ecosystem: Environmental > Aquatic > Marine > Cold seeps | place: USA: Gulf of...
TGTACGCCCCGCAGGGTGGATCTCTAAGCGACCAACAGAGATGAAATCTTGTTTCATCTGAATCCTTTGTCAGAACGCTTGTAAAGGACTCGTCATTCACTTCGCATTCTTCCGCGGATTTGACCGCTTAGTTATCCACAGGGAACATCTAGGGACTAATTCGCTACTTTGTATGATTACTATTCTTAAAAAAACGGGCAATATTGAGGCCCACCTTTAGCTGCAACTAAAGGCCTTTATGTGGCAGCTCGAGTCGCTGCTGGCTCCTCTGTTGAGAGACCGTTAAGGAGTGAGAGCGTCACATAAACTCTAAGTGATAACTCGAATAGTCATCAGGGCCTCGAGCCCGTATTACAAGGCAGGGTAAACTTAACAATGAACTTACTTAAAGGCAATGAAATTAACGTCGGTATTGATGTGGGTAAAAGCCAGCTCGATATATATATCCGACCAACAGGCAAATTTTTTAGTGTAGCAAATGATGCGCAGGGTGTACGTGAAGCGATCAAACGTTTGAAAGCGCACCAACCTAAACGCATTATTGTTGAGGCAACAGGCCGTCTTGAGCATCGCTTGGTATTCGCTTGCGCAAAACAGGGTTTACCAATTGTTGTAGCCAATCCCGTGCATGTTCGTCGCTTCGCACAAGCGATAGGTCAGTTGGCCAAAACAGATAAAATTGACGCTCGTTTGATTGCGCATTTTGGAGAGGCTGTTCAGCCTAAACTAACGGAAGTCAATGCTGAAAGCGTCCGAAAAATCAGTGACTTATTAACGCGTCGTAGACAGTTGCTGAGAATGCAGACCATGGAAAAAAACCGCTTAGGGATTATGCCCCAAGTACTTCACGCAAGCATCAATACAATCTTGAAATCATTCAAAGCAGCCATCAAAAAACTTGATGAGCTACTTGATAGATTGATTGTTACAAATGAAGAATGGGCAACTAAAAGCAGTATTTTGCAAAGCGTCCCAGGTGTTGGAAAAATGGTGGCTTATACCCTATTGAGTGATTTGCCAGAGCTTGGTCATCTCAATAATAAGGAAATCTCAGCATTAGTAGGTGTTGCTCCAATGAATAGAGAAAGCGGAAAATATCAAGGGCAGCGACGTATACGTGGCGGACGACATCAAGTACGCACCATAATGTTTATGTCGATGCTGTCGGCTATCCAACATAACAGCACTCTTAAGGCTTACTATGACCGATTAAAGCTAGCAGGTAAGCGCTCAAAAGTTGCGATAGTTGCTTGCATGCGCAAGATGATTGTCATCCTCAATACAATGCTAAGAAACGGAACACCATGGGAAAACAAAAACGTTTGATGCCGTTGACTTTAAACATAGTCACTCCTTAGATTTAATTAAAGTTAACGGATATTTCGGTGCAATACAAGCGCCCTTTTATCACTATTCTTTACTACTCGCTTCTATTTTGTGGATACTCTTATCCGCCCCATTAAACTCCTCTTCATCGGTTAAACGCAGACCAATGGTTAATTTGAGCCCCAGATAGATAATATACCCGCCAATAAAAGCAACGATAACGCTTAGCAAACTGCCCACAAACTGAGCCATAAAGCTAACGCCGCCCATACCGCCAAATGCTTCAAGGCCGAAAATACCGGCACTAATCCCGCCCCAAACTCCACAGACGCCATGCAACGGCCACACCCCGAGCACATCATCAATTTTTAATTTCGTTTGCTGTAACACAAACAACCACACAAACAACGCTCCAGCCACACCGCCGGTGACTAATGCACCTAGTGGGTGCATCACATCAGAGCCGGCGCAAACCGCCACTAATCCTGCCAGTGGACCATTGTGAATAAAGCCCGGGTCATTTTTACCAACGATGAGGGCGGTGATAATACCTCCCACCATCGCCAGCAACGTATTCATCGCAACTAACCCTGAAATACCTTCGATAGTTTGGGCTGATATAACGTTAAAACCAAACCAGCCAATGCAAAGCAACCATGCGCCTAGTGCTAAAAATGGGATATTAGAGGGCGGAAATGCCACCAGTTTCCCTTTGCGGTAGCGACCATTTCGATTACCTAACAACAATATAGCCGCGAGCGCTATCCAGCCACCAACCCCATGCACCACAATGGACCCAGCGAAGTCGTGAAAAGGTGCACCTAAGTTGACTTCGAACCAAGTTTGTATACCCCAGTTACCGTTCCATACAATGCCCTCTATCAGTGGATAAACAATGGCAACGCAGAGGGAGCCGGCGATCAGTGCGGGCCAAAATTTTGCCCTTTCAGCGATGCCGCCAGAGATAATCGCGGGGATGGCCGCAGCAAAGGTCATTAAGAAAAAGAATTTTACCAACGCGTAACCGCTTGCCTGCGATAAGGTTTGAGCATCACTAAAAAAAGTAATTCCATAGGCTATCCAGTAGCCAACAAATAAGTATGCCAGTGCAGAAAAAGCAAAATCTGTCATGATTTTGACTAGGGCATTCACTTGGTTTTTATAGCGTACGGTACCTACCTCTAAAAAGGCAAATCCTGCATGCATAGCAAAAACCATCATGGCACCAAACAAGATAAAAAAAGTACTACTACTTTGCGATAAGTGATCTATCGTTGCGATTAAATTTTCCATTCTTACTCCTCATATTGCACCAAAATCACACAAAAAAACCTAACGCACCAGGGTTACACCTGCTACATGCGTTATTTCTGTGCAATTTTGATGTTTTTTGTTGTTTGCGCGTTTTATTAGCAATAAACAAGCCATGAATAACCTTAAAGACTCAACGGCCATTAGCTTTTAGCCATTTATTTCACCTAAAAAATACTAGGGCTAGACAGTGTATCTAGAGCTATATATGCTGCTCAAAATGATCCACTACCCGGATAGTCAATTGCGGGATTTAACCCTGATGAATTAGCTTTCGACTCATTCATCTTTTTAAAAATAACAGGTACTTACATGTCAGTTCACCTCTGGTTACGCGCCGAAACAAAACCGATGGAAGAACGCACAGCGCTTCCGCCGTCGCATGCCAAACAACTACTAGAAGCAGGCTTTCAAATTACTGTTGAGCACTGCCCTCAAAGAATCTTTAATATTGAAAGCTATCGTGAAGCGGGTTGCCAAATTCGCCCAGCACACAGTTGGCAAACAGATGCCCCCAGTGATGCGATCATTTTTGGCCTAAAAGAATTCACCGAAGAGGAAACTTTTCCTCTAAGCCACCAACACATTCAATTTGCACATGCATACAAAGAGCAACTTGGCTGGGAAAGAGTGCTAGGCAGATTTACTCGAGGCGGTGGTACATTGTACGACATCGAGTTTTTGGTGGATGAAAACCAAAGACGGGTCGCAGCTTTTGGCTATTGGGCTGGCTACAGCGGCTGCGCAGTCGCCATTATGACTTGGATAGCTAAGCAAAAAGGCGAAACGCTGGGAGCACTTAGCTCGTACCCCGATAGAGCAGTATTAATCGACTCATTAAAGACACAATTATCTGAATTATCAGGAAAACCTAGCATCATCATCATTGGGGCTAAAGGCCGCTGTGGCTCTGGGGCATTAGATCTAGCAAATGCTTTAGGCGTTGCAGTTACACCATGGGATGCAGCAGAAACCGCCAAAGGCGGCCCTTTTGAAGAGATATTGGATCACAATATTTTTGTTAACTGTGTTTTTATCCAAAAGAAAATCCCACCTTTTATCACTCCACAAATGCTAGCTAAAAAGAGCGGATCTCTAGAAGTCATTTGCGATGTTAGTTGTGATCCATTTGGCGATTACAATCCTCTTCCTATCTACACCCAATGCACTCACTTCAATTCTCCCAGCATAATACTTGAGAACAGTGGTGATGTTAGTTTGGTCGCTATTGATCACCTCCCTTCACTACTACCTAAAGAGAGCAGTGAAGACTTCTGCAACCAGTTAATGCCGACACTGAAAACAATCGACAACATTGAAGCAGGGGTTTGGAATAGAGCGAAACAGACTTTCTTGCAAAAATCAGCGCATATCAAATAACGGCGCCAGCACTTTATTAAAGTGCAATGAGATAACAGCCAAAGGCAAGTTCATCTATATTGATATGAACTTGCCTTTATCAACAAGAATTCAGCTTGCCTGCAAAATGTCATCGATTGACTCTCCCAAGAACTGCAATGCACTTATCAGCCTCAATCGCCGTAGTATGGCAACGCACAGCAATATTCAAAAAATAGCTTACAAAAGACCCCCGTCCCGCTATAAGCTATCAATTTAGTCATTTCTCTCAGTGTCTATTGCAACGCACTGCACAGCCCTAAAAGCACGCCAACAGCAAAGTTATCTAATTGATATATTTTATATTTTCACCACAGATCTAAATATCATGGCTATAGCCGCGGCAAGCTTATTGATCCTCGATCTCACCCTGCAAATCATCTCTCTATGATTTAGGAATATAACCTATCCACGTCCGTTTAGATAAGACCTATATTGAGGGTGATGTTGAATAAATTGCCTGACTAACCGTCACCCTCCAGAGACAAAATCAATGAACAATTGCTGTAATGCTTGCCAGAAGTTGCTGAACTCTTCCAATACCCATTCTAAGCTGATTTTGCTCAGCGAAGTCACTGGCAGTCAAATATTCAAATGCCAAGACTGCGAAACTTATATGCACTGTGTTCTAGGCGTATGGGAAGTCTTTATGGCCAGCCCTCAGGCCTATAAAACCACCGACACTAAACACTCAAGCGACAAGCAAAATAGCCAGCCTATTTCGCCTAATCACGCCATTTGATAGAAGCAAGATCTAACTACTGGTACTCTTCTGCGGTCTTAGTCCAATACCTTCCCATCTTTTTACACCGTTGCTTTGTAATAACTTATAATGCAAAAAACCATCACACGCTTTGCTGTTGTACAAAACATTTTAAAATTTCAATGGTTTTGAGTACATCATCGCAACCTGCTAATTCGCGGATTGAGTGCATGGCAAATTGCGGAGCACCGATATCAATTGTTTTAACCCCAAGCTGGGACGCCGTTATCGGCCCAATAGTACTGCCGCATCCCATGTCTGAGCGCACCACAAAGGTCTGTACCTGTGCCCCTACTTCCCTGGCGAACTCTTTGAACATAGCACTGGTGAAATCATTGGTTGCATACCGCTGATTGGCATTCACTTTAATCACAGGGCCTGCATTAAGTAGCGGTCCGTGCTTAGCATCGTGCTTATCGCTAAAGTTTGGATGTATACCATGGGCATTATCTGCAGAGATCAACATAGAGTTAGCAATCATTCTTGTCAGGCTTACTCTTGACTCGCACAGCCTTGTCAGAACTTGTTCTAACATAGGTCCTTGTGCACCTTCAGCTGACACGCTACCCACTTCTTCGTGATCATTGCACACTAACAGCACACCTTCTTTAGAGGTCGTGCTCAGCAGGCTTTGCAAGCCCATAAAACAACTCAATAAGTTGTCTAGTCTTGCGGATGCAAAAAATTCGTCATCAAAACCGACAGTGGCAGGTGTTTGTACATCATAAAAGCTCAAATCAAAATCAAGTAACTCTGCACATTCAACCCCCTCTTGCGAGAGTTTTTTAGCCAGCATTTCTCTGAAATCAAAATCCTGCTCACGGCTTTTCGCCACTTGACCAATAATCGGGGTGACCATCGTCTGTGGATTAATTTTAAAGCCACTGTTCGCCTCACGATTTAAGTGGATTGCTAAACTTGGCACGATCGCAATGGCTTTTTCAAAATTGATTAAAGAAGACTGAATAGCGCCTTTAGCATCCCGATAACTGACACGCCCAGCTAATGACAAATCTCTATCAAACCAAGGACTAAGCAAGGCACCACCATAAATTTGCACCCCCAGTTGCAAATAGCCATTGCTAATAATTTCCGGGTTGGGTTTAACCTTCAAGCAAGGTGAATCCGTGTGAGCACCGATCATTCTGAAACCGCTCTCCTCCACATCTCGCTCAGTCGGCATTTGCCAGGCAACGATGCTTGAACCATTACGAGTTGTATAATATTTTCCGCCTTTAACGAGATCCCAGTGATCCTTCTCATTTAAAAAGACAAACCCTGCCGCCGCCAACATTGATGACATTGTTTGTACGCAGTGGTATGGCGTAACCGCCGCTTTTATAAAAGCGCTTAACTGCTCTATTGTCTGATCTTTATTCACTTTGACTACCTATAATTTCCAATAATTTAATATCGAATACCAGCGCAGAATTCGCCGCTATTTGCTCTGAGGGACTTCTCGCCCCATAGGCGAGTTTGGAGGGTAAATATATCTGCCAGTGATCACCAACTTTCATTTTCAAAAGCGCCTGACGCCACCCTGTAATAACTTCTTTTAGCGGAAAAACAGAGCTGTCACCCCGCTGATAAGAGCTATCAAAAAGTTCGCCATTTATGAGTTTTCCTTCATAGTGAACCCTTACTTTATCTTGAATACTCGGGTGATCGCCACTGCCGCTTTTAACAATTAGATATTGTAAGCCTGTCTTAGTGGTCACGACACCTTGGCGCTGCTTATTTTTCTTTAAAAACGCTTGCGAACGTTGACTGTTTTCATCATTCAATGCTTTATCGACAAGCTCTGCTCTGAATGCCTGTTGTTCTTTTGATTCTCCACAACCAGCAACAGCCAAAAGCAACGCGGAGATAGCCAATGATTGGCCCATGAGCCGGTTAACTACTTTTCTAGAACGCCACATAAAAACCAACATCATCTCCAAATATTTTAAGTTTGAAAGTATTATGAAGCGGCAAAAAATAATAGCCAGAGCAAAGCCCTCAAGATTAAATATAAATCAATGACAGAGGCCCTTGGTGCTTAGGGGACGGTGAGCACACCCCTGAACTCCTGGATAAACCACGAGGAATACTTTAACTAATATTCGCTACATCAAGCGTAAATCGAAATCGTAAATCGTAAATCGTAAATCGTAAATCGTAGCTAATATGCCACAATTTATGGGCACAACAGCTTCAGCTAGCGCGAAGAGTTTCCTAAATAATCGGCGCAATAGCGGGTTCAGCGCCCCTTTTAATGGGAGTTACTTCTCTAAATGAGCACCATCTTGCCCACTTATTGGTTTTTTAACCGATTTTTAACCGCGTATTATCCAGTGCAGTGATGATACTGAGACCTCCTCTAATATATTATAATCATTCATATTTTGCCCACAGCAACTATTTTCCAGATATAGAGCCGAAGCATTTTACAATACTGGCTGGTGTCGCTACACTGAATTTATAAATATCCCCCGGGAACTAACCTGTACATACTATCTCTAAAAAAATATTTTTTATCCTATACAGTGAAATTCTAATTCAGAAGAAGCATTTATGAATAAATATATTAAGTTTGCGATTACACCTTTATTATTTCTGCCTTTAATAAGCCAAGCAAATAGCGGCGCTGAGGTATCCACATTAAGTGCAAAAGAAATCCACTCGTCCACCATCAAAGAAATTGTTAGCTCGCTAAGTAAAAGACATTACAACAAAATTGCGATCAACGATTCGCTATCGAGCAACTTACTCGATAGCTATATTAAATCTTTAGACCCCTCTCGCAGCTATTTTTACCGGGCAGATATCAAAGAATTTGAATCATTAAGACGCAATTTAGATAATGAAATCAAAGATAACAGTGTTGATAGCGGTTTCTTGATATACAACCGACTCCAGCAGCGTATTATCGAGCGCGTTAACTTTGCGATCAACCGCTTACAATCCACCCAAAAATTTGATTTTTCCCTTAATGAAGATTTCGAAACCAACCGCAAAGATTCTAAGTGGATACTGACTAAAAGAGATATGAACGATTTGTGGCGTAAACGCCTCAAAAGCTCGATTTTAAGCTTAACCCTTGAGCAAGAAACGAATAAGGAAGCAAAAGAGAAACTGGTCAAGCGCTACCAAAATCAACTATCGCGTGTGCAACAGACCAACAGTGAAGATGTTTTTCAAATTTATGTCAACAACTTAACCAGACTCTATGATCCGCATACTGCTTATTTCTCACCGCGCAGTTCCGAGAATTTTAAAATTAATATGAGCTTATCTCTGCAGGGGATTGGTGCAGTATTACAAAACGAAGATGAATTCACTCAAATTGTCAGACTGATTCCTTCGGGCCCCGCTGACAAAACAGGCAAGCTGAAAGCAAAAGACAAAATAGTGGGCGTCGGACAAGGGGCAAACAGTCAGGTAGAAGATATTATTGGCTGGCGTTTAGATGATGTGGTACAAAAAATACGCGGCGAAAAAGGCACCGTTGTAAAACTCGAAGTCATCAGTGCTGACAGTAAGGCACAAGAGCGTAAAACGATTCTGATCACTAGAGACAAAGTCAAGCTGGAAGAACAAGCCGCGCAAAAGAAAATTGTTAAAACTACCGTTGATGGTAAAAACTATAAAATCGGTGTTATTGAGATCCCCACTTTTTATATCGATTTCGCCGCACTACAAAAAGGCGATAAAAATTACAAGAGCACCACTCGCGATGTTAAAAAGCTGATAGAAGAGCTAAAAAAGGAAAAAATTGACGGCCTCTTGATTGACTTGCGTAATAACGGCGGCGGCGCTCTACAAGAAGCCAGCGCACTAGCCGGGTTGTTTTTCCGCTACGGCCCAACAGTACAAATTAAGTATGCAAATGGCAGTGTAGGCCCACTCTATGACAGAGACGATAAAATCACCTATCGCGGACCACTAGGAGTGATCGTCAATCGCCAAAGCGCTTCAGCATCCGAGATATTTGCCGGGGCAATCCAAGACTATAGCCGAGGCATCATCATAGGCAACCAAACCTTCGGCAAAGGCACAGTGCAAACACTATCGCCGCTTAATCACGGTCAACTTAAACTAACCCATGCGAAATTTTACCGCATCTCAGGTGAAAGTACGCAAAACAAAGGAGTGATGCCCGATATTTCCCTACCTGCGCTACTCGATACCAGCGAATACGGTGAAAGCGCGCTGGATCATGCACTTCCATGGGATACAGTACACGCCGTGAAAGGCTTCAACGGTCTAGATTTATCGGGGTTTTATCAAAACATACGCCATTTAAATAAAGGACGTGTGCAAAAGCAGCCCGACTTTAAGCACATGGTCTCAAAGATAAGCTACAACTCCAAACAAAAAGAAAACACCACAATATCTTTGAACAAGACCTTGTATAAAACCAATTTGGCCGCCGAGAAAAAATGGTTAGTCGATGCTGAAAACGAAAGACGTATGGCTAATAACTTACCGACCATTTCTTCCCTAGACGAATTAGAAGACGTGCTGGAAAAAGATGACTTAGGTAGACCTATTGACCCGTCTACTAAAGCGATTCTCGATGAAAGCGTACGCATCCTGATTGACTACAAAACACTATTACAGCCTAAAAGTTAAGCCCTATGAGCGCAAAGAAAAAACCATTAATTATTATCATTGCTGTCGTTGTCGTCGCCCTTTTGGGCGGCGGGGGCTACTTCGCTTACTTAAAATTACAGGCACAAACTGATGCGAACACCAAAAGCTTAGAAAGTGCTGGCGACGTGCTTGTTGGCGATGCCTATAAAACAGACGAAGAGAAAGCCGATGCTGCAGAAGAATTGGCCCCTACCATAGATACCAAAGTGAAACCTTCGCGAAAAGTAGTGAGATCACTGCAGCGCGAAAACGTCAAACTCAGCATTGAAATCATTCGTTTAAAAGAGCAGATTAATAGCTTGAATCAGACAGTGACTAAACTTGAAGAATATAAAACCACCAACGAGCGATTTGCCCCTAAACGGGTTGAAGACGAAATGGCCGATATCGAACGCCAAGTTAAAGCCTTTTTATTAGAATCTGAGGATGCCGAACGCTTCAGTACAGTACAAATTGAAATAATGGCTGCGGCTAGCGCACTTGAATATCAAGCCTACATAAACCGTAATCGTCTAACGGTCACTAAAGAGCAACGCGCAAAAATAGCCATAGAGTTTTTACCCGGCTATTCTTTTTGCGTCGGTGATGGCATCGTACTTGCCGCGAATAATTCCCGTGAGTTTGACCTTGTCGCCAGTAAGTTTCGCACTAAAGCTTCCCTACCACTACCAAGCCGCCTCAAGAAAGATTTAGATTCTGTGATCACGCCTTGCCAAAATACCTTGCGTGCTCAACTGGATAAAAATATTCCTGAAGCATCTTAACTCCAATCCAAGCTATCCTCCCTAGATAAGATAGTGGCCAACATAAGCGCCACTATCTTGCTACCTTGTGTGCGTAAAATCATATCGTGTCAAAATCAAATGCTATCGCACAACAGTGGTTTTCCAAAACGTCAAAGATTCCAGTGTAAGCGCTAAACGAGGACCGAAAGACCACTGATTAATATTTCGATTCAATACACCTAAGCCATCAACAATTTAATTCAGCACTTCATAGAGGAATCATTTAACTTTCGAAGCCACTAAAATCACCTACTTCACGAGTGAATATAGAGTATTAGGGAGAACAGTCCCTACCAACTTAAATGGATTGTTCGCACACTTAGCTTTGCACAGCACTAATAATCCTGTATAATGCGCGCTCTTAATTCTAGGAAATACTAGGTTTACCAGCCTTTAGTACTGACGTAATGCAGCACTTACAAGTATCTAGTTTTCCTTATAATCTGACCCTGTGTCGCTGGTGATACAGGTTATGTGCTCGGTTTCTCTTCACCTTTTAATTAATCGGTGGGAGCCGCGGCCCAAAAATAGGACATTTTCATGAGCGAAAGCTTTGCTGACATGTTTGAAGAATCTCTTCTGACACTCGATATGAAACCAGGTACTTTAGTGACTGGTGAAGTTGTTGACATCGATAGCGACTGGGTTACTGTACACGCTGGACTTAAGTCTGAAGCTGTTATCCCACGTATTCAGTTCATCAACGATGCTGGCGAACTAGAAATTTCAATCGGTGATAGCGTTAAAGTATCTCTAGAATCTGTTGAAGACGGATTCGGTGAGACTAAACTTTCACGTGAAAAAGCGAAACGCGCTGAAGCTTGGGATGTATTACAAGCTAAATTTGACGCTGAAGAAACTGTACAAGGTTTCATCAACGGTAAAGTTAAAGGTGGTTTCACTGTTAACGTTAACAACATTCAAGGCTTCCTACCTGGTTCATTGGTAGATGTACGCCCAGTACGTGACGTTGATCATTTAGAAGGACAAGAGCTAGACTTCAAACTAATCAAGCTTGATCCTAAGCGCAACAACATCGTTGTTTCTCGCCGTGCCGTGCTTCAAGAAGCAAACAGTGCACAACGCGATGAAATCCTAGCTTCTCTAGAAGAAGGCCAGACGGCTAAAGGTTTCGTTAAGAACCTTACTAATTACGGTGCATTCATCGATCTTGGCGGTGTTGACGGCCTTCTACATATCACTGATATGGCTTGGAAGCGCATCTCTCACCCGAGCGAAATGCTTAACCCAGGTGATGAAATCTCAGTTAAAATCATTAAGTTTGACAAAGATTCTGGTCGTATCTCACTAGGTCTTAAGCAACTTTCTGAAGATCCGTGGGAAGCTATCAAGAACCGTTACCCTTCTGGCTCTAAAGTACAAGCTAAGATCACTAACCTTACTGATTACGGCTGCTTTGCGTCAATCGAAGATGGTGTTGAAGGTCTAGTACACGTTTCTGAAATGTCTTGGACTAA
>Ga0105357_10001724_pt1 | contig 11686 bp, 9 predicted proteins | sample GOMGulsemesocosm_4_FD_83660 | JGI IMG/M metagenome (GOLD analysis project Ga0105357, IMG submission 83660) | Methane-oxidizing microbial communities from mesocosms in the Gulf of Mexico - GOM15B Gulf of Mexico | ecosystem: Environmental > Aquatic > Marine > Cold seeps | place: USA: Gulf of...
GTTGCAGTGCGGAGGCAATTAATGATTCATTGCTCTTTGCTAGCATTGCTTGTTCTGCTGCGCTCAATGTTAAATTGCACTGTTGGTTTAGAAACCAATCAGAAAATAAGTTGAGTTCTAGCTGTAATAAATCAGCATTGTACTGCGGTAAGTCGCAGGTATTTATGTCTACATTCGTTTGTAAAATGAGTAGGCTGGTAAGTGCATTCTTATATAAACTATCGACAGTTTTATCATTGAGACAGTCTAATAAACATTCTGAGCCAAAGTCTTCGAGCAGTAAAAAACCTTGTTCAGTATTTTGTTGGATGATTGTAGGTACATTCACTTGGGCTTGTGTAAATAGCTGGGCAACTTTGATAAACGGTGCAGTGTCTTCTTTATCAGGTGGCGCATCCATGACGATAAAAGAGTCTTGTTGCTGATACACTCTAAAATAGCGCCTAAAACTGGCATCGCTAGATGCTGGTTTGAATTGCGTAATATTTAATTGTAAGTCATTCGTTAGCCAGTGCAGAATGGCTTTTTCTCTATCGTCGCTTGCCGTTATCATTCTTTTATAAAGAGGCTGGAAAAGTAAGGTAAAATGGTCGGTTGTTATTCTATGATATTTTGCCTATTAATGTAGGCTTTTTGATTTTTTATTTCTAGGCTTATGGTGTGCATAGTAACGCGTATATTTTTGTTCTTTTTCAGTGCAGCTTTGTGGCAAAGCGCTGTTGTTCAGGCGGGTGAATCTGGTTGGGACTGTAAAAGAAATAGAGCGAACGGTCATTGGCAGTGCGCAAGCCCTGAGCAGCTGATTATTAAACCTAAAGTGCATCAGGTCGTTGAGGCGCAAGAAAAAGGCTGGTTTAGTCATACTTATAGTACGGCGCAAGAACAACTATTTAAACGTCTACAGCAGCAGTTCAAGCAAGATCCTTGGGCAATGTGCAGCTTAAAATTAGGCGCTCAACCGACTTTTTTAGTCGATAAGGCATTGCGTGAGCGTACGCCAATGAGTATTTTTGCTAATCAAAGTGAAATATTTGACCAGCAAATGACTCATTTTTCGGGTGATATTGATTTAGAGCGCGCTGATCAGCGAGTGCTTGCCGATGAAGTGGATTATAATCGAAATTCTGGCGTACTCGATTTGTATGGTGACGTTATTTATAGTGATGGCGGTATGGCCTTATACGGCTCATCGGTAAGAATGAACTTAAATGAGGATAAGTCCTTATTGCGTGATGTCTCTTATATTATGCCGACATCCCCGATACGCGGTAGTGCTGATGTTGTTTATCGCGATAGCCCTACTTTTAGTCGATTTAGTAATGTGACGTATACGGCTTGTGAACCGGGTAATCAAGATTGGATTTTGCATGCCTCTAAAATGAAGGTCAATGGTGAGGAGGGATCTGCCTCTATAAAACATGGATGGCTAGAGTTTAAACAAATTCCAGTGATGTATATTCCGTATGGTTCATTTCCTATTGATGATCGGCGTAAGACAGGCTTATTGACGCCGACGGTTGGCTATTCACAGCGTAATGGTGCTGATATTACTCTGCCTTTTTATTGGAATGTGGCACCGAATTATGATCTGACATTAACGCCGCGTTATATGAGCTCTCGGGGTTTTATGATGGGTACAGATTTTCGCTATCTATGGACGGATTCAGAAGGCGATATTAAAGTTGAGATGATGCCAGAAGATACGCAAACGAAGACTTTACGCTGGGGCGGTAGCTTTCAACATAAAACCCAGCTGATTAAAGAGTTGAGTTTTGACTGGGATGCTAATTATGTTTCTGATAGTGCTTATTTTTCAGATTTAGATGGCTCGCTAGGAATGGGGAATCGCTCGCGTTACTTAGCGAGTGATGCCAATATTGCTTATACCTTACCTTGGATGACCTTAACGGTAAAGGCGGAAAATTATCAGAATATAGATCCGAGTCAGAGTGATAAAAGTGTACCTTATCGGCGCTTGCCGCAGGTCAAATTGGATATGTTTAAGGGTTTTGATGAGTTGCCAGTAGCGTTGGCGCTGGATAGTGAGTACGTGATTTTTCAGCGGCATTTTCCGGATGGGCAGGCAGAAGGGCAGCGTTTAAACCTTAAGCCTTCGGTCAGTTTCCCTTTTATTTCCGAAGGGGGGTTTATTACACCTAAAATTGCTTTGCAGCATACCCAATACTGGTTGGGTGGTGATGGGCCTGCTCAATATTCAACTAATGCGAGTAAGACGCTGCCTATGGTGTCTGTGGATAGTGGCTTATTCTTTGGGCGGGATTTTGAGTCATTAACGCATACCATCGAGCCGCGCTTGTTCTATTTATATGTACCGTATACGGATCAAAATGATATGCCTAATTTTGATACTTCATTATATGACTTTAATTCTGGTCAGTTGTTTAGAGATAATGAATTTAGTGGCCCCGATAAAACCCAGAATACCAATCAAATCACTACAGCTTTAACGACACGATTAATTGAGGACGGAAGAGAGCGCTTAAATCTTACGGTTGGCCAGATTTTCTACTTTGAAGACAGGAAGGTGAATTTATTCGGAAATGAAGTACACTCTGAATTACTGTCTAATTTAATTACTGAATTAAGTAGTGAAATAACCGATGAAGTTAAATTTAGTTCAGCTATGCAATGGAGTTATGATCGGAATGCCATTGATCGAGGTAGTGCTGACTTGTATTATCATGGTATTGATAATGCATATGTTTTCAATGCGGGTTATCGTTATCGACTAGAGCGTCCAGGGCAGGTCGGTCAAGAGCAAGTTGTTGCTTCTGCTATTGTTCCTATCTATGATGGATGGAGTGTTATTGGCTTGTACCGATATTCACTTTTTGATCGTAAGACTTTAGAGTATTTTTATGGTATCGAGAAAGATAGTTGTTGCTGGCGTTTTAGAGTAATTGCACGCCAATTTATGCTGAGTACCAGTGAAGATGCTAAACCACAAAACTCAATATATTTTCAGATTGAATTAAAAGGCTTGACCAGTTTAGGTGATAACCTAGAAGACTTTTTATTGGGAAATATTTCAGGGTATAGGAAACCAAATTATTAATTGCAATGATAAAAATAATGGTACATAAAAGAGGTCAAGTGAAAATTAAGCGTTCAGTTACACAGTTCATTTCAGTTCTGTTTTTTGGCGGCTTATTGCTCGTTCAAAGTCATCATAGCTTAGCTGCCAAATATTTGGATGGCATCGTTGCTGTTGTTGAAGATGATGTTATTCTCGATAGTGAATTGGCACGAGAGGCGACTTCCATTGTGAGTAAGTTAAAAGCTAATAATGTGCAACTGCCGCCCAAGAAAATTTTGTATCAGCAAGTGTTGGAGCGTTTAATCATTGATAAATTACAAAGTCAGCTAGCACAAAAGGCAGGTATTAAAATAAGCGATGAGATGGTCAATAATTCGCTTAGTAGCATTGCTCAACAAAATAGTTTGAGTATGGAGGAATTTAAAAGGGAAATTAGCAAAGAAGGAATGGATTTTGATGTGTTTAAAGAAAGTATACGCCAAGAAATTCTTGTTAATCAATTACGTAGCCAGGAAATTGGTCGTCGAATAAAAGTTTCAGAGCAAGAAATTCGCCATTACTTAGATACTGAAATTAGTGCTGAAGATCAGAAAATAAAGTATTTTCTAGGTCATATCTTAATTGCTGTTCCTGAGGCAGCGTCTGCATCAGAAATACAAGTGGAAGAGGCAGAAGCGCTTAGCGTAATCTCTCGGTTACGCGCGGGAGATGATTTTAAAAAAATGGCGGTGAGTGTTTCTGATGGCGGCAATGCTTTAAAAGGTGGTGAGTTAGGCTGGCGTACTTTAAATCAAGTGCCGACATTGTTTGTTGATGTCTTAAAAACTATGCGCAAAGGTGAGGTTTCGGAGCCTATTCGTAGTCCTGGCGGTTTTCATATTCTTAAGCTAATAGATAGTACCGGAGTTGATGCGCATATTATTACCGAGACACATGTTCGGCATATCTTAATTAAAACCAATGAAATAGTGAGCGATGCGGAAGCTAAAAAGCGTTTAGTTATGATCTCAGGTCGAATTGCTGACGGAGGTGATTTTGCCGCGCTAGCACAAGCGAATTCCGATGATACGGGGTCAGCGTTAAAAGGGGGGGACTTGGATTGGGTTATGCCAGGTTTATTAGTGCCGCCATTTGAAAAAGCAATGTCTGAATTAGCTGTTAATGAAATGAGTGGCCCAGTACAAACACAATTTGGTTGGCACCTTATTCAGGTTTTAGCGCGTCGTACCAAAGATAATAGCGAAGAACATAAGATTAATCAGGCGCGTGATGAAATTCGTAAAAGAAAAATAGAAGAAGAAACCGAGTTATGGCTAAGGCGCTTGCGCGATGAGTCTTATGTTGACGTTCGATTGGGGTTTTTAGAGGATGAAAAATAGGCTTGTGTATACTCAAGTAGAAAAGCAGCTAAGCTTAGAAAATGAATTAAAACGAGTGCTCTCCAAAGAAGATTTAACGGCAAATAAGGCCTTAATTGAAGTCAGTGCGCGCAATTTAAAATTAGATTATCTCGACTTAGCCGCTGCCTTATTATTTATTAATGAGCCTGAACCTACATTAAGCGATGTTGGACATAGTAAATTGAGTATGGAAAAGCAAAAAGCTTTCGAGTTACTTAATGCACAAATGGTTCGTTATCGTATTGAAGTTGGGCGTGTTCATCAAGTCAATATTAATCTTATAAAAGACCTTATCGTTGAAGAGGCTGGTGTAGAACACAAAAAAATTGGCTATGTTGATATTTTAGAAAATTATACGATTTTAAGTTTGCCGCCAGGCATGCCCGTTGATATCTTACAGGCCTTTAAGGAATTAGAGATAAATGGACAAACATTGGATATTAAGCGCTTAAGTGGTGCGGGTAAAAAATATCAAGCGGAAAAAAGTTATCGACGCGGTACACGCAGGCATTATCTTGCTGCGAATAAAAGAAACCCGACTCCGGGACAAGATAAGGTTTAACCTTTAATTATCATTATAAATAAAACGTATGAATGAAATTCAGTTTGTAGATTCGGTCGCTGAACTAGAAATCCTTTGCCAAAAAATGCAGCATGAGCCGTGGCTTGCTATGGATACTGAGTTTTTGCGTGAAAAAACCTATTACCCAAAGTTTTGTTTATTGCAAATAGCGACATTGGAGTGGGTGGCTTGTGTCGACCCTATTGCTTTAGAAGGGCAGATGGATGAACTATTTGAAATTATTAATAATCCAAATATTATTAAAGTATTACATTCTTGCCGCCAAGATGTAGAGATTTTTTATAATCTCACAGGGAAATTACCTGCGCCTGTTTACGATACTCAGCTTGTTGCTCCCTTACTTGGGTTTCAAGAAAATCCAGGTTATGCGATGTTAGTCTCTGGTTTTTTAAATATTAACTTAAGCAAAATTCATACGCGTACTGACTGGAGTCAGCGACCTTTATCGCCAGAGCAAATGGAATATGCGGCAGATGATGTGATTTATCTGGCTAAGATTTATCAGATGATGGAGGTAAAGTTACAGAAATTAGGTCGAGAAAGTTGGCTGAAAGAGGATTTTGAGCAGTTAATGAATCCTGATTTATATGATATACCACCGGAAAATGCTTGGTTAAAAATTCGCGGTAAAAATAAATTAACGGGCAAGCAGCTTGCTATTGTCCATGCTCTAGCGGAATGGCGTGAGAAAGCGGCGAAAAAAGATGATCGCCCTAAAAACTGGATTTTGCGCGATGAGTTGATCTTAGATATGGCTAAATTACAGCCAGTGACTGTAAAAGCACTGGCGGAAATACGCAGTATTAATGATGGTTTTGTTAGGCGCTCTGGACAGCAGGTGTGTGATTTAATTAAAGTGGCACAGGGTATGCCAGGGTTGAAATTAAAAGCTAAAGAAAATAGCGTAAAAAAAACCGCTAAGCAAGAAGCGGTATTAGATGTTTTAAGCGGCATTGTGCGCTTGCGAGCTGAAGAAAATGCTTTAAACCCTATAATTTTGGCTACGCGTAAAGATTTAGAGGCTTTATTATTTGATGATCCTGATGGCTTATTGTTGCATGGCTGGCGTTATAGCATGGTAGGTAAAGAATTACAGGGGCTTTTGCAGGGGCACTTTACCATTTCAGTAGATAAAAATGATTTAACATTGCATGCCTAGGAAGTGTAGGGCGGACTTCAGTCCGCTTGTTTGTATAAGTCAGTTTTTATCTTGCTGAGATTAACTCCCTCAGTTTGCTCAGTGTTACATAAGCAGCATTAGTTACACCTAGATTAGCTAAACTCGCTGGCAGTGACCCTGCAGGATCGCCATGCATTTGATGAGTGATAAGGATTGTGGCGGTATGATTTAGCTGAAAGTGCCAATAGCCATCAGAAGTTCGCATTTGAACGGTGTCTAGCTCTGCTGGTAATTGCTGCAAAATGGGTTGCGGCAATTGATTGCGAGGAATGTTTTTTAAGTTTAAGGTATAGCTGTTTTGCTCTTGGTCAAAATTCCCTTGAGATTGCATGACTGTATAACGGTCACTTAGAGGCCAAGGTAAGTCACTGAGTTTATAAAGGTAACCATCGCTGAGTGTCAGCATTTTTAGGCATTTATATTGCCAGTCGGGGCAATGTTCGGCATTATTAATGAATTTTAACAGTGTGTCTAGCTTGGCTTCTAGGGTCATGACTCCCTTAAACTCTTTGTAATCTGAATTAGCTAGCGTGCGAGTATAAACTTGAATCCCTGCTTCATTTTTGACTAAGTTCCATGGGAATAGGCTCTCTTCGGCTTTTAAGCTGCGTTCTGCGCTGAATAAAATCAGTAATGTAAGTAGAGAGGATTTTAAAGTTAGCATGGCTTGGTAGAGGTTATCATCGTTCTTTTCAGGGGGGCGGGTCAAGTCGAGTGTACTATTAAACAATGCATGATATGACAGCTGCAAAGATAAAAAATATATTAACAGGTATTCCCGCTCAATTGCCTAAGGAATTATTCACCTGTTTATTGGAAAATGAACAAGTAAAGATAGAAAGGATTGTTTCTCGAGGGCAGAGCAGTGCAAAAGATGAATGGTACGATCAAGTCAATGATGAATGGGTTGTCTTATTGCAAGGCGAGGCTATCTTAGAATTTTTTGAGCCACAAGAATTTAAAAAACTACAAGCAGGAGATTATTTATTAATCCCCGCGCATTGTAAACACCGTGTTGATTGGACGCATCCCGATAAGGATAGTATTTGGTTAGCGGTACATGTGTTAGCCCTATAGAAATTTTAAGTACATCATTAGAGCGCAGCTTTAGCATCAAGTAAAAATATAATTACCTTAAATACAGTATTACAAAAATATTATGAAAATTCCAAAAATCGGATTTATTAGCTTAGGCTGTCCAAAAGCATTGGTTGATAGCGAACGCATTTTGACTAAATTACGTTCTGAAGGCTATGAGGTTGCACCTGATTATGATGGTGCGGATATGGTCGTGGTTAATACCTGCGGTTTTATTGATTCGGCTGTTGAGGAGTCATTAGACAGTATTGGTGAAGCGCTTGCTAAAAACGGTAAGGTTATTGTTACTGGATGTTTAGGTGCGCGTGCGGATGAAATTTTGGCGCGTCATCCACAAGTATTAGAAATTACTGGCGCGCATGCTTTAGAAGAGGTCGTTAGCGCGGTGCATAAGCATTTGCCGCCATTGCATGATCCTTACACAAGTTTAGTGCCGCCACAAGGCATAAAATTAACTCCCAAGCATTATGCTTATTTAAAAATATCTGAAGGCTGTAATCACCGCTGTACCTTTTGTATTATCCCGTCTATGCGTGGCGATTTAGTTAGTCGTCCAGTGAATGAAGTGATGTGGGAAGCCAAACGTTTAGCTGATTCAGGTGTTAAAGAATTATTGGTAGTTTCGCAAGATACCAGTGCTTATGGTTTAGATTTAAAGTACCAAGCTTATGATTGGCAAGGCAAAGAAGTGCGTACGCGCTTTTATGATTTAGCTGAGGCATTAGGTGAGCTAGGTGTTTGGGTGCGTATGCATTATGTTTACCCATACCCTCATGTTGATGAAGTCGTACCATTAATGGCGGCCGGAAAAATATTACCTTATCTGGATATTCCTTTTCAGCATGCGAATGCACGTATTTTGAAGTTGATGAAGCGTCCAGCTGCAACGCAAAATAATTTAGAACGCATTAAGGCATGGCGTGAAGTGTGTCCTGATATTGTGTTGCGAAGCACCTTTATTGTCGGTTTTCCTGGAGAAACTGAAGAAGAATTTCAAGAATTATTGGATTTCTTAACTGAAGCTCAGTTGGATCGCGTCGGTGCTTTTGCTTATTCACCTGTTAAAGGTGCAGTAGCAAATGACCTGCCTGATTTAGTCCCTGAAGAGGTCAAAGAAGAGCGCCTAGCACGCTTCATGGCACATCAGGCAGAAATCAGTTCAGCACGCTTGCAAAAACGTGTAGGTCGAACTGAGAAAGTATTAATTGATGAAGTGGTCGAAGAAGGTGCGGTTGCCAGAAGTATGGCGGATGCACCAGAAATTGACGGTCAAGTGTTTATCGATGGGGCAACACATTTAAAAGTAGGCGATATAGTCACTGTGGAAATTGAAGAGGCCGATGATTATGATGTCTGGGCTAAGCTAATTGAAGCAGGTTTGGAATAGGTAAGAAGTAACTCAATTAGATGAATTTTATACCTGCAAGGTTGGTATCTAAAAATATTTTAAGAAAAGTGATAAGACAAGCTTAAATAAACAGGACTGCTTCTTATAAAATAGATATCTTGTAATTTATAGTGTTTTTCAGTATAAGAATAAATGGCTCTTTTGAATAATGAGTGGGTGAAATAATAATTTATTACAGTAAGTTATGATGACTGCATAGTAAAAATAATACAAATATCCTTATGAATGTTTATATTATTTTGAAGTGATTATGCATTTAATATGTAATTAATACAAAAGGTTACTCATAAACAAGCCTTAAAAATTAAGAGTATAAAACAGTATATATCACCATATTATTTGATGTGAATTTATTTAAGTGTTTGTTTTTAAAGTTAAATATTACCCGCTCACTTTTTACAATAGCCAAAATAATTATTCAATACTTATATTATACGCGCGGAGATATACCATGAAACTAGGCTATACCCCAATTGCGATAGCTTTACTATTTGCAATGCAAACTGCTCATGCTGACCTTGTTAGTGATGGCGAATTGATTATGGATGGAGCGCAGAAAGTGTATCCCGAGTTTTTTCCTTCAAAAGAGACTACTCAAGTATTTGAGCCATGGCGATTTCGTTTTTACCCACAAACGGGAATTTATGTGGGTGTTAATCAACAGGATTCGGGAGTTTATCTTTTAGGCGGTATTTTTGGTGATTCTCCTACCTACGTTAATAATTCAGACACTGTTTTAGCTTTGATAAATAGTCAGTTAGGTTCAACAGGTGATAATAATCTCATTTGTGATACCAGTTCGGTGCCTGATGGTTTTGTTTATGAATATAGTGCGAATGAGGTTAATGTAACAACTAATGGGCAATGTATAAAATTGCCTGATAACTCAAGTTATTGTGATGTTAAGCCGGAAACGGATGAGGCCGGTACACCAGTCGCAACAGGTTATAATGTGTTAACCAACACGAATATAGCGCTTTTTGAGCTGCATGGACTGGCAATCCCTGGATTTGATGAAATTGCCAAACAGGCAGTAAATTCTACTGCCTGTATAATTAATGCGCCTACTGAGTTTTTGAGCTACACGGTGAATGTAGACATCTGTATGGATATTACAGATACATTAAGTGCGTATCCAATTCCTTTGACGGGACCAGTGACTACGCACTTGATAAGTTCTTCAGTTAGTACAAAAGTGGATGATTGTTTTGCAACAGACGCTGATGTTATTACTAATGTAGTGACTAAAGAATCTTGGATGAAAGACTTTGCCGGTGGTGGTTTTACAAAAATTAATTAAATTTTTTGATCTAACTGATAGTTAGAGATATGCAAAAATGATTCGTGATTACGTGTGGTTCTTAGTCTGAACTAAGCTTTGCGTATGTGGTAGTTTACAAAATAAGCCTCGTTATTCCTGATATTTTTTATTGGGGTTAGTTATTTTTTTGATTGATTATGTAGGTTAATTTATGAGGCTTGATTGAATGCCAGTGTAGAGAAGACGGGGTCTTATTATGTCGATAAAATTTATACAGCAGACGACTTAAACCTTATGATGCTTTAAGTGATCGCTTTATTCGCACTGTTGAAGTGGCCATTAAGTTTTTTCGAAGCTATGAATATTATCTGCAAGCGGAGCAGAGTCAGTCTTTAAGAGATGGCTTGCATCGAATGGAAAAGTTAGAGCTTATTTCTAATATTGATGTCTGGTTAGAAATGCGCGATATTCGCAGTCGTATTGTGCACGATTATGTGCCAGAAAAAATTGCCGAAATGTATCAATTAATTCGCGGAGAATTTTATAATGAACTTCGGCAGTTAGATCAGAAAATAAAACAAATAGTGATATAAATAAAAATCTAAAGTAACCACAGAGAGCATTGAGGTTTTAATGTAGAAAAGCCTGTGTTCTCAGTGGTATTGTTCGGTCTTTAATGATAATTAATCATTATCTTTACGTTCTTTCTTCTCTGGAATCGGTAGTAAAGGCACGTGATAACTCTCAAGTATTTTGTTGATTTCTTGCTGATTTTTAGCAATTAAATCATTCAGTAAGGCTTTGCGTTGTTTGTCTGGATAGCGCACGCCCATGGACATCGAATAATCAAATTTCATATTTAAAGCTGATTTCATAGGCAATGTTTTATAAGCATCTGGGTGTTGTGTCATCAGATAGCCAGCCATCGGTCCCCACAAAATAACCATATCAATATTGCCGGCTTGCAGTTCTTTATCTATCATCATGGCTGAATTATTGTCACTGTCGCCGGTCATGGTTTGATAGGGAACGCCTTGTTCTAATAAGCCACTTTTTTGCAACCATGCAGTTCCAGGGCCACGATCAAACATGGCGATTTTTAAGCTGTCTTGTTTGGCTAAGGGCAGTGATCTTAGTTGCTCAGGAATAGTAACCCCATCCCATCCTCGTCCCTTAGCTATCAGTAATACATAACTTGAATGATAATAAGAATTTGTTGTTGCGGCAAAGTCAAAGCCAGAAGGTACACCCATAATGACATCGCATTTGAATTCTTCCGTGTCACCAATAGTTGATTTTAATGTGTTGCGCACAAAGCCGATACGCTGAGGAAACCAGTAATATTCAACTTCTTGCCCTAATTGTTTAGCAAACAGCTTTGCTATTTTATTTTCAAAGCCATCGCGTTGTTTGCTGGAATAGGGTGGATTTAGTGGGTCTGCGCAGACTCTGAATTTTTTTTCGTCTCTAGGGTTTTTTTCAGTCGTACTCGGTTTTTGGGTGATTTTAGCTTGTTCGGCATCTTTAGAGACTTCAGAGACCGTAGGCTGTTCAATAGTATTAATCTTTTCAGCGGTCTGGCATGCGGCAAGAGTGCTAAGTGCTAATGCAGAGAGCAGTGCTTTTGTTTTTTTTGTAAATGACATTTTATTGTCCTTAAGAAAACAGTCGTTTTGGGTGGAGCCGTAAAACAAAAAA
>Ga0105357_10001730_pt1 | contig 11642 bp, 10 predicted proteins | sample GOMGulsemesocosm_4_FD_83660 | JGI IMG/M metagenome (GOLD analysis project Ga0105357, IMG submission 83660) | Methane-oxidizing microbial communities from mesocosms in the Gulf of Mexico - GOM15B Gulf of Mexico | ecosystem: Environmental > Aquatic > Marine > Cold seeps | place: USA: Gulf of...
CATCAGTTTGCGTCAGAAATATTTGGGATAGCATGGACTTGACTGAGTCTTGCGCGTTAAAAGCTCCCTTTTGCAGCTCTTGCTCCCAATATGAAGGTTCTACATCCAGCATGTTTCCTATTGTTTCTGGGTCCATCAACCATGCGGCAATTGATGGAATAGTGGCGTCGAACTCCCGCAATATTTTTGCGACACTCATGATGTCTAACTCAGAAATAACAGCGATCATGGTTTGATCGCCCTCGGTGGAGGCTATGTCCTCTAAAATATCACCACCATTGCGACCACTCTCATGGGTGATAGCAATGACCTTCTCAGCTAAAACGGCTATTTGTTGGCTCAAAATATAATCCTGTCAACGTCTGTGTAGTATTAATAATCGTCAAGAAAGTCTTGATCTTGACCGCTGTATTCTTCGTAGTCGTCGTGTTCTTCGAGCGCTTCACTGTCATCTTTTTGCGCGTTGAACTCTTGTGTTGTCGCATCTAATTCAAAAAAGCAGAGCAGCAGTAAAGCGATTTTTAAGGGGTGCTGAAACTTATCGGCTAACGTCGATAGCAAAGGCCGATAACGCTTATGTATGCTGACGCAGCTTTTTACATCGTCCCATGAAGGCTCTGAATTCAAACTTAAGAGTGACAACTTGGCACAATCCAACTTTACGATGAGCAGTAAACACATGGCGAGTTGGTCAGGCATACCCGCTAAGAATTCTGGAGTCCTGTTTAACTGGGCTAATAAGCTATCAACATAATTGTTAAATAAATCGGGTTCTTCTGGATCCTTATAGGATTCTATATTTTCAATTAACAGTTGATAGTCGTCTATTAAATAGCTTGGTACAAAAATGATCTTTGACATGATTACTCTTAAGTATTTAGAACTCTGTTCCAATAAGATTTAGTGAACGACTTGGGGTTAATGACCTCAGTGTATTCCTGTTCAATGTATATCTTGCGCTGTTGTGGGTCAGATATTACATCGTATGACTGTTGGATTTTCTGGAAGCGCTCAACGGCATCTTCCGATTTGTTTCTATCTGGGTGATATTTTGAGGCTAAACGTCTGTAGGCCTTTTTGATATCATCTTGCGAGGCCGATTTTTCAACCCCCAACACTTCAAAATAGTCCAAAATTATCTCCATAATTTTCATTGAGTATTTATTGTTTGGCGAACAGTATTAGTGCGACTCTAGCTGTATTGTCGAAAGCCATGAGTAATGCCGTGGGAGGATACGGGTTTACTTAATAAAAGGCTTGGTAGCTACTGATTTTTTTCAAAGGATTGGAGCTCAATCAAGACAGAGAATTAAGACGTTCTAGACTGATCCGAGTACCTTTTAGCGCCTAGTACCGTTTCCTTACTAGATAGTCGAGATTATGAATGAATGCGGCCTCTTTGTCGACCTTAGTTAAGTTATTTGATGCTTATAGATACCCAAGGCTAGCCTTAATAATCTATTTCAATTAGGCCCTTGCCCAAAGCCATTAAAGGTCACCCACAAACAATTGATCAAACTGCATCCAGAGAGTTGGCTGTTTGTTTTTTTTCAATATTATGCAGAGTAATTAATCCTGGGCAGGAGGTAATAAGACTAGCTGGCACCATCGTTTGGAGGGCATCGCATGGTTCATGCGCCCCTCTGTGAGCTCTTTTCCCGCCAAGCAAACTTTGAAGACAATTGCACAGGCCATTAAAATATAAAAAAGGCTGTCCCAAATAATTATTATTATCTTTATTGTATTTTAATCGTTACTTTACCCAATTTAACCTGAATCCCACTAGTCTAGATTATTTGTACTTTTTTGGTAAACTGCCATTATCATTCTCAGTATAGGTAAAAAACTGTGCAATATACTCATTTAGGCAAATCAGGTCTTAAGGTATCGCCATTGTGTTTAGGAACAATGATGTTTGGTGGACGCACCGATGAAAGGGTCAGTAAACAAATTGTTGATAGCGCTTTTGAAGCAGGTATTAATTTTATCGACACTGCAGATGTTTACAATGCGGGCCTCTCTGAAAAAATCACTGGAAACCTCATTAAATCGACTCGTCACGATTGGGTGCTCGCTACCAAGGTGGGCAATGCAATGGGAGAGGGTATTAATAGAAAAGGTTTAAGTCGAAAATGGTTGATGCAAGCTGCTGATGATAGTTTGCACCGTTTAGGTACGGATTATATTGATATATACTATTTACACCTTGAAGATTTAGAGACACCACTGCGAGAAACAATTGGTGCAATCGGTGATTTAATTAGAGCGGGGAAAATTCGATATTTTGGTTTGAGTAACTTTCGCGCGTGGCGTGTCGCAGAAATAATCCGCTTGTGTGATGAGTTAAACGTACCCCACCCAATAGTGAGCCAACCTTATTACAATGCACTTAATCGCATGCCTGAAATAGAGCACTTGCCTGCATGCGAGCACTATGGCATGGGTGTTTTTCCCTATAGCCCTTTAGCGAGAGGCGTATTAACAGGTAAATATTTACCGGGACAAACAGCGCCAGAAGGGACGAGGGCAGGCCAAAAAGATCCGCGCATGTTACAGACAGAATGGCGCGAGGAATCATTAGAAATAGCTCAAACCATTAAACAGCATGCATTGAATCAAGGAATTACTGCTGGGCAGTTTGCTTTATCTTGGGTCTTAAATAATCAGCTTATTAGCGGAGCTATTGTGGGTCCGCGTACGATGGAGCAATGGCAAGAATACCTAGCGGCGCTTAACTATCAATTTAGTGCGGAAGATGAGGCTTTAATCGATAAATTGGTCATTACGGGCCACTCTTCGACACCTGGATATAATGATCCCGCCTATCCTTTAGTTGGACGGATATCAAAAGTTTAGAAAGGCCATCAGATTAATCGCCTGACTGCATGTAATGGACTTATTATATGGATAATAGGTCGATGCCTTAACTGAAATAGATGTATAGATTGCCAGTGAAAAACTCGCTAAAGAAAATCACGTGCTCATTACTGAAATAGTGTCAAAGTGGCGCAATCGTTTAGGAGGGTATCGCAGGGTTGATGTGCTCCCTCAATAAGCCAATTTCGCGTCAAGCAAACTTTAATTGCAGCTACACTGGTCATTAATTTTCGCCGTTATTCATGGTGATCACTCACCGGTCAAGCATAGACAGTTCAATTTTACGCATGAAAATTAGTGGGAAGGTCGTTTAAAAAGCCAAGCTTTGTTAGATGTGCAAACACTCGATCTAATTTATCATGGCAATTATTTTCTGTAGCTCTGTGCAGATTTTTAAGTCAATAAACGCTAAGGAACATGCGGTCTGGATACTTTTGCGTTTATTGAGTCTGATGTTTACTAAATGACTTCGACTTTCTGCTCCATGAACTCTACTGTCATGCCTGTTTTTATTTTACAGCGCTTGCGCAGTTCTACGGTGTCATTAACCTTAACTTGGCCCTCGCCAATCAGTACTTTAGCTCGACCGCCGCTCTCTACCCATGACAGTACTTTTAACAGGTTATTCAATTCAATAAATTCGCGACCATCTAACTTAAACTTTTCCATATTCTTATCCTATTCGTCTTTCTTTATCAGTGAGTTGCTGTCAACATCAACGTTGGTGAATTGCAGCGCTTTATAGCATTTGTCTATAACACAGCAGGGCGGTCGAATTATACATGTAGAGCTTGGTATAACGTAGTGATACAGATAAGACAATGCAAAAACAGTCAAAATAGCACTGCCAGCTAACCCCTGTGTAAAGGCGAGGGCGTCAGTGGCGTAATATGGGGACCTATGTTAACAGAGCGAAATTAGCTTCTTTAAGAGAGGAGCCAATAAAGTCATTTTGCAGTTAGTCCGTAGTGAAGAAAACTTATAATATTTAACAAAAAATAACGATGTATGTGATCAAGGATAAATAATGACAAGCAAAACAAGCGAACATGTCTGGCATGATGAAGACATCATTGATGTGTCTTATAAGAATGCAGATGACCCTGAATTCGAAACCGTATACATAGACATGGGCGATGAAGGCTCTGCAATACTTAATAGAGCCGATGTTATTATGCTCGCTCAGAAATTTGGCATTCAAGTAGTCGATGGATTCTCACCGAAGATATTGTCAGAGCAGCTAGACAAGGCCTACTATATCGCTAAAGACACCGGTCTAGATACTGCTGGTATCAGCAGTGCCGAAAATATTGTTGCTGACATCGAGAAAATGTTAGCGAAAGGTGGATTGCAAAAATAAAACCACATTCCAGAAAAAGCAGTCATTTTTGACTGCTAGTACTAAGAGCTGCATTAGTATACAAAGCCTCTGAATTTAAAACTGCTGAATTTAAAACTTTTGAACTATGAGTCGTTGCAATAGTGTCACGTAATGTTTGGCGTATTGGCACTAATGCATCAACATGTTTGATTCGGATGACTCCAAAACCGCGGATTTTTTCCGGCAACGCTAACAGTTTAATGGCGCTATGCAAGTTCTCTGCAGTTAATTTTTCAATGACTAAGGCTATATCGGATTCATATTGGTTAAGTAACAGTGTGGCTAATTTACCTTCGTCATTGCGAGCAAAGGGATCTAATACGCTAGCGCGTAAAAATTTAAACTTTGCCATCACCTTAAATACTTTAAACATCCAAGCACCGACTTCGCGCTTTTGCAGCTGGCCGGTTGCCGGGTCTTTTTTGGCGAAGGGCCAAGAGCCGATATGAAACGACACTTTAACGTCAGCGTTAAACGTCTCTTTGAGCTGTTGCTTAAATTCAGGCAGGGAATAAAGGCGGGCGATCTCCCATGCATCTTTATGGGCAAGCAGCTTGTAGTAATACTTTGCCACACTCTTTACAAGCTCATCAGCGCCTTTTAGCTTTCCGGTTGCCTCAATAAACTGTTGTAGTTGCTGCGCGTAGCGCTGGCCATAAGCGTCATTTTGATAGTCACACAACCAGCGTTGTCGCTGTGCTATAAGCTGGGTAATGCTCAATTCTATCAATAGATCATTGTTGTTATTAGCGTCACTCTCTGTCGCCATTAGCTGCTGAACTTGCTGGTAATCGTCAACCACTAAACGTCCAATATTAAAAGCTTTTAAATTAAGTTCAACGGCTACTTCGTTGAGTTTAATGGCTTTTAATAGTGCTTCTTTTGATAATGCTATAGCGCCTTGCTGCCAGCTGGCGCCTAATAAAATCATATTTGAGTATATAGTATTACCCAATAATGAGGAGGCGATTGCCTGGGCTTCTATGTATACAACCCTATCTTTTAGATGAGCATCAATGCGTGCTTTTTGCGCTTTGATATCTATTTTCCAATCGGGATTACCCGAAAACTCACTGGTAGGTACCAAGGTTGTATCCACTACCGCTTTAGCCTGCGCCTGCATTTTTGCAAGGGGCTCATCACCGGCACTGACAAGTAGGTCGCAACCTATAATAGCCTGTGCTTCGTTATCTGCTATGCGTGTTGCGTACAAGTCGCCTGGTTTCTTGGCAATTTTGACATGCGAGTGCACGGCACCGTATTTTTGAGCAAGGCCTGTGACATCTAAATTTGAGCTGTATAAACCTTCTAAGTGCGCGGCGATAGCCAGTGTCTGACCTATTGTTACAACGCCTGTACCACCAATGCCGGAGACTAATACCCTGTGAGCGCCTTGAATGTCGGGTAGCTTAGGCTCATTGATCTCACTCATATTTAAAGCTAAGGGTAGCGTATATTTTATGGGTTTTACAGGCGGACTTAGCCCTGTGACACTGACAAAGCTGGGACAAAAACCTTCTAAACAGGAAAAGTCTTTGTTACAGCTCGATTGATTAATTTGACGCTTGCGTCCCAGTTCTGTCTCTAGCGGTTCTATTGCCATACAAGCTGAGATACTCGAGCAATGTCCGCAACCTTCACAGATAGCGGGGTTGATGTAGACCCTTTTGTCTGGGTCAAGCCACTGACCACGCTTGCGTAATCGGCGGCTCTCGGTGGCACAAGGTTGGTCGTAAAGCAGCACAGTGACACCTGAAACTTCGCGCAAGTTTTTTTGTACCTGCTCTAAAGTGCTGCGCGGGTGCAAAGAGACTTTATCCAAAAGCTTATAACTACGGAATTTATCTAGCTGATCAGTGACTAGGGCTATTTTTACCACGCCTTCTGCGAGCAGTTGTGCAATCATTTTTTCGGCGCTAATTTCCCCATCAATCTGTTGCCCCCCCGTCATAGAAACAAAACCGTTGTGTAATAATTTATAGGTAATGTTTACATTGGCAGCGATTGCTGCCCTAATCGCTAAAATACCGGAGTGGAAATAGGTACCATCGCCCATATTGGTAAATACATGTTGCTCATCGGTAAAATCGGCTTGGCCAATCCACATTGCTCCTTCGCCGCCCATTTGCGAGACGCTGTTGGTGGTAGTTGGGTCTTTAAACATTGCCATGGTATGACAGCCAATGCCGGCTAGCGCACGCGAACCTTCGATAACTTGCGTTGAACGCCCATGGGGGCAACCTGCACAAAAAGTGGGGGCGCGGATCGCACTTTTAGCCAGTGTCTTACTGGGTGTCTCTGCGATGCAATGGACGTCTATTTTGTTGATTATTTTTCTATCTGTTTCAGTACCTATATCGTTATTTATCTCAAAGTCGCTTGCTTGAGTCGTTATCAGTTTAGAGATAACCCGTTGCACATCACTTGGGGTTATTTCGCCGTGAATGGCAAAAGCTATCTCCCCGTGTGGGTCAGTTTTGCCGATGATAGTGGGGCGCGTATCTGCATCATACAATGCACTGCGCACTTGATCTTCAATGAGTGGACGCTTCTCTTCGATAATAACAAGTGTCTCAAGGCCACGGGCAAACTCTACAATGAGCTGTTGATCTAAAGGCCAAATAAGGCCTAACTTTAAGAGGTTTATCTCACCAATCGGCCAAGTTTCAGCAGCATTATCGACAGCTAGCACTGTTAAGTTACGCAAAGCCTGTTCAACATCTTGATAAGCTTTTCCCGCTGTAATTATGCCCACTTTAGCGCTGGCGCTATGGCAGACAATACGGTTGAGGCCATTGAGTCTGGCATAGCGAACGGCTGCAGGTAGGCGCACCTCATGTAAGTTCTGTTCTTGCAGTAATGGTGCCCAGGGCAAAATATTCACCGAAGCTTGTTGTGGCAGTTTAATATCAATTAAATCATGATCCACGTAAACAGAACTGCCTCCTTCTACGACATCGGTGACTAACTTCATTGCCAGCACGCAGCCACTGTAGCGGCTCATCGCGATAGCGTGCAGGCCAAAGGTGAGTAATTCTTGGGTATTGGATGGGTAGAGTAGTGGTATACCGGCAGAGACAAAATTATAGTCAGAATAGTTAACTAAGGTCGATGATTTAGCGCCGTGATCATCGCCTGCTAATACCAGTGATCCGCCATGACTTGAGGTGCCCGCTAATGCTGCATGGCGCAGTGGGTCCATCGCCCGATCCACTCCTGGGCCCTTGCCATACCAGATGGAAAAAACCCCATCGACCTTTGCCTGTGGTTGTGCCTGCACATATTGGCTACCCCAGATCGCTGTCGCCGCTAGTTCTTCGTTAATACCTGCCTTAAATGAGATATTATTGGCTTTGAGTATATCTTCTGCCGCCCATAGTTCGATGTCGTAGCGGCCCATAGGGGAGCCGCGATAACCGCTGATAAAGCCACCGCTGTTGAGTCCCGCTCTTTGATCATTTTGGCGCTGTTGTAGAGGAAGACGCACTAATGCTTGCATACCTGTCATATAGATCCAACCTTTATCTTGGATCAATCTATCTTGCAAGGTCATACCTAAGCGTTGATTTGTTTGCGCCTTCGTCATGTATTTATCCTTATTTTTATATTTATTATGCAGTTTAGCTCACAAGGTAATATTTAATAAAATGAGCCATATCAAACAATAAGTATAATGAATTATAATTATCAGTTTAATTCATAAAGTGAATCAGCATGAGACTAAAGCAGCTGCAACATTTTGTTTTACTGGCTCAAGAGTGCAATTTTCGCAGAGCCGCAGAAAAGGCTTACCTTTCACAGCCCGCTCTAAGTCATAGCATTAAAGCCCTTGAGCGCTCCCTTGACGCGCAATTATTTGACCGGGATAAGAAACACGTTAGCTTGACAGGTTTTGGAGAGATTTTATTAGTGCGAGCCAAAAAAATACTTTTTGAGAGCGCTAATTTTGAACGAGAACTGCAAACCTTAAAACAAGGAGACACAGGGGTGGTGACTTTTGGCTTAGCCACCACCTTCGCCGCGGCGTTTGCCGGGCCAGTATTGAGTACTTGGCAGGGACAGCGCCAAGACATACGTACACATTTATTAATTGAAAACTCGCAAGTCCTCACAGAAAACTTACATCAAGAGCGCATTGAGTTCGCCGTCGTAGATTTACGTGATGCCAGTGACTTTGATGATCTAGACATAAAGGCGGTTGCAACACACCCCGGTGGTTTTTTTACCCGTAAAGATCATCCATTGCAGCGTGTAGAGCACGCAAGCAATCAAGATGTGTTGGATTACGGATTCGTTTCTATCGCTTTACCCAGAAAGCTTGAAATGAATTTTATCAAAACCTTTGCCCTAAAAAAGGGGCAGGCATTGCTGCAATGTGAATGCGATAATTTTGCCGCTTGTGAAGATGTGATGTTGGCCACAGATCTGATTTTACCAACCTTAAATTGCGCTATTGATGCCTCGGTCAAAAAACCGAACATGCGCCAGCTAGAGATTGCTTCGCTCCCTGTTGTACAAGGTACTTGGGGAGTGGCGAGTCTTAAAGGACGTTTTATTCAACCGGCCACTAAGGCATTGATGGCTGAGTTTTTACATGCGGCTAACAGCTATGTAAAAAACATATAAGCGCGGCTTTATTAGAGCGCGATTACCAATACTTTTGGGCATCTTTTCTCCTCGCGATGTTCTGTCGCTACCCAGTCCCCATAGTGCTAATCGCTCCCGCGGCAGTAGAAGGGAGTTGCTGACTCCGTAGCTAGATTTTATGTGCGGCGTTATTATTTACCTTAAATCTTTGAAAATATAAGACAATAGAGCTAACAAACTGATATTTAATATCTTTAACAAGAAGCCCTATGAAGTATGCTTTTCGCTGCTGAGTACAACAAGCGTCGCGTACGTTCGTTCCTTTTCTCAAACGACCGGGACGTATCAGCTCCAGACTATTTACGAAGAGGTTGTTGTCGGTTACATCCGGACTCATTTATAGCTAGCAGAGAAGGGGGGTATTATTGCAAAGCCTAGCAACATAATTAATAGGTATTTGAACTTTTGGGTGGATTACAAAAAGAATTTCCAGTTTGCTCTGTGCATTTGGTGCCCTTTACACCGTCATATACAGCTTGGCTAAGTTGTTGAGCGGAACAACCAGAAATAACTAACATTACCAAAGTACATGAAATAGTATATTTTATATTATTCATTTTTATCCTAAAAAATAAAGCATATTGGAGTTATTACCCGTCGCTAGAAACCTAGTAGATCAGCAACATAATTTACTTCTAGCCAGGCGTCTAACACAACGCCTGAACGAGGTGGATTTTGTGGAATTATATACCACTTATATAGAATTAAGTACTTCATATTTTTGAATTTGTGTGAATTGAAACTATCATTTATAACAACCCTTTTTAATGGTCTCGAGTAAATTATCAGCTCATAACAGCGAACTTTTTTAACTGTGCCAGAGAACAATAGTCGCATGCTACAAACAATAACAAGCTGCATAAATGTCACACATTGTGACAGCTGCGGACTGTATGATAGTGATAGATAATGGGTCCTGAAACGGCCATTCTGGATATAGGTAAATAACCCACGACGATATAATTCCACAGAGTAGGTAGGCTTGTGCAAGGCTTGCGATAAGGAGAGAAGCTGCTGAGATAGGTATTTCAAGTTCAAGTAGCAGTTGCCCGTGGCATTACGAGCATAGTCCTATGTCGTAGCTCTAAAACTTCCAGCATTAATCAGGCATTGTCGAATGCTTATTTGAAACGGCAGAGGTTATATGAATTACGTAATCGATGGATAAAGAAGCGCCCTGTACTGAGCTTGATGCAGGGTGTTATGGAGGCTAGAGATCTCTGGCTATCCGATTAGCTGTGATTAATTTTTCTTATGAATAAAACGGCTATTGGGATGGGCTGGCAAAGTATCGACTATATATTTCCTGATACTTCTGGGATGTCTTAAATTTTTTTAATGCACGAGAAAATTGTTTAACAAAAGTTGGTTCAACTCGCTTCTTACTCCATATGGCATATAACCCAGCCTCTTTCATCGTAAAGTTCTGCAGTGGAATAATGGCTGTTTCGAGGTTATTTTCTTTCAGCAATTGCAGAGTGTTTTTAATTGCTCCCGGCACATAATCAATTCGATTTCTAGCTAGCATTTTAAAAACTTGTTCACCTTCGCCAACGGTGTGGTAATTAATTTGATTGTCTTTCAAGAATTTCCAGAATTCATCGGTATAGGTATATTCTCTTACAACCCCCACTTTGTACCCCTTCAAATCTTCATATGAATCTAATTTCAGACGGTTTTTATCCTTTTTACGAATGAAGAAAACCCATTTTGAGGTAGTAATCGGCTCTTCTGGAAAATAACTATAGGTTTTACGCTTCTCGTTAACAGTGGCGGTAAAAGAACCATCGACAGTGCCTTTTTTGACATTCATTTGCACTCGGGCGAATGGTTGTATTTCTATAGTGTAAGTGTGTCCCATATTATCTAACACTTCGCGCATCACTTCTGTAGCGAATCCCCCTATGGAACCATCGGATTGCTTGAAGTGGTAAGGAAGCCATGAATCTACCACTATTGCCAATTCTTTTGATTGTGCATTGAGCGTCATACAGCAGAGCATTAAACTGAAAAATATTTTCCGCATAGCCCCTCTTTTTTTCAAGTGTCAAAACAGCGCTCATCAACTGATGCGCTCTCCAAGGTAACAACTTATTCTAGGTATTGAGTACGTATCTTCAGTTGTGCGTATATGTGCAAATAGATTACTCATTTATAAAAATAATAGTTTTATTTGCGAGATATAATACCAAAATCAAAAAATAAATAAGAAAAATTATGCACTAAGTAAGTATATGTACAATTTAATGGAAAATGACAAGTTACTGATAATAAAATTAATTTACAAGATACATCATTGCTGGCGTATATTTTCAGAGCATTTCTTGAAAATTTAAGACTTTTCTCTAAGGCATCTACAATAGTGCAGAAGCTTTTATATGCAAAAATCAATGGGGTATTGCCTAACCCCAAAGTCAAAAGAAAAGACCTCTGCTCAGTGCGCAGTCACACTCGTGTCATCCTCTATACTTCTTAATGAAGCTTAGGTGGAGTGCTATGCATGAAAGCTGTCTTCCTATTCGTTGAAAAGACCGATTCACTGCCCACTTGCATCTGAATAATATTGATAAATACACTTTAAATAAACATGTGTGATGAAGGCTGAACTATACTCAATTGAGTAGCTTTCATCATCAGGGATGAAGCTGAGGCTGATATAAGTAACATTCTTGAATTTTATATAACCTCAAGCTTGGGCGTGGAACTAATGAAAGAGTGATTCATAAACTTTTTGAAG
>Ga0105357_10001731_pt1 | contig 11640 bp, 12 predicted proteins | sample GOMGulsemesocosm_4_FD_83660 | JGI IMG/M metagenome (GOLD analysis project Ga0105357, IMG submission 83660) | Methane-oxidizing microbial communities from mesocosms in the Gulf of Mexico - GOM15B Gulf of Mexico | ecosystem: Environmental > Aquatic > Marine > Cold seeps | place: USA: Gulf of...
GAAGTGCGCAAGATGATCATTGCTGGTGAGCTTCTGCGTTAAGGCTCATTTGATTGCCTGACGATTAAAGTGGCTCTGCTGATATCAGTAGGGCCATTTATGTTCAGGATGAACGGTATACCCCGCAAGGGGGTACAAGTGCCGCGGACGCATGGATGCGTAGGAGCGGCTTATGTTTAGGTCGATACATGCTCTAGCATTTCTGACGTGCTCCACATGCATGCGACTCGATGCGTATGAGTGGTATAAGTGCTCGGCAAAGTGATTGAAAAGGAAACATAAAGTGACTGCAGAGAATAAACCCACCAAGAAATTTGGCATGACCGATGAAGCGCTGCAAACAAACCCGTTGGTGTATTCGCGTGAAGCCTTTGAGGGTAAGCGTATCCTCGTCACCGGAGGTGGCAGCGGTATTGGAAAGGCTGCCGCTTGGTTGTTTGGCCGTCTTGGGGCCAAGGTGATCATTGCCGGCCGAAAGGTTGAAAAGCTAGAGGCGGCCGCCAGCGTCATGCTTGAGCATGGTATTGATGTGTCGATCAAACCGCTGAACATTAAAGACCCAGAACTGATCGACACTTTCTTTAATGAATTGTTTGAAGAGTTTGGCGGTCTGGATGTGTTGGTCAACAACGCCGGCGGGCAGTTCCCAAGCCCCGCTCTGGACATTAGCCCCAACGGTTGGAAAGCGGTTATTGATAATAACCTCAATGGCACCTGGTTTATGATGCAGGCGGCTGCTAAGCGCTGGCGGGATCAAGGTGCGCCGGGCAATATCATCAATATGGTGACGGTGATTGATAAGGGCATGACCGATATTGCCCATACCTGCGCGGCACGCGCGGGTGTTATTTACACCTCTAAAACCGTAGCGGTGGAGTGGGCTCAGTACAATATTCGTATTAACTGCGTGGCGCCGGGTATTATTTCCAGTGAAGGCATGGAAGCGTATCCGCCGGAAGCGGTGGAGAAATTCCCCATGTCCAATCCGATGAAACGTTTTGGTACCGCATGGGATATTGCCCAAGCTTGCGGTTATCTGGCTTCGGATGCCTCTAACTTTATGACCGGTGAGGTGATGACACTTGATGGCGGCGGTCGCTACTGGGGAGAACTGTGGACCTATGAAAAGCCGGACTATTTTAAAGCGCCCTAAGCGTTTGTTAGTAAAAAAGCGTAAACGTAAGTCTATGTTGCCGGGTGAATATTGGGTGCGGGCTGCTAAGCGGATATACGACTAAATAGAAAGTTTGTGCTCAAGACTAATTGAAGGCGGCCTCCTATGGGGCCGCCTTTTTTATGCCTACACCACCACATCCGTTCTAGCACAGGTGATCTGAGGTAAAAAATTACAGGGACTCTGATTGGGAGTCGCATGACTCTAATTGATATGCACTAATAGATAGCGACGGCCTACGAAGTGCCGAGATTCTGCTAATCTTTTAGTAACTGTGGTCCTGAATGACGAGTGTCTTATGTTGATAAGGCGCTGCCGTAGGGGGGGGTGGCAGAAACACCTAATTACGATGGAGCGGCCGATTGTTGGTAAGGCTTCATTGCCTATCCCGTGTAGGGTCTCCTGCGCGACGTCCCCTGTTGGCCCGTGCCTTTCGCCCGCGGTAAAATCCTCCGGTCTCTCTGCAAAAAAGGGGCTCACTTTATGTGCGCCCAAAACCTGCCCAAATCAGACGAGTTCATTCGTCCGTTGGCCAGTTCACGGCTGTTTGGCGTTGTTGGTTGCCAGTTGCTGTGTTTTCCCCAGCGCAATGGCCAGCTACAGCGAGCTCAATGATATTCGCCTGGGCTACCACGCGGATAAATTCAGGGTGGTGTTTGATCTCGATCGGGGCACACGCTACACAATTTTCACGCTCGACGAACCACAGCGGCTGGTTCTGGATTTTAGCGGTACGCGCATGTTGCCAAATGTTCGTGTACCTCGCGGATTGCACGATGACATTCCAGTAATAAAATTTCGCACAGGTATACGCAACAGCGAAGATTTACGCATTGTCTTTGATCTTGACAGTCGTGTGCGCAGCCACCATTTCACCTTGGATAATCCACCGCGACTGGTGGTCGATATTTACATCGACGACTGGGTCGCCCCTCGGCAAGAAGCTGTGAAATCCCTGAGGGCACAACGACAGATTCCTATCGTGTTAAGTGATGCTGCTCTGCTTGCCGTGGTCAAGGGGCCGCATGATCTTTCGCCGTCGCCTGAAACCAAAGCCCTTGAAAAAGAAGAACTTGAAGAACAAGCACCTGTGGATAACCTACCTCTACCGCCCTTACCAAAACCGGATCAGTCATTGGCGGTGGATAAGCGCAGCGCTTTGGATGTGCAGTTGTTGGAATACAGCGTTAAACATTTTGTCCTCGATGAAGTTTTACCGGCCTATTATGCCGATGGTGTCTGGTGGCTGGATTTTGAAGCCTTTGTCGGCGCCTCTGAGTTTTTCATTGAGAAACAAAACAACGGTCAATGGCAGGGCCTATTTTTTAATAATGACCATCATCTATTATTAGACCCAAATACGATGCAGGTGACCGTGGATAAGCAGCCACCCGAATCGTTTGACGCACAGGTCTTACTTGAGATCGATGGGCGCATGTTTGTCGCGCTGGATAAATTACAACAGTGGTTTGGTATCGAGTTTTTGGCCGACTTTCGTCAGCAATCGCTAAAAGCTAAAGCCGCAGAAGCTTTCCCGGTTGAGCAGCGGGAACAGCGCTACGCCAGTCAAAATTTTTGGCCCAAGAAAAGCGAGACACCGGTGGTATTACCCGACCGCTATCACTGGCTGAGTTATCCACAGTTGTATCTACAGAGCCAACTTAATCACAGTGATTCAAACAGTCAGGGGCGTGACAGTGCCGGTCTATCCGTGACCGGCAGTATGGATTTTCTCAAGCAGCAATTGTTCTATACCGGTTCAGTCAATGACAGCAGCGGTGAATCCATAGCAGGCACCCAACGTGCGACCTTAAGTCGATACCGCGACCGGGCCAATGGCTGGTTAGCTGGCGGGCTTAGTCGCTATGAGTTGGGCGATGTCTACAGCGTTTCCAACAATCTTTCTAGTTTAGGCGGGCGCGGGCAGGGTATCAGTCTGGTGCGCCAGCAGCAGTCGGGCAGTGTCAGTCAGGGCAGTACCGATATCATAGGTAATGCACCGCCGGGCTGGGACGTAGAGCTTTACCACCACGGTCAGCTGTTGGGTTTTAGTAATGTTGGCGCCGACGGCCGCTACCGCTTTGAAGGTCAAAATACGGAACCGGGCAAGAATGAATTTACCGTACGACTCTATGGCCCTCAGGGACAGTACGAAGTACAGGAGCAGTTGGTATGGGGCGGTGGTTTGGATTTGGATGTAGGCGAATACAGCTACCGTGTTGACCTAGTAGACTACACGCAAAGCCTGCTGAATGGTGAGTTGGACGATTCGGACTCGCTGGCGGCAAGGAAAAACCAAAGCGCAGAATTCAGTTACGGGCTGCATCGAAACCTGCAGCTGGGGCTGGGTTATGTTGACAGTGTCGTCGCGGTACGCGGCAGCGACGGAGCGTTTAGTGATGAGCGCTATTGGACGGGTAGTTTTCGCGCAAACCTGGGCAGTGGTGTGCTGTTGGGTGAGTACAATCAGCAGCAGGATAAGGGCGGGGCTTGGCAGGCGAGCTACCTTGGAAACCTCGGTAAACACACCTACAACATGACCTATCAAAACATCGGCCGCGATTTCGACAGCGCCAGAACCGTGCGCGACAATCGCATGGATAGTCGTGTTGATGTGTCGCTGTTCGGGCAGACCAAGGGTTTGTTGTTTGATTCATACAGTTTGAAATTAACCGAACGCAATCTGAGTGACGGGGTACGCTTGAATGAAATCAACAATCGACTCAGTCGCCGCATCGGCAACAGCTATGTCAGCCATGAGCTGCGTTATACCGATTCCAGTATTGGTCAGGAGAGTTATAACGGCACCTTCAAAGTCTCTGGGCGTTATCAGAACTACAGCCTCAATGCCGAGCTCGGTTATGACCCCCAGCACGCCAAACCTTTAACAATAGCTAAGACCAAGGTGCGCTGGCAGGTCAACCCTAAGGTGTTTAGCAGTGTGCAGTTGAGTCAACAGTTACGCAATCAACGCACAAGCGAGATCAATGGCGATATTACTTGGCGCAATAAATACTTCGATGTCTCGTTTTCCGCCAGCGCCAGTACCGATGACAATTGGTCGATGGGTTTGGGGATCAGCAGTTCACTGGGTTACAACCGACACGAGGGCTCGTTCTACAGCCGCAACAGCAGTCTCGCACAACAGGGGCGTTTGGCCTTTAACGTCTATGTGGATGACAATCAGAACAATCAGTTGGATGAAGGTGAGCCACTCTTGTCTCGGGTTGACTACCGCGACCAGCAGGCGTCGAAACTGTCCTTAAGTCGCTATCTATCGATTGTTGATGTGCCCAGTCAAAATGAATACCAGTTGGATACCGATAAAATTACGCTGGAAGACCCTTATCTGGTGGCGACTAATCGTTACTACAGTATTTACACCCACGCTGGCAGTGATCTGACCTTTAACGTGCCGGTGCAGCACACGGGGGATATTGAGGGGCAGGTCTTAAGTTACCAAGCGCAGCAGCCCAGCGGTGAACATGTGGTGGCTAAGCCCGGCACAGAGATAGAGCTCTACGATAAGGATAATAAACTGGTCGCCAAAACCACCGCGGAATACGATGGTTATTACAGTTTTAACACCATGCCTGTCGGCCGCTACCGGGTGGTGACACGCTCAACCAAGAATTTTTTTCAGCAACACGAGCGATTTTTTTATCTGGATAAAAAAGATAATTATCAGGAAGTTGATGACATTATTCACCATTGATACTTTAAAAAATTTACTGATAGGTGATGGTGATGTCGAAGTTGACACTGGCGGTGTCTCCGCCCGAATGCACCTGACTGGTGGTGATATCAACGCCGACCTTGAGTGTGGTGGACGCGCCGCTGGTTTCAACTAATGGGCTGCCATCACAGCGTGTCTGAGCACCGCCGCCGTAGCTGCACAACACTTGGTTAATCGTCAGTCCGCCGGCACTGCTAATGCTGTCAGCGAGAATTTCTATGGTCGCAGGAGACGTGTCATCGGTAACGGTGATCGCTCCCGCGACGGCCGAGCTGACATAATCCGCGGCGTTAGCACCGGTAACCGTATCGGAGGTTGTCAGAATGAATTGTCGACCGGAAGCGCCGCTGAGAATCAGTCCCAGACTGGGGGAGGTTATTTCGGTCAGGGTGATAACGGCTGTTGCGGGCATAGCCAGCAGAGCGGTAAGTATAGAGGCGTATTTGAAGTGGCTGGTCTTCATAGGTTTGTCTGGAGTTGCAGTCTCGTCTGCCCCAACAGTTGATCAATATTATCGTTGTTCTTTGAATAGTAAATGTCCAGCTTTCCCTGCTGTGGTATTGAGGAATCAAATTTTAGAGTGGTGGTACGCTCTTCAATATTGGCGTAAATGATCAGTGGTTGAACACCTCTCAGTGGCGAGCTTTTTCCCTGTAGTGTGTGTATGACGTGTAAAAAGCCACGGTTAGAGGCTTGCCCGATTCGTTGGATCTTCAGCGTCAGGCTGTTGGCTGTTTTTGATTCTATGGTGATCTTGGCCTTTGGTTTATCTGACGTCTTGCGCCACACAATCGGGATGTTGATGGCGCTGCGTGTTTTTATTTCAATGCCGGTGGCGGCCTCTTGCGTACTTTTAGTGGGCGGCTTGGTTTCTTCTAAGTTGCTGTTGAGTGTCAAAATATTTAAGTGAGAAAAAAGTTCGCCGCCTTCATATTCTGAACGATTACTTTTTAGTGCAACGCGTATGCGTTGACTTTCTCCTGGGCGGAGTGTGACCCGTCGAGGAGAGAAACGAATATAGGGCTGCAGCGACCAAGGGGACTGGCTGGGGTCTTTCCAGATAAACAATCTGCCTTCTTTTGTCATGGTGTGATCAACCCAGCTCAGGGTGTAGACACCGGTTCGATTGCCACGATTGTTGAGGTGTAGAGAATGACTGCGGGTGTCGCGATCAAATATTAATTCATGGGCTGAAATGAGCAGCCCTGCACCGTCTGCAGCCGTGCTTTCAGAAAGGCACAGGCTTAGCAGTAAGCAGGCAATAAGAGGATGAAATCCTACCAGCTGACTTGTTAATTTGATGGTGTGCATCAATACAGTGCTTTAATCGTAGGTCATGGTGATTTCGAGGATGGTGTCATCAGCACCAGCAACAGCAGGGGTAGCGTTGGCGGTCAAGCTGGCACCTATTAAGGTGACGCCTGAGGCTACCGTGGTCACGGCTAACCCAGCTCCGCAGTCACCCGTTTGAGGCGTGCCACCGGAGTCATAACTGCAGTCAAATGCGGTCAAACTGTAGTACGTAGGCGAGCCTGTTTCGGCCACCGTTAGCGTGGCGGCCGTACCCACATTAGCACCAATGGTGACCTGACCGGCTTCCTGAGTACCACCCACGATTCTAGAGGTAGCGTCTGTTACACCGTCATTTGTAGCAACGGTAATAACATTGGTGTCGACGATGGCAGTGCTGACCAGGCCGAACTTAAGTGTGTTGTCTTCAACGATGGTAATCGGTGTGACGAACTCAACTTCGACGGCGACCGGCTCTGGATTTGCGGCGTAGAGCTGAAATGAAAACAGCAAGGGGGCCACGACGAGAAGTAATCTTGAAGAGCGAAAAATGTTCATAGCGGAATCCATCTATAAATCACTGTCCTTTAAGCGTAGTTAGTATTTACATTTTGTACAAATCTATTACGTCTTTTGAATTCATAAAATTATTTTGAGGTGGCCTGAGAGAACGATTGGTTATTAAAAACCCCAGACAATCGATAATCGTGGGTAAGTTTTAGTATTAGCCGTTTTCCTTTATGGGTTCGAGTGTTATGTCCAGTGAAGCTATGGACATATGCCCGCCGAAGCTGAGAAGTAATTTCCTGTTTTTAAACTGATAAAAAGCGTTAGTCGCCTATGGTGTATTGCTCAGCTGTGCTTACCTAGCATCGCTCGCTGCCAATTGTATGACCGCTTAAGTGATGAGGTTTAATGGCGGAGGCCGTTATTGGCGAGGGGGTTTGGTCTTACGATCCTGGGCAAACGAAGGGCACCAGTCGGCGGTTACTAGGTGAGTGCTTGTGGGGATGGGAGCTTGCTCGCTATTCGCCGAGCTGGCATAGCTAAACTGTATGAAGAGCAATGCGTACAGCGGTAGCTTAAGGCGGTGAAGCAGGATCATATTATTGCCGTGAATAGGGGCGGGGGCACTAAAGTTAAGCGCCTGCTAGCCGCTGTTTATTAGTACTGACCGAAATAATAAGAAACATAATTATGGCCAAAGTGTTATCGAGTAAAAAGACCCTTCATAAGAAAAGGTTAATAACCGCTTCTTATCTATTGTTGGTGGGCGCGACAGTGGCATCAACTTATGTGTTGGCCACCTCTGAAAGTTTACGCTTGCGCACAGGTTTGGGCAGTTATACGGGCAGTGACGCCAACGAGCGCACCCGCGGCCACAATCAATGGGACGCTGAGGCTCTTTGTGAGGAACGCGTTGCTGGCGATTACCCCTCTTATTCTGTGATCAATGTGGATAGCCGTTCAACGCGCAAGTTGCACAGCGATGCCTACCATGTGGTAGTGCAGGTTGACGCCCCAGGTCACTACTCGAATAACATTGATTATGTTGTCTGCAGGGCGAACTTAGATTCGGGTTACGTGAGCGCACGTAAATTGGGCGACCAGGAGCCGCCAGAGACCCTTGGTATGCAGTTCAAAAAACTCTTCTAGTAATACCGTTTGCCGGTCTTCACTGTCGCCTCTGTGAGCGGCTTGCCCCCTGTCTCTGGACCTTTCCCTTACTGTCGACGGCTATCGCTGCTTGCTGTTAGGGTATTTTCACATCTCTGGTTGACTATTCCTTGCCCACGCCGATAATGGCGCTCGCTCAGCCTCATTAAGGCGGGCTAATAAGCCATAGCCGTATGAATTTCAGGCTTTTTGAGCGGTGGCGCTTAAGTTTGCCACTATGCTAAGGGCTAGGCGTCGTTTATCGACATAGCCGAGTAATGATTAATCGATACATTAGGAATACCGTGATGAGTAAGTACAGCGTACGTGTGGCCGCCAGCAGTGAAGACAGCAGTAGCTGGAAAGCTGAGATTGTGCGACGCGCAACCAAGAGAAACAGTGTCGTTTCAAAGGCGCAGGAAGGTTTTGCTTCAGAGGCAGAGGCCCAAAGCTGGGGGGCTGAGGAGTTGAAAGGCTTTTTGAAGATTGAAGCCGGCCGCAAAGAACGTCGCGCTGATTAGAACCATACTGTTTACGCTAAGCCCTGCTGATTAGGAATACACCATGATTAATAACGATATCTTGCGTCGCCTGCGCTACACCTTTGATTACGATGACAACAAGATGATCGGCATATTCGCTTTAGCTGGAGTGAAGGCCACTCGAGATGAAGTTCGGGCTTGGCTAAAGCAGGATGAAGACGCGGAGTATCAAACCTGTGGCAATACTACGTTTGTGGCTTTTCTCGATGGTTTGATTATTGAAAAGCGTGGCCCAAAAGATGGCCCAGCCGCAGCGCCTGACCTGACATTGAACAACAACGTTGTGTTTCGCAAGTTGAAAATTGCGCTTAACCTGCAAGCTGAAGACATTCTTGATTTGTTGGGCCTGGTTGAGTTCCGCATGAGCAAACATGAGCTCAGTGCCTTTTTTCGCAAAGTTGATCACAAGCATTACCGCGAGTGTAAAGATCAGATTCTGCGTAACTTCCTCAACGGCATACAGCAAAAATTCCACACGGCGAAACCTGAGTCGGTTGAGCAGTGGAAGAAAAAAGTCGAGGCGAAAACCTACGTAAAGGGCGTTAAGAAAGAAGCGAAGGCTGCTGCAAAAGCCGGCGCTAACGTGAAGGTCGAGACAGGCGTTAAAACTGAGTCTAACAGCAAGCCTAAAAAATCATCGTCGGTAAAGCCTGTTTCGGATGCTGAACGATTGCAAAAGGAATTGGCCGAGTCGAGAAAAGGTCGGCCAGTGGGTGAGAAAAAGACCCTCGGCCTAAAGAAAGAAACGCCCGCGCCTGCTGCACCGGCACCAACTGTTCAGGTCGCTGCTCCAGCACCTGTTGCTTCAGTAACTGTGAAAGAGCCTACAACGGTGGAAGACAACGGACAAGACAAGGCCAAGGCGGCGGCAGGCGTGAAAGCCAAGTCGGGCTTTAAGTTTTAAGTAGATAAACACAGACATAAAAAGGGCCGTAAATATACGGCCTTTTTTTATGTCTGCGTTTTACTTTTCAGCCTCTTCTTACCTGGATCAGCGGTTGTGACTGCCGTCGCAGAGCGGGGCTTTTTTCGTGGACTTGCAACCACAGAAAAACACTTGCTTGGAGGCCTCAGCCACGTACTTAACGGGGCTAAACTCGCTGCCCTTGTGGGTGCCATCGCAAAAGGGCTGTTTTTGGCTTTTGCCACAGCTGCACCAAAAATAACGTTTCCCGGCCTCAACGGCCACGACAAAGGGGGTGTCGGCGATTCTGACTGGTTTGTTATCGGTCATAGGTTGGGCTCTTGTGATGGGAACTGGGAACGGAGCAGTGGCGGCAAGATGGTTTGAGTGTAGTTCAAGGCGGGTTCAGTGTTGAGGTTGAGTTGAGGTAGTCAGTGTGGCGGGCTGTTGAGGTGAGTATTGAACGGAGTGTTGTTAGTGCTTAAAGCGAGCGGTTAAATACAAATCTTAAAGCAGGGTGCTTCCTGGGTTTCGGTGGCTGCTTTTTGAGCGTTACCGAGGCGTCTCCTTCGTGGGGAGACGTTAGAAGCAGGACCGCTGATAGCGGGTCTAGCCCTGTTCGCGATTGGTGTAGTCATTCTAATGGCTAATTCACGCTATGTGTTTCTAAATAAACCCCTTATTTTGTATGATTGAGCAATAACTGCTGTTTATTGGCAGGTTCTTTGGTTTATTGTGGTTCTCTGTTTTGTTGTGAACATAAGGGCTAACCCCGTGCTTAAGTTAGACCGTACCGACCGCCGCATACTCTCTGAACTTCAGCGTGATGGCGGTATTAGTAACTTGGAGCTAGCCGATAAGGTTGGGCTCTCCCCCTCCCCATGCTCGCGGCGGGTCAAAGCGCTGACCGAGGCCGGTGTGATCGGGAAGACAGTGACACTGTTGGACGCGAAAGCCCTAGGTTTAACCCTCACAGCACTGATTCATATCAGCATGGACCGACATACCCCTGAGCGCTTTGCGCTCTTCGAGGCGGCGGTGGCCAGTTTTGTCGAGGTACAAGAGTGCTTGTTGATCACCGGCTCCGATGCTGACTACCTGTTGAAAGTGGTGGTTGCCGACATGGAGGCCTACCAAGAATTTTTGCTGGGTAAACTGACCCGCGTCGAAGGCGTGACGGGGGTGCAGTCGAGCTTTGTCATGCGCAAGGTGGTTAATACCACGGAGCTGCCGCTGCCATAGGGCTGCTCATGGTCTGCATGGCTTGGCGCAGGCGTTAAGGTCGATTGGTTTGAGGCTAATGGCGACCGGTTAAGGCGCTAAAGACTTATCCACATGTCGTTTTATAGATAAGTGTTGCAAGCAGGGTGCAAGGCTTTAGGCAGTCTCAACTATCCTTACAACTAGCAGGCGCTGCGTCGGTGTGCTGCATGTGTCGTTGTGAGGTAGCAGTAATGAATACCCAAGAAGTCATCAATTATATGCGCAATGAGTTCTCCCATGCCGTGCATGGTGTGTCGGAGCAGTGGGGCAGTTTACGCCAGCGGGCCAATCACTCCCTGGTCGCTTTTCACCAAGGGGAGCATGCCGAGTGGGCGTTGATCGCTGTGGATATGTTAGAGGTGGAAGATCAGTTGTTACTGCGCGTAGAGATACCCGGTATGCACACTGAAGCGCTGGATGTTTCCATTGAGGGCAGCGAGTTGATCATCGCGGGCGATAAAACATGCCCTCTTACTATGGGTGCTGTTACGGGGGAGGATCTTTACAGCGAAGCTATTTATGGCAGTTTTGAACGGCGGATTCCGCTGCCCCACCGACACCTAGCCGAGGCGGAGATCAGCGCTAATTATGCCGACGGTATTTTGATGCTGGAGATACCGCTAAAACCTCAAGAGGCTTTGCCGTCTCGCAAGATCTCCATCCACTAGCCTTAGTGTCCACCACTCGCTAGTGCGACTGACCTGATACCCCGTACGAGGTATCGGGACTGAGTCTTGCCGTGATGTTAGACGTGAAATTAGCCATGACGTTAGGCCTGAAGCTGGGCGTCAAAACCCCCGAGCTAGCCTCTAAACCTCTAGGCTCAACTCTGTGCGCAGGGATGAGCCCACGCAGTGACTGCCGTAGCTCATAAAGTGCAGCGCCTTGATCGTCAGGGGCAGCTCAGTCTCAAAGCCACGCTGATGATTGATGCGCTGGAATTCTTCGTCGAGCGTACGGCAGTTAAACGCATCTCTGTAGAGCCCCAGCGTTAGATGTGGTGTGAACGGACTGCTGCGAAATTCATCGGTGTTATCGAGCGTTGTACCGGAGCTAAAGGCTGCGCGTAAACGGC
>Ga0105357_10001735_pt1 | contig 11627 bp, 14 predicted proteins | sample GOMGulsemesocosm_4_FD_83660 | JGI IMG/M metagenome (GOLD analysis project Ga0105357, IMG submission 83660) | Methane-oxidizing microbial communities from mesocosms in the Gulf of Mexico - GOM15B Gulf of Mexico | ecosystem: Environmental > Aquatic > Marine > Cold seeps | place: USA: Gulf of...
CTAAAAAGAGCAGCAACAATAATTAAACAGAGTTGATAAGGCCAACCAAACGCAAGCATTTCACCGATAGTAAATAAAAGTGCTAAAACTATTAGCTGTAAAAAAGCAATAATACGCTTATCATTATTGGCAAATAAAATAGCTGTTGATTTTACGCCTATCTTTAAATCATCATCTCTATCAACCATTGCATACATAGTATCGTAAGCAACTGTCCATAATAAATTAGTTAAAAATAGCAACCAAGCAACAACTGGTATCTCACCTTGTGCTTCAGAAAAAGCCATTATAATACCCCAACTAAAGGCCGCTCCTAAAAATACTTGAGGCAACTGAGTATAACGTTTCATAAATGGATAAAGTGACGCTAAAATTACAGCCACTATTGATAAAACTATAGTTGCCCAACTTAGTGTTAAAACTAAACCAAGTGCAATTCCAATCAATACACCAAAAAGATTTATAGCTTCTATTTTAGTCATTAAGCCTGAAATAAGCGGTCTGTTTTTAGTGCGTTCAACTTTTCCATCTATTTTCATATCGGCTAGATCATTAATAACACAACCAGCACTGCGCATAATAAAAACGCCCATACTAAATACCAAAAGTAAATGAAGGGCTGGGAGTCCATCACTAGCAATCCATAGCGCCCAATAAGTTGGCCACATTAATAGATAAGTGCCTATAGGCTTATCCATTCGCGTTATTAACTTAATAGCTTGCCACTTCATCTGGAATTTTTTAAGCATGATTTTCTCGATATGCAAAGGCATTAGGTAAAAAAACTTCTGCTACCATAAATGGCTTGTTTTCTAACATAAAAATAGAACGACGCCCCCATAAAGGATGGCGAACGTCCATATTTAAACTTTTAGCTAATTCAGCCACAGCACTTTCTTCATTAAAAATAGAAACTTCAATATCTTTTCTTATTAATGATGGGTTGCTAAATATTATTTGACCTAAAGACTGTGTACCTAAATTAGCAAGTTGCTGCTCTGCACCCGTTAAACTTGAAAGTGGCAGTAAGCTTCTTGCAAAAACTTGTGGCTGATCATCACAATATAACAACACTTCTCTCACGAGTACTTTTTCACCTGCCACAATATAACGATGGGCTTCACTTTCTTGACAAAGTTCAATATGCTGACCAAGTAACTCTACTCTAAACTTTTTACTATGTTGCTTTAAACGTGCCGTTAAAGAGTTTTTATCAAGCAACCAATTACTTAAATATTGGTGACATTGATTCTTTTTAGGTGCTTGCCATTTTCCAGGCATTGTTACAGGAAAAATTATTGGAGGTTTATTCATAGTTTATAGATTATAGATCTTCAAGTAAGACAAAGTTATCATAGCAGGCTTTGTTAGAGATCTCATGCGCTGAAAGCCTCTCATGCACTGAAAGCCATAATACATCGAAACAATTTAAAGTTTTTCTAATGTAAATCAAAAAATAGTAAATTTTTACAGCAAAAAATTTAAATCAGGTTATGATAAAGACTATAAACTTTTTATTCACTCAATATTAGTGCTGACTTATGATTAAATACTTATTACTTATCGTTTTTTTACTTGGTTCAACTTCTGCTAATACTAGTGATTACGCTTATTATGGTTTTGAGCCTGATATTGTCACGAACTATATTGCTGTGCAAAAAAAGATGGGCTATGTTCGCTTAACTGTTGAATTAATGGTAACTGAAAGTAATAACCTTGAAATAGTTGAGCATCATTCGCCACTATTACGAGATGCTATTATTACCATTATTGGTCAGCAACCTGAATCAAAAATAAAGTCAATTAAAGGGCGTTCAGAAATTCAACTGCTGTGTGAAGACCAAGTAAAAGAGTTATTAAAAAAGGAAACAGGACAAACATTAATTAAAAAACTGCTCTTTACCCAATGGTTAGATAATTAATGTTATTCATGCTTTGCGCTGTTTTTGCCTATTTTAATAGTAAAAACAGCCATTAAGCATCCTGAAATCAAACCAACTAAATGTGCAGTGTTAGCAACATTAACGGGTAATAAATCAACAAAGCCAAGTAATAACCAAAAGAGTAGAAAACCAATAATCGGTTTAGATAATGTTAACCCTTTCTCTGGTGCTAAATAGCCTGACCACCACACAAAACCAACCAACGCATAAACAACACCAGATAAACCACCAAAATTTGGCCCACTAACTAAAAACTGCGCCAAGTTAGAAGCAATAGCTGACACTAAAAATAAATTAATAAGAACGCCTTTACCTAAAGTCTTTTCAATACTGCCGCCTAATTGCCACCACCACATAGTATTAAACACAATATGTAACCACGAAAAATGAAAAAGAGCAGGTCCAATTAACCGTAAAGGTTGCTGTAGGAATGTATCCATTGAAAGAGCGGAATAAAAATGTAAGTGTGAAAAAATATTTTTAGCCCAGCCTATATTGCTAGCTAAAAATATACCCCAACAAAGTGCAAAAACAGCTAAAGTAATAATGCCAGCATGAGCAAAAAAGTTTCCTTTAAAATTAGCGAATAAGCTTAAATCATTAGTTGATACGTTATCAATAGTTTCGCCATGTTGCCAAGCAGCTTGTTGATATTTAGGGTGGTTTACTTGTGTTATAAAAAGCTCAAATTCACTTTTAGCTTGGTCAAACTTTACTGCATCACAATACACAGTAAAGCTTGAATTTTCATCCACAACAGTTGATTCAATATTTAAGGTTAGTAAATAGTTAGAAAACAATAATGCAATATTATGACTTTTTAACTGTACTAAAGACTTTAATGTTTCATTTTCATTGTTAGAAAGGTTCTCAGATTCAGTCATACATCTATTACTTAATTAATTTTAACGTGAGATTTTATCTGGATATTGCAGTAACCATTGACTAAAGCCACCATCAAGTGAGTAAACTTGAGTAAAGTCTTGGCTAATTAAAAACTGTGCGGCTTGCTGACTTGAATTACCATGATAACAACAAACAACAACAGGGGCATCAATATCAGCTGTACGAATAAAATCAGCTAAAGAATCATTGGTTAAATGTATAGCGTCTTCAATACGCCCATTAGCAAAGGAACCTGCATCACGAATATCTACAACGGTATGCGTTTTATTATCTAAAACATCATTTAGTTCGCTTACTTGCATATGTTGAAATGTACTACTATTCGTTGTCATTAATCACTAACTCCACTGTTAAGTTAACTAAGCTAATCCCAATTAAGGATTACTTTACCTGATTGTCCTGAACGCATGATATCAAAACCTTGTTGAAAATCATCTATATTAAAATGATGAGTTATCATTGGTGTTAAATCTAATCCTGACTGAATTAAGCTAGCCATTTTATACCATGTTTCAAACATTTCTCGTCCGTAAACACCTTTGATGATTAAACCTTTAAATATTATTTGGCTCCAATCTATCGCCATCTCTTTGCTAGGAATACCTAACATGGCAATTTTTCCACCGTTATTCATGCTTTCTAACATACCAGTAAAAGCCATAGGTACGCCTGACATTTCTAAACCAACATCAAATCCTTCAGTCATGCCTAACTCTTTCATAACATCGGTTAAATTCTCTTTACTCACATCAACAGCTCGCGTTACTCCCATCTTTTTAGCTAAATCAAGGCGGTATTCATTAATATCAGTAATAACAACATGGCGAGCACCTACATGCTTAGCAACAGCCGCCGCCATTATTCCTATAGGGCCTGCACCCGTAATTAAAACATCTTCACCCACCAAATCAAAAGATAAAGCAGTATGAACAGCATTACCAAAAGGGTCAAAAATAGCAGCTAAATCATCTGATATTTCATCAGGTAACTTAAAAGCATTATAAGCAGGAATAACTAAATATTCAGCAAAAGCACCCGCACGATTTACACCCACTCCAACAGTATTTCGACATAGGTGTGTACGTCCACCGCGGCAATTACGACAATGTCCACAGGTTATATGTCCCTCACCAGAAACACGATCACCCAAAGAAAAACCTCTTACTTCTTGACCAATTCCAACAATTTCACCTGCATATTCATGACCTACAACCATAGGCACAGGAATTGTTTTTTGTGACCATTCATCCCAATTATAAATATGAATATCAGTACCACAAATAGCGGTTTTCTTTATTTTGATCAAGAGATCATTATGACCCATTTCTGGCTTGTTTGTGTCAGTTAACCAAATGCCGGGCTCTGCTTTTAACTTTACTAATGATTTCATTTTATTACTTATCTCTTAACGCTGTTTTCAAAACTCGAAACTGATAGCTCGTTGCTTACTACTTAATAATATCCATCTCTTTGCCTATACGTGTAAAGGCCGATATAGCTTGGTCTAGTTGCTCTTTAGTATGAGCTGCTGAAATTTGCGTACGAATGCGTGCTTGGCCTTTAGGAACAACAGGAAATGAAAATCCGATAACATAAATACCTTCGCTTAGTAGTCTGTTTGCCATATCACTAGCAACTTTTGCATCACCCAGCATAACAGGAATGATGGCATGGTCAGCACCGCCACACGTAAAGCCAGCACTTTCCATATTACGACGAAAATAAGCCGTATTATCTTTTAATGTTTTGCGCAATTCACCACCGTCAGCTAGTAACTGTAAAACGGTTAATGATGCATTAACAATGGCAGGTGCTAAAGAGTTTGAAAATAAATACGGACGTGAACGTTGACGTAACCACTCAACAACCTCTTTTCTAGCAGCAGTATATCCACCTGACGCACCACCCATCGCTTTACCTAATGTGCCTGTGATAATATCTACTCTGCCCATTACTTCACAATATTCATGACTTCCTCGGCCTTCTTCACCAACAAAACCAACAGCATGTGAATCATCGACCATTACCATTGCATTATATTTATCTGCTAAATCACAAACACCCTTCAAGTTGGCTATAACACCGTCCATAGAGAATACGCCATCAGTAGCAATCAACTTAAAGCGAGCACCTGCGGCATCTGCTTCAATTAAGCTTTTTTCTAATGCTGTCATATCATTATTGGCATAGCGAAAACGTTTCGCTTTACATAAACGAACGCCATCAATAATAGAAGCATGATTTAATGCATCACTAATAATGGCATCTTCGGGCCCAAGCAATGTTTCAAATAGACCTGCGTTAGCATCAAAACATGATGAATATAAAATTGTATCTTCCATCCCTAAAAACTGGCTAATACCTTGTTCTAATTCTTTATGAATATCTTGAGTTCCACAAATGAAGCGTACTGAAGCCATACCAAAGCCATGTTCATCTAGGCCTTCTTTAGCTGCTACTATCAATGTAGGATGGTTAGCCAAACCTAAGTAATTATTAGCACAAAAATTAATAACTTGCTCACCGGTATTAACCGCAATTTTAGCCTGCTGAGCAGTGGTAATTATTCGTTCTGCTTTATAAAGCCCGTCATTTTTTACTTGCTCAATTTCTGCTTGTATATGTGTATAAAAAGATGCTGAACGGTTAGAGTAACTACCTAGCATAACGACGCCTCATAATTTAATTAGTTGATTATTTCATCAAAGCATATTGATAACGGCTATTGTACGCAAAATTTTAATTTCGTATAGTGAATAAGTCGAACTATGTTTTTCAAAAATTTACATACTGTACAAATATACTTACTAAGATTATATTTGTGATTATAGTTTTTAAGGTACTATATACTCATTCCCCCTGAAGGTGCAGGATTCAGCTGGAATTAGAAACGTTTTTAGGTAAGGCAAATGAATGTAGCATAGTCATTCTATATCAAATTCATTTAACGCAGCATAAAACGTTTCTAAACCAGCCCTTTGGGGAAAACTCAGCAAGTCATCTTCTGCGTTGCATTGATGATTAAGGGAACAACCATGAATAAAAAATGCGCCTTGAATATGAATCGCTTAGGTTTCCTGAAACAGCATCTTCAGGTGGAACGGGTATATACCCATAATCTTTCCATAGCTTCCTTGTAGAGCAATATATGTTTGCCCTGTTTATTTATCGCTTACTCTTAATAATTCTATTACCCATTGTTATTATTGTGCTAATTATTCGATCTAAGAACAATAAAGCATATCGCCAACGGATATTAGAACGCTTAGGTTTTTTTCCTCAACCCACAAGTTTTCAACCCGTAAAGAAAGCAGGCATTATTATTCATGCTGCAAGTGTCGGGGAGGTTATCGCCCTAAAGCCATTTGTTGAACAATTATTACAAACATACCCAACCTTACCAATAACATTAACTACTTTTACCCCTACAGGCTCTGCACAAGTCAAAAAGATGTTTGCCTCACGAGTACAGCATGGATATTTACCATTAGACGTATTTCCCTGTACTTCACTATTTCTAAAACGTTTACAGCCCAAACTAATAATTTTTATGGAAACAGAGTTATGGCCTAACTTAGTCGCTCAATGTGCGAAAAAAAATATTAAACTGATGATCATTAATGGTCGTTTATCTCAAAAGTCAGTAATGCAATATCAAAAATTAAGCGCTTTAATTTCGCCAACACTTAATTACTTCGATAAAATATTAACGCAAAGCCAAGAAAACAATGAAATGTTTATTAAATTAAAGGCTAATACTGACAAATGTGAAGTTTCAGGTAACTTAAAGTTCGATATTAATATTGATCAATCTATTAAAGAAAAACAGCATGAACTAGCCGAATTATTACCTAAAAATAGAGTTTTATGGTTAGTTGCTAGCACTCATGACGGTGATGAAGAAATTATACTCGAGAGTTTTAAAGAAATTTTAAACAAATTTCCAGAATTATTATTGATTATAGTACCTCGTCATCCTGAGCGTTTTTCTCATGTTGGAGACTTATGTAAATCATTACACTTCACCCTTACTAAGCGTAGTTCAAACACAGTAGTCACTCATGAACAAATTTGGCTTTTAGACAGTTTAGGTGAATTAATGGCAGCTTTTTCATTAGCAAACATAGTAACAATGGGTGGTAGCTTTAGTCATATTGGTGGACATAATCCATTAGAGCCAGCTTTATTTAAAAAACCGATTATTGTTGGTTCTGACATGAGCAACTTTAATCATGTACTTACTCAATTGAAGCAACATCAAGGAGTAATACAATTAGAAGGTGAAGGTAATCAGAGTCAATCTATAGCATTAACAAAAGCAGTGCTAGCATTACTAGAGAAACCCGATCAACAACAACGACTCGGTTATAACGCTTACCAAGTAGTTTTAGCAAATCAAGGTGCAAGTGAGTACACTTTAAAACATGTAAAATCATTAATGTCATTCTCAGAAAAAACAACAGGATAAACTTTGAAGCCTTTAACTGATACAGAAACCATTATTGAAATTGACAATGTTTATTGTGTTTATGATCATAATGAAATATCTGATTTTATTCCTGAGATGTTAAGCAACATTTATTGGCAAAATAAGCATGCTATTGTCAGAACAGCACAAGGAAGAGGCACTACATGGTTTATTCAATATCAAGAAAAGAGTCTAAAACAAACATCAAAGCAATGGGTTTTACGACATTATTATCGTGGCGGGCTGATAGGAAAGTTTAATAAAGATAGTTATATTTACACTTCCCAATTATCAACAAGGCCTGCTCGCGAATATGCCTTATTAAAGTATATGCAAAAACTAAAACTCCCTGCACCAAAGCCCGTAGCTTATCGTGTTATTCGCAAAGGCTTTATCTACCAAGCAGATCTACTTTCTTCAAGTATTGAAAATGCTAAAGATCTAGTAGCGCTTTTAATTTGTGAGCCTTTATCTGATCATTTATGGTTGAAAATAGGAAGCACAATCAAGGCGTTTCATCATCATGGTATATACCACCACGACCTTAATGCTCATAACATTTTAATTAATGATAAAGGTGAGGTTTATATTATTGATTTTGATCGTGGTGAATTACGCTCAAATGAAGTGGCTGATCAAAAAGGCTGGCAAAAAGATAATTTATCACGCTTACAACGCTCTTTTTTAAAAGAATTAAAACAACTAACACAATTTTATTGGAATGATTCAAACTGGCAATCACTACTTGAAGGGTATTCCTCTTGAAGATATACCCAGCAGGATCGAGGTTAATTGTTAAGTAGAGCATCCTGACAACGTTGCTGATACATTTCTTTCGCTTTTTTTAATTCAGGTAAGCTTTTATCTGTAATATAAGGGCGTAATATTGCTAATATTTTTAAAACACCCTGATAGAAAATAGTATCATTAACCTCTTTTACTATATTTTGTGTTTGATAGAAACTCACCCAAAACGTATTGATTATACGCAGAATACTAACAATATCAGCCAGTTCATCTTCATCAAAATTAATAGCTTGGGCTGATTTTAATGATAATAACAATTGACTAAGGCGCTCTGAAATAGCATGCTGTACCTCAACATACTTCTCACGTAAATTTTGATTTTTATCTAATAGCACGGGTAAATTACTATAAAAGAATCGAAACTTCATCTGCATTTGAAAAACCACATCCATATATAAAATAATGGCATCAAGAGGCTTTTCTTCATCAGAAACTTGAGGGAAAGTATCGAGTAATAGATTACCTGCGTATTCATCGTAAATAGATAGGATAATATCTTCTTTATTACGAAAGTGATAATACAAATTACCTGGGCTTATTCCAAGGTGGGCTGCAATATGATTAGTGGTAACATTTCGCTCCCCTTGCTCATTAAAAAGCACAATACTGGCTTGAATTATTTTATCACGCGTCTTCATACAAACTACTTCTTACTTTAATATCTAATAATAAAACATTTAGCCCATTGAGAATAATCATATTATTATTTTTATTGGTATAAATACCGATACTATCAAAATTCAATAAATATAAAAACATTTTGAGTAAATACTTTATAAATAAGCTAATATAATCGCCTCTTCAAATTAAGTAATAGTGAACATTTAGCTAATTTATTACTCTTTTTTAAGCCTCGCTCTTGTAAAAAAGCAAACTAAACCATTACAATGGTATTTCAAATACAAAATAATAATAATTAATTCAGCTCAGATACATTAATTAAGCTGATAATATAAAAGCATAAAATATGAGCATAAAAGCAATTTATCCAGGTACTTTTGATCCAGTTACCAATGGACATACAGATTTAATCCTTCGTGCAAGCCGCCTATTTAATGAGGTTATTGTTGGTGTTGCTTCAAGTCCAAGTAAAAAACCTCGTTTTAGTTTAGAAGAACGGGTTGATATGATTGAGTTTATAACAAAAGATTTACCTAATGTTTCAGTTGTTGGCTTCAAAGGTTTACTTGTTGATTTTGCTCAGCATCACAATGCCCAAGTACTTATTCGTGGTTTGCGTGCCGTTTCTGATTTTGAATATGAATTTCAATTAGCCAATATGAATCGTCGTTTATCGCCTGATTTAGAGTCTGTATTTCTTACGCCTGCAGAAGGGAATTCATTTATTTCCTCTACTCTGGTAAAGGAAGTGGCAATTCATCATGGTAATGTTAGTCAATTTGTTCACCCAATTGTTCAAGCAGCATTAAAACAAAAATAAAATTACACATCAGGCTAGGTTTTATTGTTTAACCTGATATTACAATAGTTATTTTTGACATTCAGGGCAATAAACAGAACTTCGGTTTGCTTGTCTTATTTCAACTAAAACCTCTTTACAGCTACTACACTCTTTACCTGAACGACCATAGACTAATAAAGACTGTGCAAAATACCCAGGGCGTCCATCGGCTTGTGTAAAATCTTTTAAGGTAGTACCGCCTTGTTTTATTGCAGCACTCAATACCTGCTTAATGACATCCGTTAAATTATTTAAACGCTGCTCACTAATATCTCCTGTTTTGGCTGTTGGAATGATACCTGATAGAAATAAGGCTTCATTAGCATAAATATTACCAACACCCACCACAATTTGATTATTCATTAAAAAGGTTTTTATTGGTACTTTTCTATTTTTAGCTTTAGCAAATAAATAACCGTAACAAAATTCATCACTTAATGGCTCTGGTCCTAATTTAGTTAATAGCCCTTGTTCATCTTTATGATTATTTAACCATAAAACCGCACCAAAGCGCCTCGGGTCATTTAACCGTAATACCAAACCATGGCTAAAAACCAAATCAAAATGGTCATGCTTTACTACTGAAATAGACTTATCAATGACCCTGATAGTACCTGACATCCCTAAATGCAATAATAATGTACCTATATCAAAGCGGATTAATAAATATTTAGAACGCCTATCAACACTGATAACTTTATGTCCCACTAATTGCCCTAAATCATTAGGAATTGGCCAACGCAATTTATGATTGCGAACAATAACATCAGTTACTTTTTGCTGTAGAATATGTGGAGTAATTCCTAATCGACATACTTCTACTTCTGGTAATTCTGGCATATTATAAAATATTTTTAAAGAGTGGTAATAACTGCTTGGATAACATAGAAGGTAACGCAAGCCACTGATTTTTTTGTTTATTTAAAATCAAAAGTTGATCATTCAAAGGATATAAAACAAAACGCTGTACTTGTTCATTATTTGCTAACTCAATAATAACATCAATGCCTGCATTACCTGAAATCACTATATCATCTGCTTGTACTAATCCTTGGCTTTGTTGCCATGAAAAAGCCATTTGTTCAATCTTTTGATTGTTATAGCTACTGATTAAGCCTATTTCATTAGATACTTGCCAGTTTTTTCCTGTTCGTTCAAACAAAATAAATTGCTGCTCTGTTTGTTGAATTTTTAATGTTAAAATAACGGAATGTTGAGGTAGCAGTAATTGTTCAGTCGAATTATTTTCCTGACTATTTTCATCTGGAAATAATTTATTGTTTGTTGCATTGATGAATAAAATAATTAACATCACTGAAATAATAATGACATTATTCCATCCCGTTTTAGACAGCTTCATTATGTTATTTCAACTATTTTGTTTTTGATATATTTGGTAAATGAGCAATTCGCCAATATCCCTCAAGCATATCAAGCATATCGCAAAAATTGGAACCAACATCATCTTTCACAAAATAACCCGCTATTTGCTTACTATAAGCAGCTGTTATATCTTCTTCGGCATGTGAAGTTGTTAGCACAAACACCACGCTTGATTGTAAGCTTTCATCCTTTCTAATTTTAGCTAAAAATTCAAGGCCATTCATTTTCGGCATTTGTAAATCGAGTAAAATAATATAGGGCGAGGAAACCTTACCTGACTTTAATAACTCTAAGGCTTCTAAACCATCATGTGCTCTGATAATGGTATTTGCGATGCGCTTTTTATTAAAACTACGCTTAATGCCTTGAGCATCAACGTCATCATCTTCAACTAATAAAATAGTCAATTGTTCGTGGGCCATTACATTCTCTATTATTAATTTTTATCTAATTTAACGACTAAATAACGTTACCGCAAGGTAATTTTATAATCATAAGTGTGCCTCTACCATCACTAGGATCAATACTAAAAGTACCACCTTGATGTTGTATTGTTCGCTTAACTAAAGCTAAACCCATGCCACTACCTTCTACCTTGTCTCTTGATTGTAAGGTTTGAAACATTTCTAAAGCTTTTTCATGTAATTCAATGGGAATA
>Ga0105357_10001736_pt1 | contig 11625 bp, 6 predicted proteins | sample GOMGulsemesocosm_4_FD_83660 | JGI IMG/M metagenome (GOLD analysis project Ga0105357, IMG submission 83660) | Methane-oxidizing microbial communities from mesocosms in the Gulf of Mexico - GOM15B Gulf of Mexico | ecosystem: Environmental > Aquatic > Marine > Cold seeps | place: USA: Gulf of...
GATCTGAGCGTTTTTGATCGATTTGCCGCTTTTAAAATCGGCAGGGGCTGAAGTCAGCCAGAAATACACAACTACTTCAGACCATCCTTAGCAATCCCCCGGGGCACCCGACTACGCGGCCCTTCGGGTTCGCTGCGTTGCTCGGCCTGACGGGGGCCGGCAGAACTCGGCTCTGCGAGCCTCAGACATGCTGCCGCCCTTCTTCCCGCCAGCCCTGCGCTACTCGCCCGCATAAACGGGATCTGGGGCCGTGCGCACTCGACCCTCTCCTCCGTAATCAAAACCACACACACGGGACGGTCGAGCTCCCGCTCAACCAGCGAACCGCCGTGCAACGTCATGACCGAGTTGGAACTCGGCTTTCTTGGAACGGAAGACCTACCAACGAGGATGAAGTGCGCACGGCCAAAAACTCCCCTTCAAGCTGTCGAGTAACGCAGGGGACGAGCGATCAGCGGGGCGGACTGTCTGAGGAGCGAAGCGACGAGTTTCCGCCACGCTGCTTGGCACCGAGTAACGCAGAGAAGCCGAAGGCCAGCTTGGCGGGGCCCAAGCTGGTCGCGACCTTTCTTTTGGTTACGGCTCGATGGCCACACAAAGAAAAGTGACTCGCCAGGAAGGCGAAAGGAATCGCGATGAATACGAGGAAGTGAGCCTGAAATACCAAAGGCGAACGCGCATATCGAAGAGACCACAAAACCAGCAAAGGGCACGATCTGCTGTATGTATCAGGGCAACCCAAGGATCACCCACTCACCGCCAACAAATGACTCATCGCCGTCTTCAACTTCATCGGCTTCACCGGCTTGTGCAGAATCACATGCCCCAGCTCGCGTACCTGCAGTTTCAGCGCATTGCTGTAGTTGGCGGTGATCAGCAGCACGGGCAGCGGTGCGCTGCGGCGGGCGTTGATGCGTTGGACGACGTCGACGCCGTTGACGTCGTTGTCGAGGTGGTAGTCGGCGATCAGCAGGTCGGCCTGGGCGTGGAAGTTGTCGACCTGGGCGGCGAGGTCCTCTTCCGACAGCGCGGTGATGACGGTGCAGCCCCAGCCTTCCAGCAGCGTGCGCATGCCGGCGCAGATGGCGGCGTCGTTATCCAGCACCCAGATGGTGGAGCCCGGCAGGCGTTCGCCGATGCGGGCGGTGACGGGCTCTTCCTGCACCACGGTCGGTTGCAGGCGGCCAAACGGCACATCCACGCTGAACACCGAGCCGCGGCCTTCGACCGAGCGCACGCGGATGCGGTGGCCGAGCATGCGGGCGATCTTGTCGACGATGGCAAGGCCAAGCCCCAGCCCGCGGTCGCGGGTGTTGGCGCTGGGGTTGACCCGTTTGAACTCCTGAAAAATCTCCTGCAGTTTGTCTTCCGGGATGCCCATGCCGGTGTCCCAGACTTCGATGCGCAGGCCGTGGGTGTGGCGACGGCAGCCAAGCAGGATGCGCCCGGACGGCGTGTAGCGGATGGCGTTGGTGAGGAAGTTGCGCAGGATGCGCAGCAGCAGTTGAGCGTCGCTGCGCACCACCGCACCACACGGCACAAAGCTCAGCTGCAGACCTTCGCTGGCGGCGAGCTGGCGATATTCGTTGGCCAGGTTGTCGAGCAGGCTGTCGAGGCAGAAGGCGTTGATATCCGGCTTGATGACCCCGGCGTCCAGCTTGGAAATATCGACCAACGTGCCGAGCAGGTTTTCGACGTCTTCCAGCGAGTGGCTGACCTGCCGTACCAAGGACGCACTGCCCTCCGGCACCTGCTGCTCCAGCAGCGCGCCAGTGAACAGCCGCGCGGCGTTGAGCGGCTGCAGCAGGTCGTGGCTGACCGCGGCAAGGAACTTGGTTTTCGACAGGTTGGCCTGCTCGGCTTCGCGCTTGGCTTCGCGCAGGCGCGCTTCGGCCTCGGCGCGCTCGCGGATCTCCTGGCGCATCTGGCTGTTTACTTCGGTCAGCTCCTGAGTGCGCTCGCGCACGCGCTGCTCCAGATGCTGATAGGCCTGATGCAACGCCTCGGAGGTGCGCCGCCGCTCGGTGATGTCGCGGATCATCACGAAGATGCCGACCACCTCGCCGTCGCTGTCACGGTTCGGCACATAGGAGCGCAGCAGGTAGCGCTGGTGACCGTCCAGGTTGGGTTCGGCAAACTCGAAGCTGACGCTCTCGCCGTTGAAGGCGCGGGCGATGTAAGGCTCCAGGCGGGCGTACTGCTCGGCGCTGTGCACCCGGTGCAGGCTGTGACCGAGAATCTCGCCGCGCGCCCAGCCGTACCAGTCTTCGTAGACCTTGTTGGTGAACTGATAAGTCAGATCGGCACCGACGTAGGCAATCAGCGCCGGTACATGGTCGGTAATCAGCCTGACCCAGCGCTCGCTGTCTTCCAGCGCGCGGGCGTAGAGGTCGCGCTCAGTAATGTCGGTAAAGGTGTTGACGAAGCCGCCGGTGGGCATGGGATGGGTGCGTACTTCCAGCACCCGGCCATTGCCCAAGTGCTGCTCGCAGGTCAGCACCGGCGCGCCCTGCTCCGTGCGGCTGTAGGGCGTGAACAGCTCCAGTTCGCTGTCTTCCATCACCTCGTCAAACGGGCGGTGGGCCTCAATCGGTGCCAGCCCGGCCAGTTCCAGAAAGCGGCCGTTCCAGACCTCCAGCGCGCCTTCGTCATTCACCACGGCGACGCCCTGGGACAGACTGTCTACGGTACGCTGCAACAGCCGGGTCTTCTGCTCCAGCGCCTTCTCGCGGCGCGCCTTCTCGGACTGCTTGAGGTCGGTGATGTCGGTGTACATGATCACCAGCCCGCCTTCGCGGGTCGGCCGTTCGCTGACCTGCATCCAGCGCTGGTCACGCAGTTGGTGCAGCAGATGGCCGTCGGCGGCGGCGTCGGTGTCGACGATCAGCCCGGCGCGCAGCGCCATGCGCTTGACCTCACCCAGCGAGGTGCCTTCGGTGATGCGCACGCCAGTGCCCAGCCAGAATGCGGCAAAGCGGCGGTTGTAGAGCACGATCCGCTTGTTCTCGTCGAACAGCACGAAGGCATCGGGCACGCTTTCGATGGCGTCGATCAGATAGTGATGCGCCTTTTCAGCGCGGGCGCGGGCATCGCTCAGCAGGCGGTTGCTGGCCTGCAGCTCGGCCATGGTGTCGTTCAGCGCCTGGGTGCGTTCGCGCACCTGTTCAGCCAATTCCACCGAGTGCTGAAACGCGGCGTAGCTTTCAGTGCGCTGACTGGAGCTGGACTCGACCCGCTCGATCAGCGCGGCGTTAATGCGTTTGAGTTTGCGGTTTTCCGCCCGCAGGGCTTCCAGCTCGGCCAGCAGCTCCGGGTCATGCAGCGGCAACTCAACGCGGGAATGCAAAGGCCACCCCGGTGAAGGTCTGGTTGATGTGCATGCCGTTGAACTGCTCGCCGTAGGTGTTGAAGCCGATCACCCGGTTGGCGACGAGAAACTCCGACATGCGCTGACCTTCACCACGCAGCTCGGATTCCATACGGCGCAGGAAGCAGTCGCAGCCGAGGATCAGCACCGGTTCACCAAGCCGCTGACGCAGTTGCTCAAAACGCAGCCGCAGATTCGGCAGCAGCTCGCCGGGTGTCATCGCCGTGAGCACGATGCCGGTATCCACCGCGCAGTAGAAGGTCAGGCTGCGGTCCGGATTGACCCGCTGAATCGAGCGCACGTAGAACTGGTCGCGAATGCGCACGGCCAGCGCGTCTAGGGCAAAGTGCTTGCCGCTCAGTTCATCCACCGGCACGCCGACCAGCCGGGCGTATTCCTCGGCGGCGGGTTCGGCGTTCAGTTCAAGTACGGTACGGGTGCTGCTGTCGGCGTCGGTCACCACCAGCTTGCTGTCGGTGGGTTTGAGGTGATGGGTGGTGAACACCTCAAAGTCCAGCCAGGTGTTGACCATCACCACCACGGCGGCGCCGGTAACGAAGCGGCCCTGGTAGTAGACGTGGGTGTGGCTCAGATGGTTGTCGTCACCGGCCGAACCGCCGAAATGGGGAATGCTGCCGAGCGCGGCGCTCAGGGTGTTGAGCACCAGCTCCTCGCGACTGGACAGGCCGTCGAGCAGGGTCAGGGCAAAGGTGTGATCCTTGACCGGCGCCAGGTTGACCTGCCGGCAGTGACCCAGCATCCGCTCTACCGCCTGCTGCGCCTCGACCAGACTGAAGCTGTCGAGCGCTCGGATAAGCGTGCAGTCGACCGCGAAGGCGCGCAGATCCAGCCCGACCGCGCTGATGCAGCCGCGGCCATATCCTGCGGCGCTGATTTCTCCGGCGGTGGTGCAGCCCAGCAGCATGACGCCGCCAAAGTGCTGATCCAGCGCGGTTGCGAGCTGGTCGAGCGGATATTCCGCCGAGCAGAAGAACAGCACGCAGCCCAGATGCGGGTGCAGCAGCTGACGCGCCAGATCCTGCGCCGCAGCGTCCGGGTCGGTGGCCTCGGTCATGGCGGTGCGGAAGCAGTCGTCGAGCGGCTGGGTGCTGAAGTCGGGCATACCGGAAATCGGATTCATGCCAACGATTCTAGAGAGCAGGCAAGCCCCGGCCCTATGCTACTTCAGTACTGGATTGGTAGGTCTTGGGGACGACGCGGAGCGGGGCAGGCGGCTGACGGAGAAGCCTGCGGCGTTCTCCATCCTACATGGTTTAGGTGCGGAGCTGGTGGCGGCCGTAGGGTGGAGAATCGCGTAGCGTTCTCCACCATGAACACCGCACCCCGGGAAGGTCGAGCTCTCGCTCGACCAGCGAATCATCGTGCAACCCTGTGGCCGCGTTGGAACTCGGCCGTCCCAGAAACAAAAACCCCCGCCTGCTAACACAGGCGGGGGCCGGTATTGCTGAAGGCTCTTACCAGCTCAGCGCAACACCCAGGGCGACGGAGTCGGTCTCTTCGATGGTGACGCTGTTGGTGCGGTCTTCGATCTCGAACTGGTTGTACTCGGCTACCAGCGTCAGGTGCTCGTTGATGCTGTGGAACAGGCCGATAGCGCGGGTCTCGTAGTCGGCTGCAACGCCCAGGCCATTGCCATCGTCTTCGGTCTTGCCGAAGGACAGGGCCAGACGGGTCTTGCCGCCGAAGGTGTAGGAGCCCTGCAACAGGTGACCGGTGCTGTCGACTTCACGCAGTACCGCTTCGCCCGCATTGTTGGTGAAGAACGGGTTGATGCCTTCGGCGTCAAAACCGGATGCGGTCAGCGACAGGGCGCCCATCTTCGCCTGAACGCCGTAGCCAAAACCCTGCGAGGTCACGTCGTCGACGGTGCTGTCGGTGTTCTTGGAGGTCTGGTAACCGGCGTTCACCCAGCTGTAGATGTCGGCGCCAGCCAGATCGAACTGGTAGGTGACTTCGGTTTCGAAACGCGGTGCGTCCTGGTAGTTCTTGCCGACCGCGCTGTCGTCACTGGTGTCGACCGGGTCCATGATACCGGCGGCAACGCGCAGGCCACCCATGACCGGCGAGCGGTAGGTGATCTGGGCGGTCGGGAAGGGGTACGGGTAGCCGCTGCCGATGTTGCCGAAGGACACACCGCCGCCGTCGACCAGACCCAGTGTGTCGCTGACCTGACCATAACCGGCGAGCATTTCGTCGAGCAGGATGTTGGAGCGGGCAAACAGCCCGAAGTCCTTACCGACCAGCACTTCACCCCAGTCGCCGCCGATAGTGCCGTAGAACTGACGTACGTCGATGGCGGTGGCGGTGCCGTTGGTTTCGCTGTCGTTGATGGTGACCCAGAAGGAGGAACGCGCGCCCAGCGTCAGGTCGCCCATGTCCTTGCCCATATTGAAACCGATGTAGTTCGGCAGAAAGCCCATCTTGACGCGGGCCTGATCGCGGTCCAGGTCGTCATTGATGTTGTCGGTGTCGGTCTGAACGTAGAAGGCATTGACGTAGCCGTCAGCGGAGAAGGTGGTGCCGTCTTCGTCGTACAGGGTGATGGCAGCGGATACCGGGGCGCTCAGCAGTGCGAGGGCGATGGGGGTCAGCAGGGTGCAGGCAATCTTGTTCTTGTACATGGTGCTCTCCGATGTAATCAGTGACTGAAGCGTCACGCCGATTATCAGAAAGCCCCCTGCCCGCCCCCATTGGCCATGAGCGGCGGTTGTATTGCCCTTTGGTGTGTGCGACCAAGCGACGAAGAAAATCGCCGGCGGCAGGTTGTATTTACAACCTACCTAGGTAGTACACATGCGCCTTTTTCAGTCCGCCCCGGCCTGCCGACTCAGCAGGCGCCAACGCGCACTGTGGGGCAGGCGACTGACGAATGCGCGCCAGTGCAGGGCGTCAAGCTGCAGCAACGCCTGCCGTTCTGCCGCCAACTGATCTTCGCGCTGCCAGAGACAGTCTTCCCAGTACGCCTCAAAGCCCTGCTGCGGGTGCTGCCGATACTGCTCCAGCAACTGCGAAAGGTGCACGGCATGGTCCTGCAACTGAACGGTAGACAGGGCACCCAGATGCTCGAGGCTCTGCTCCAGAAAGCGGTCTACCGCCGATTCGATGCAGCGGTGTGAACGGTCCGGCGACTGCACCAGCAGCAACAGACCGGGGCGGCCGGCACGGCGATGCAGGCGCGCGACTACCCAGTAGCCCAGCTGCTGGCGGGTGCGCAGCTCGGCAAAGAAGGAATCAGCCAGCAAGTGGTGCAGCAGGCGCCAGCAGGCCGCTTCCAGCAGGCTGTCGCCTTCAGCCGGCAGATACAGCAACTGGGCGCGGTCGGTGTGCCTGCTGCTGACCTCGCTGACCTGCAGCTGCCCCGGCTGCAGCTGCGGCAACGGACAGCGCCAGGCAAACGGCTGCATCAGACTCGGGCACAGATTGATCAGCAATTTGGTCACTTGCGAGCGCTCGGCCTCCGGCCAGCCGTCGGGTTTGAGCCAGATGATCTGCGCGTGCCCGCACAGCCGCTGCCAGAGCGCCAACGGGTCGCGCAGCCGCAAGGCACTGGTCGACCGCTCCTGCTCCAGCGTCTGCAGCAGCCGCCAGGCGGGCAGGGCGTCCTGCTCGTCCTGCAGCCAGCGGCGGCTGCGACGCTCGATCAAAGGCAGCTGGCTGGCCGCAGGCGGCGTCTGCAACTGACTCAGCAGCTCGCGCACAAAGCCAGGCAGCAGGGCCTGCGGACCACGCACATCCAGCACCAGCTGGCCCGGCGCCAGCGACCATTGCAGCCCCACGCCAACCCGCGCGCCCCAACGCTCCAGCGCCTCGCTTTGCAGCGTCCAGCAGGCCTGCAGCCAGCGCCGCTCGGCCAGTGTTGCCGAACTGTCTGCCCAGCACCATGCCAGTCGGGTGCGCAACGCCCCACCTTGCGGACTAAAGCGTTGCAGACGCAGACCGGGCGCGGCCGATGACCAGCGCAGCTCTTTGGGTGCCTCGGCCAGCGGACCAAGGCAGGGGCCGAGCCGACCGGCCAGGTTTGCGGTCGGCGCAGGGCTCGGCGGCAACGCGCGTGCCTGCCAGCGGGTGTCGGTGTGCGCACACAGCTCACCGCCTGGCAGCCTTGGCAAGCGCTGCAACAGTAAACGGTTGGTCGGATTCAGTTGGCTGAGCAGTTGCTGCCAATCTGCCAGGCCGAGAGTCGGCAGCGCAACGCCAGCCACATCCAGTACCTGTTCCGCCGCCAGCGTCAGCAACCGATCGGCGTAGCGACGGCAGCTGTCGAGCATGTCACCCTGCGGGCCAAGATCAAAGGCTGTCTGCGCCAGAGCCCGACGCGCCGCCTGCGGCCACTCGGCCGGGTCCTTGCTGCGCATGGCCTGCAGCCAGCCGTCCAGCCCGGCCAGCACCTGTTCGGGCTCGGCGTCAGCACTGTACAACTCGATGCGCAGCAGCGCCTGACCGCCGACGTCCGGCTCCAGCGAGGCGCGCAACTCATCGAGCAAACCGCGATCGCGCAGATATCCCAGTGCGCCTGCGGGCGAGGGACTGTTCAGCCATTCATCCAGCCAGTGCGCTGCAGCGCCGTGCAGATCGCACTCGCGCAGGGGATACAGCAACACCGTCTGCGGCTGACTGCTGCGACCTTGCCATTCCACCTGACGCGGCAACTGGCCTGGCGCAAACAGCGGCAGGACGAAAGGTTCAGGCGCGCGCCCCGCAGGCAGTTGCTCCGCGCTGTCCCGCGCCAGCGCCAGCAGCTGCTCTGGCGCCTGCGGCCCGTGCAGTACCAGCGCCATGCTGCCCGCACGGTAGTGGATGGCGTGCCACTGGCTCAGCCGCTCGGATACCCTAGCCGCGTCCCCCGCCAGTGTTTGCGCATTGCCGGCGGTAAAGCGGCTGAGTGGATGCTGCGATTGCACCTGCGTGGCGAGCACCGCCTGGGCGTGGATGTCGTCGTCGGCCAGTCGAGTCTTGAACTCGGCGTCAATCACCCGCCGTTCCTGCTCGACCTGCTGGGGCGCAAACAGCGGAGCCGCCAGCATGTCGGTCAGCTCGGCCAGACAGGGCTGCAGCCCCTGCGGGCTGACCGAGCAGAAAAACCGGGTGGCATAAGGTGCGGTGCTGGCGTTGAAGCGCCCACCCCACTCCGCCACCCGGGCAGGAAACGAGCCCGGCTCAGGCCAGCCTCGTGAGCCCATGAACAGCATGTGTTCGAGCAGATGCGCGAGCCCCGGCAGGTCGTCGGGCTCGGCATGGCTGCCGGCGGCAACCTGATAAACCGCCGTCGCCTGACTGGCGTGGGCGTCGTGAATCAGCAGACAAAGCAGACCGTTACTGGTGCGGTACAGCTGGTAGTCGCGCTGGTCGGCAGGCAGGGAGGCAAGCGGTATCGGGTGCACGGCAGGTCACGCAGGGTAGAAGCCAGTGCTCAGGTTAACGCAGCCAGGCAGGCCGCCCGGGAAACCGGCACCAAAGTAGTAAATTGCCGCGACCGGCGGCGAAGAACCGGGCGCAGGATACGCCCGGTGGCAGGAGAAGGGAGTGCGCCGAGGCGCACTCCCGACTGCTCAGCGCTGGCTGACTGCCGCGCTGCTCGGCAGCTTGAAGGTCCAGAGAGTGCCGCCCTGGGTGAAGTTCTTCACCCGCTCGGCAACGTGGCCACCCCACAGCGGTACCGCACCACCCCAGCCGGACATGACGGAGACATACTGCTCGCCGTCCATCTCCCAGGTAATCGGTGAGCCGATCACGCCGGAACCGGTATTGAACTGCCACAGTTTCTCACCGTTACGCGAGTCAAACGCCATCAGGTAGCCCTCGGGGTTACCGGTGAACACCAGGTTGCCCTTGGTGCTCAGCACGCCGCCCCACAGCGGAGCCTCGTTCTGGTAGCGCCAGATTTCCTCACCGGTTTTCGGGTCCATCGCGCGCAGGACGCCGATGTACTCCTCGTTCAGCGGCTTGATGGTGAAGCCGGCACCCAGGTAGGCGGCGCCCTTCTTGTAGGTGGTGGATTCGTTCCAGATGTCCATGCCCCACTCGTTCGACGGGACGTAGAACAGACCGGTGTTCTGACCGTAGGACATCGGCATCCAGTTCTTGCCGCCGAGGAAGGCCGGCGCGGTGAACACCTGACGGCCGGCGTCGCCGGATTCGGTCGGTGCGCCCGGACGGTAGTCATCGGCGTAGATCGGACGGCCATTCTCATCCAGACCGGTGGCCCAAGTGATCTTGTCGACGAACGGGAAGCCACGGATAAAGTCGCCGTTGGTGCGATCCAGCACGTAGAAGAAGCCGTTGCGGTCGGCGGTACCGGCCGCCTTCACTTCCTTGCCGTCTTCCTCGTAATTGAAGGAGATCAACTCGTTCACACCGTCAAAGTCCCAGCCGTCATGCGGGGTGGTCTGGAAGTGCCAGACGATCTGACCGTTGTCGGGGTTCAAAGCCAGACGCGAAGACGAGTACAGGTTGTCGCCGGGGCGCAGGTGCGAGTTCCAGGGTGCCGGGTTACCGGTGCCGAAGAACAGCAGGTTGGTTTCCGGATCGTAATAGCCGCCCAGCCACGGCGCGCCGCCACCGGTCTTCCACAGGTCGCCCGGCCAGCTCTGATTGGCTTCGCCACCGGAGATACCGGCCTCGACGGCCTTGCCGTCTTCGTAGGTGTAACCCATGTGACCTTCGATGGTCGGACGGGTCCACAGCAGTTCGCCGTTGGAGGGGTTGTAGGCTTCGATCTTGCCAACCACGCCGAATTCACCACCGGAGACGCCGGTGATCAGCTTGCCGTCAACCACCAGCGGCGCGGCGGTGATCGAGTAGCCGGCCTTGTAGTCAGCAACAGTCTTGCGCCAGACAACCTTGCCGGTGTCCTTGTCCAGAGCGACCAGCTTGGCGTCCAGGGTGCCGAAGATCACCAGGTTGTCCCACAGAGCAACGCCGCGGTTGATTACGTCGCAGCACGGCATGATGCCGTCGGGCAGGCGGGCGTCGTATTGCCAGAGTTTGGCACCGGTGCGGGCGTCAACCACGAAGACCCGCGAGTAGGAACCGGTGACATACATCACGCCGTCCTTGATCATCGGCTGGGACTGCTGACCGCGCTGCTTTTCGCCACCCAGCGAGAAAGCCCAGACCGGCTGCAGGCTGCTGACGTTTTCGGTATTGAGCATGTCCAGGGTGCTGTAACGCTGACCCTGCAGGCCCATGCCGTTGGTGACCACCTGGCTGTTGTTGGTGGCATCGGCACGGATATCGTCGTTGGTGACATTGGCTGCGGCCACGCCGGCGACGCTCATGGCGGCAACCAGCGTGGTCAACAGAAAGGAAGAGCGGGCATGTTTGGTCATTGCTGCTACCTCTGAGATGTTGTTGTATTGGCGCAGTCGGGTTGTGCCGAGCGATACTCGGTGCCGCTCGGCACGTCCCACACGATGAAACGGGAAAATTTCCTGCTTCTGGCCACGATTCTTGGCTCAGAGCCCAATACCAACAATTGCTCGCAGGGGTGATTTCCTTACTCCCTTGGTAGCAGTACCCGCCCGCCTCAGAACACCAAACGCGCGCCAACCGTGAGGTTGCGGCCCGGCAACAGCACCTCGTCCTTGATGAACGAGCTGTGCTGACGCGCCTTCTCGTTGAGCAGGTTGTTGCCGCGCAGATACAGCAGCAGGTCGCTTTCACCCAGCTGCCCACGCCAGTTCAGCCCCGCCCCCAGCAACGTGTAGTCGCCGGTTTCGGTCTCGTAGTCGGCGGTGTTGTCCTGACGCATCACCTGACTCGCTTCCATCTGCGCAGACACTGACCCGGTCAGACGCTGATCCAGCCGCACGCCAACCCGATCAGCCGGGATACGCGGCAGATCACCGCCGTCCTTCAGACGGCCACGCACACTATCGCCGAATAGGGTCAGCCCGGTTGCCGCGGTTACCTGCCAGCCCACGCTGCCTTCCAGCCCCTGCAGCACGGCATCGGCCTGGCGGTACTCAACGACGCGATAGCCCGCGCCGGGATCAGCCCCGGTATCAGCGGCGTAGATGAAGTCATCCACCTCGTTGCGGTAGACACTGACATCAAAGGTGACCGCGCCACGGGTGCGACGCAGACCGAGTTCAGCGTTGATCGCAGTTTCCCGATCCAGATCCGGATCGCCGAGTTCCACTGTGCGCGTGGCCGCGTGCGGGCCGTTGGCATACAGCTCTTCGGCGGTCGGCAGACGCTGTGAGCGCGACAGCGAGCCGTACAGCGCCAGGTCCGGC
>Ga0105357_10001742_pt1 | contig 11611 bp, 10 predicted proteins | sample GOMGulsemesocosm_4_FD_83660 | JGI IMG/M metagenome (GOLD analysis project Ga0105357, IMG submission 83660) | Methane-oxidizing microbial communities from mesocosms in the Gulf of Mexico - GOM15B Gulf of Mexico | ecosystem: Environmental > Aquatic > Marine > Cold seeps | place: USA: Gulf of...
TATTATGGGTGAAGCCGAAGGCACCATAATTAAAAATAACATTAAGAATAATATTGAAACAAAATAATTATTATAGGAAGTTAACGTGATAGATGAAATTACCCAAGATGCGCAAGAGCGTATGGAAAAAAGCATTGAGTCTTTAAAAGGCAGCCTTAACAAAATTAGAACAGGTCGTGCTCATGCATCACTACTTGATAATATTAATGTTGATTATTACGGAATGGAAACCCCACTAAACCAAGTAGGTAATATTTCTGTGCCAGATGCACGTAATTTATCAATTACTGTGTTTGATAAAGGTATGATTAGTGCGGTTGAAAAAGCTATTATGAAATCTGATTTGGGTTTAAACCCACAATCTAATGGCACGTTAATTCGTATTCCATTGCCACCACTAACGGAAGAACGTCGTAAAGACTTAGTGAAAGTAGTTCGTGGTGAGGCTGAAGGTGGTAAAGTGGCTATTCGTAATATTCGCCGTGATGCAAACTCTGACTTTAAAAGCTTACTTAAAGAAAAAGATATTAGTGAAGATGAGCATCATCAAGCTGAAGATGGCATTCAAAAAATCACGGATACTTATATAAAACAAATTGATGAAGTATTAGCAAAAAAAGAAGCCGAGTTAATGGAAATCTAAAAGTGCCTGCTAAAATGACGCCAGATAGTTGATAAAACTGATCGGCGTTTTTTAAATACAAGTATTCGTAAGTCAAAGGATTATTAGTGGCAACTGATTTTGTCTTCAAAAAGGACGTAAAAAAAACACCGCAACATATTGCTATTATTATGGATGGTAATGGTCGTTGGGCGCAAGCTCAAGGTAAAGGGCGTATTGCAGGGCATAAAGCGGGTGTGGACTCGGTTCGTGCTGCTGTTAGCTGTGCGCGTAAAGCAGAAGTAAAAGCGTTAACACTGTTTGCTTTTAGTAGTGAAAATTGGCAACGACCAGAAAAAGAAGTCACTATGTTGATGGATTTATTTATGTTTGTGTTAACTAAAGAGGTTAAGCGTTTACATAAAAACAACATTCGCTTTCAAGTGATTGGTGATTTAAGTCGTTTTTCTGATAAATTACAAAAAATCATTACTAAATCTGAGCAATTAACAGCAAATAATACTGGCTTAGTTCTATCTATTGCAGCAAATTATGGCGGACGTTGGGATATTGCTAATGCGGCAAAACAGCTTGCTAGCCAAGTGAAAAAAAATGAAATAACACTTGATGATATAGATGAAAATTCATTACATCAGTATACCTGTTTAGCGCAATTGCCACCACTGGATTTATTGATTCGTACGGGGGGGGATTACCGTATTAGTAACTTCTTATTGTGGCAAGCAGCCTATGCAGAGTTTTATTTTACCGAGATATTATGGCCTGACTTTAATGAAAATGAGTTTGCACAAGCTCTTGATGTTTTTGATCAACGGGAACGACGTTTTGGTAAAACAGGTGAACAAATAAAAAAATAGTAGCGAGTTAGGAAAGTCGCGAGTGACGAAACTACCATACTACTCATGTATAGAAACTTCTCAGCTCGGTACTCGAAATTATAATTAAAATAAGAAGGATACAACTTGCTTAAACAACGAATTATTACCGCATTAATTTTAGCACCTGCGGCAATCTTAGCTATATTTTATTTGCCATTAGCGTATTTCGCGGCCTTACTAATGGCCATTATCGGCATTGGTGCATGGGAGTGGGGTCCGTTAATGGGCTTTAAAGGTAAAAATAAGCGTGCAGGTTTTGTTTTTGCTACCCTTATTTTGATTGCGGGTATATGGGCTTTATTATCCCCTAGTGATTTATGGCTTAATAGTAAAGAGTTACATGTTTATGCTATGAGTTTATTATGGATAGCGGTTGCTTGGTGGTTCTTGTCTGCTTTTTTAATGCTTTCATATCCTACTTTAAGTGGGTTTTGGTCTAAACATAGCGCTGTTCGTGGTATATTTGGCTGGTTAACACTTATTCCTACTTGGCTAGCTTTTATGGTTATCCGTTCCAATGATTATCAAACCGACTCTTATCATGGCGCTCAATTATTAATGTTTCTATTCTTGATGGTATGGAGTGCTGATATAGGTGCTTATTTTGTCGGTAAAGCCATAGGTAAAAATAAATTGATGCCTAATGTCAGCCCAGGAAAAACTTTTGAAGGCTTTTTAGGGGGTGTTGTATTTGCTTGCCTATTAGTTGCGATTACTGCTTACAGTCTTGACTGGGCTAGCGAACAGGTGATCACAGTATTATTGGTGACTGTGTTAATTACTACCGTGTCTGTGTTGGGCGATCTCAATGAAAGTATGTTTAAGCGTCAAGCTGGGGTAAAAGATAGTGGCTCTATTTTACCTGGCCATGGTGGTATTTTAGATAGAATTGACAGTCTTACAGCCACAGCACCCGTTTTTGCGTTGTGTTATGTTTTACTTAGTTAGTCGCCGTACCAGAGTGTTTTGTTGAAAAAATATAATGTGTTTAAAGTTGTAATATGTTGAAAAGTAAAGTAAATAAACGACAAGTATGTATTCTCGGTTCTACGGGGTCTATCGGTGTTAATACACTTGATGTTATACGCTTACATCGTGATAAATTTGACATAGTAAGTTTATCCGCAAATTCGAGTGTCGAAAAAATATTTGCACAATGCCTTGAATTTAAACCTAAAACCGTGGTGATGGTTTCAGCTTCACATGCAAAAGAATTATCAGCACGTTTAACTAGAGAAAACATTGACTCTATTGAGGTTAAGTCAGGCGTTGATGCACTTATAGAGCTTGCTAGTTCAAAGCAGGCTGATACGGTAATGGCGGCCATTGTGGGTGCTGTTGGTTTGATGCCAACATTGGCTGCAGTGCAAGCAGGTAAACGAGTGTTATTAGCTAACAAAGAAGCGTTGGTTACCTCAGGTGCTATTTTTATTGAAGCGGTTAAACAATCAGGTGCAGAGCTTTTACCTATAGATAGCGAGCATAATGCTATTTTTCAAAGTCTACCTTGGCTAGAACAGGGTAGGGTTGGTCATTGTCAGTTAGCACAAAGCGGTATCAGTAAAATTTTACTCACAGGCTCTGGTGGCCCTTTTAGAACAACCTTACTCTCTGAACTGGAACATGTCACACCCAATCAAGCTTGTGCTCACCCAAACTGGGAAATGGGACGTAAAATATCTGTTGATTCAGCAACCATGATGAATAAAGGCTTAGAGTTTATTGAAGCTAAATGGTTATTTAATGTTGAAGCAAGTGACATTCAAGTGGTGTTACATCCACAAAGTACTATTCATTCGATGGTGCAATATAAAGATGGCTCAGTGATTGCTCAAATGGGGAATCCTGATATGCGCACACCTATCGCACATGCTTTAGCTTATCCTGAACGAATTGAATCAGGTGTTGACCCATTAGACTTTTTTAATACTCCATCATTTGAATTTCAAGCCGTAGATTATGAAAAGTATCCTAATTTAAGATTAGCGATAGAGGCTTGTAAAAGTGGGCAAGGTGCTTGTACTGCACTTAATGCAGCAAACGAAGTGGCTGTTGCTGCTTTTTTAGACGAACGAATTAAATTTACTGATATTTATAAAATAAATGAAACTTCTGTGAGGAAATTTGTCTCAGAACAGGTAAGTAATATTCATGAGGTGATTTCCTTAGATGCACGGGCTAGAGAGTTTGCTCTATCAATTGTAGCTAAATTTTCAGCTAGCAAGCTTAAGGAGCAGAACTAAATATGTTTGATTTTATTTGGAATTTAGCCTCTTTTGTCATCGCACTAGGTATTTTAGTTACTGTGCATGAATATGGTCACTTTTGGGTTGCACGCAAAAACAATGTAAAAGTAGAGCGTTTTTCAGTTGGTTTTGGTAAAGCGCTTTGGCGAAAAACAGGGCAAGATGGCACCGAATATGTCGTTGCGATGATACCACTTGGTGGTTATGTTAAAATGCTCGATGAACGTGTTGATCAAGTATCAGAGCAGGATAAAGATAAAACCTTTAATAGTAAGTCGGTATATCAACGTATCGCTATTATTGCAGCAGGACCTTTGGCAAATTTTGCTTTTGCTATCTTTGCTTTTTATTTAATGTTCCTTATTGGCGTGCCGAGTATTAAGCCCATTGTTGGCGATATCCTTCCTGAGTCAATTGCGGCACAAGCACAATTACCAAATAACGTAGAGATAGTTGACGTTGCGGGGAGATCAATACGTGACTGGCAAGATGTTAACTTAGCGTTGATTGGCGAAATTGGCTCAGCGTCTATTGTGATAAAAACCAAGGGTAAGGATAGTCAGTATGTTAGTTCTCATTATTTAATTACTAAAAATTGGCAGTTTTCACCTGAAAAAACCTCCGCCTTGACGAGCTTAGGAATAGTAGCTTATCGTCCTCAAGTACATAATGAACTTGCGCGTATTAGTAAGGATAGCCCCGCAGAAAAAGGCGGATTAAAAGTTGGTGATAAACTTATTGCGCTTAATGATGAAAATTTATCAGCAGGTTGGGTAGATTTTTCTAATAAGATTAAACGTTATCCTGATCTACTGGTTAATATTACTGTAGAACGTGATGGCAACAATCAGGTATTACAAGTAACGCCTAAAGGTATTAATCGTCATGGTGAATTAATTGGTTATTTAGGTGTCTCTCCTAAAGCAGATGACTGGCCAGCAGAATATAAAATAGACATTAGCTACGGAGTGTTTTCTGCGTTAGCTGAAAGTGTTAATCGTACTTGGAATTTGATCACATTAAGTTTCGATATGATAGGAAAGTTAATAACAGGCGATGTTTCTGTTAAAAACTTAAGTGGTCCAATAGCGATTGCTCAAGGTGCAGGTGATAGTGCAGGGTATGGGTTTGTTTATTTCTTAGGCTTTTTAGCGCTAATTAGTATTAATTTAGGAATAATTAACCTTTTACCGTTACCAATACTTGATGGCGGGCACTTACTCTATTATCTTATAGAGCTTTTAACAGGAAAGTCGGTTCCAGAAAATATTCAGGAAGCGGGATTCAAGTTTGGTGCCTTAGCGTTATTTGCCTTAATGAGTATCGCGTTGTTTAATGATTTTAGTCGGGTGTTGGGTTAATAATACAGTATCTATACGTGCTATGTTTTAAGGTGTAATACTTATACCTTGTAGCTTACCGCGTGCAATTTATGCAGTGATAAGAAGAAGTAACAAAGTTAAAAATATATGATAATTAAAAAATTAGCCTTTGCCATGTTATTAGGCGCTTTAGGCACAACAGCACAAGCTGCACAAGCTGCACAAGAGTTTCAAATCGAAGATATCGAAGTAAAGGGTTTGCAACGTGTTGCTTTAGGTGCTGCCTTAACGCATATTCCGTTTAATGTTGGTGATACTTTAAATCAATTTAGAATTTCACAATCGATAAAAGCGTTATATAAGTCAGGCCACTTTAATGATATTCGTGCGTATCGTGACGGGAACCGTATTATTTATCGTGTTCGAGAGCGTGAAACAATCAATGAAATCACTTTTGAAGGTAATAGTGATTTAAAAGATGAGCAATTAACTGAAAGTTTAGATGGCAGTAATATTCGTGTTGGTGAAACACTTGATCGTACTGTTATTTCAGGCATTGAAATAGGTTTGGAAGATTTTTATCATAGTGTTGGTAAGTATAATGCGGATGTATCTACTACCGTAACTCACTTACCTAGAAACCGAGTTAACCTTGAATTTACTTTTACCGAAGGTGATGCTGCGGCGATTAAACAAATAAACATTATTGGTAACGAGGTTTTTACCGACGCTCAATTACTTGAGAGAATAGAATTAACTTTTGCTTCGCCATGGTGGAATTTTATGGCGCAAGATAGGTATCAAAAACAAACGTTACAAGGTGACATGGAAATTATCACGAGTTATTATTTAGATCGTGGTTATCTTCGCTTTAAAGCAGACTCAACCCAAGTGTCTATGACACCAGATAAAAAATCAGTATATATTGCTTTAAATGTGTCGGAAGGTGAAACCTATACCATTAGTGAAGTCGATTTTATCGGTGATATGGCGGGTTTTGATAAAACAATTCGAGCCATAAATCCATTAAAAGTTGATAACCTTTATAACGGTGCAGAAGTAACTTATACCGAAGAGGTTATCAGTAAGTTTCTGGGTCGATTTGGTTATGCTTACCCAAAGGTAACCACAATTCCAGAGATCAATGACGAAGATCACACCGTTAAATTATCTATATCAATTGATCCAGGCAAGCGTATTTACGTGAATAAAATTAACTTTAGTGGTAACCATGTTACTGCTGACAGAGTACTACGCCGTGAAATGCGCCAAATGGAAGGCGCTTGGTTGTCTAATAGCCTAGTTGATCACTCTAAAGCGCGCTTGTCTCGTTTGCCTTATATGGAAACGGTTAATTTTGAAACGAATCAAATTCCCGGGGAAGATGACTTAGTCAACGTTGACTTTAACGTAAAAGAACAAGCGTCAGGCTCCTTTACGGCAGGTATAGGGTTTGGTGATTCAACCGGGTTAAGTTTAAATGCAGGTATTCAACAAGATAACTTTTTAGGTACGGGTAATCGTTTAGGCTTTAGTATTAATACAAATAGTTATTCAAATAGTGCTAGTGTTTCTTATACAGACCCTTACTTTACGGTTAATGCTGTGTCACTTGGTGGGCAACTGTTTTATCAAGATTTTGATGCCGGCAGTGCAAATTTAGAAGATTATAATAACAAAACCTATGGTGTTGGACTTAACTGGGGTTTTCCCATTAACGAATACATAAGAATTAATTTAGGCATAGGCTTTAAAAATAATGAAATCACCTCACTAGAAACGTACGAACAAATTCAAACATTTTATGACCTGCATGCTGATCCTAATGATCCTGGCGGACAAATGGCGTTTAAAAACTACGATGTGAGTGCTAGTATTTCACGCTCAACGTTAAACCGTGGTACTTTTCCTTCAGCAGGTTCACAGCAAAGTTTATCCGTTAAGATGACTACACCTAACTCATCTGATGTTCAATACTTTAAAATTAACCTTAATACTAAATTTTACTTTCCACTATCACAAAATCAGCAATGGACAGTGCTTGCTCGAATGCAGTTAGGTTATGGTAATGGGTATGGTAAAGTGAATGGCAATGACCAGTTGCTCCCGTTTTGGGAAAACTTTCGCGCGGGTGGCTCTGATACTTTACGTGGCTTTGAAAGTAATACGGTAGGGCCACGTGCCATTTTCCGTGAACCGACAACAATTGGTACTACTTGCTGTTTAGGGCCAGCTGAAGATACTATTCGAGTATCATCTCGATCTGTTGGTGGTAATGCTATTGTCGTAGCGGGTATTGAATTAATCGTACCAACGCCATTTTTAGACGAGAGTTATTCAAATAGTGTTCGCACAAGTTTTTTTGTTGATGCGGGTAGTGTTTGGGATACTGAGTTTAATATGGCTAACTATATTGATTTAAACCCCTCTGAACTAGAAAAAGTTGCTGACTATTCTGATATTGGGCGTTTTCGATCTTCTGGTGGTTTATCTCTCCAGTGGTTATCACCCATGGGGCCAATGGTTTTTAGTTTTTCTAGGACAATAAAAGAAGAAGAGGGTGATGATACGGCATTCTTTAGCTTTAATATTGGTAAAACATTTTAAATTTATCTATCTAATCAGTGCGTTTAACTGTTAAGTTCGGTTAATAAAAAACTTAACAGTTAAAATTAACACCTAAAATAAATAGAACAAGAGGAAAATACATTGAAAAAATTTATTAAATCTATGACTGTTACCGCTACGGCATCAACGTTATTATTAGCTAGCAGTGCGATGGCTTTTGAACAAAAAATTGCTGTAGTAAATGTGCAAGAAGCCATTAATCAAATTCCTCAATCAGCAGTATTGATGCAAACATTAGAAGCTGAATTTAAAGATGAAAAAACAGTTATTGAACAGTTACAAAAAGATCTGACTTTTGAAGATGAAAATTTAAAACGTAACGGCTCATTAATGACTGAAAAAGAAACGAAAGCGTTACAAACTAAAATGGCTAACTTATACCAGCAGTATCAAGCTAAAGTAAAAACATTTCAGCAAAAAGTAGCACAACGCAAAAACATAGAAACTAATAAACTTTTTGCGCTTGTGACGCAAGCCGTAGATAATATTTCTGCTAAAGAAGGTTATGACTTAGTACTTTCAAAACAAGCGGTTGTTTTTTCAAAACCAGCAATTAACATTACCAACAAGGTTGTTGAGCAAGTAAGTAAGCTTAAATAGTTGTTGATTAATTAGAAAAAATATAAATAAAAAAGAGATACTATGAGTTATAGCCTTGCAGAAATTGCAAAACATATTAATGCTAAGTTAGTTCTTACCCAGTCATCGAAGTCTTTAACTGCTAATAGCATGATAAGCAGTGTGGCTACGCTAGCGAATGCTAAATCAGGGCAGGTTGCCTTTCTAGCCAATCGTAAATATGTATCGCAACTTTGTGCAACTAAGGCCAGTGCGGTAATCGTCTCGCCTGAAGCATTAGCCCAATGTCCTGTTAATGCTTTAGTGATGGATAACCCTTATATGGGGTATGCACTGTTAGCCAACTTATTTGATACCACACCAGCAGTGGCCACGGGCATTCACAAGAGTGCGATAATTGCTGATAATGTCATATTGGGTGATAATATATCTATAGGTGCTAATAGTGTTATTGAGTCTGGTGTTCATCTTGACGATAATGTCAGTATCGGCGCAGGTTGTTTTATTGGTGAGAAAGTTAGTATTGGCAAGGGTACAACGCTTTGGTCAAATATTAGTATTTATCATCATGTTGTTATTGGTCAAGCATGTTTAATTCAAGCGAATACGGTTATTGGCTCTGATGGTTTTGGTTATGCTCCGGTGAGTGGGCAATATAAATGGCATAAAATCCCCCAACTTGGTAGCGTTGTTATTGGCGATCATGTTGAAATTGGCGCTAGTACAACCATCGATAGAGGTGCGCTTGAAAATACCATTATTAAAGATGGTGTGATTCTCGATAATCAAATTCAAATTGCTCACAATGTCGTTATTGGTGAAAATACAGCAATGGCTGCTTGCAGTGTTATTGGGGGTAGTACCGTGATTGGTAAAAATTGTACTATTGCTGGTCTTGTAGGGGTAAATGGTCATATCAACATTACCGATAATTGTATTTTTACCGCTATGGCAATGGTAACTAAAGATATCACTAATACCGGTGTATACTCATCAGGTATGCCTGCTGCGCCAAATAAAGGTTGGAATAAAACTAATGCGAGGGTTAAACGGTTAGATAGTTTAATCAATCGAGTTAAAGAATTAGAAACGCTTATTAAAAACCAGTCATAAGATTCAGTTATAAAACTTAGACATAAAATAATAAAAAAAGGTAATTATTCACTATACCTTGTATTTCCGTCATACCAGTTGTGCCTTTACCTAAAGGACGTAGGGTCTAGCTTTGGTCTGGACACCAAAGTTGAAGCTGGAATCATAGTATTTCAAAGTCTAGACTCCCGATTTAAAAATCTTGGGAGTGACAATAGGTGAATAGGTACAAAAAAATTAGTGCATAACAAAGAAAGGAATACTCTTTTGGAAAATATTGAGACAGAAAACACTCCGATAGAAAGACAATTAAAGCCAATAGCGCTTAATGAAATTAAAATGCTTATACCACACAGATACCCCATGTTATTGGTTGATAAAGTGGTTGATCATGAGCCAAGAAAATATTTACACGCAATAAAAAACGTTACTATCAATGAGCCTATTTTTACAGGACACTTTCCTGACGCCGCTATTTTTCCAGGTGTGTTAATTTTAGAAGCATTGGCACAAGCGACAGGTATTCTTGGTTTTAAAAGTACAGAAGAACGTGAAGAAAATGAAATGTACTTATTTGCCTCTATTGATAAAGCTCGATTTAAAAAGCCAGTTTTACCTGGCGATACCATGCACCTACATGTTGAGTTTTTAAAAGAGCGACGTGGAATGTGGAAATTTTATGGTGAAGCAAGAGTTGACGGTAAAGTTGTTTGCTCGGCTGATTTAATGTGTGCCCGTCGCGCTTTATAACATCCACTGCGTGCCTTTACAATAAACCAGGCAACTTACCATTGAATGGTTATAGTTGTGTCAACATTCTCTATAAAAATACTAATCTAAGGTACTTGTTATGATACACCCGCAAGCGATTATTGAACCCGGCGCTGTTATTGGTAAAAATGTTACCATAGGTCCATGGGCTTATATTGCGAGTTCTGTTGTGATTGGCGATGATTGTGAAATTAGTTCGCATGTGATCATTAATGGCCCGACCAAAATGGGTAAAGGCAATCGTATTTTTCAATTTGCTAGCATAGGGGAAGATTGTCAAGATTTAAAATATGCTGGTGAGAAAACAGAGCTGATTATTGGTGATAATAATACCTTTCGAGAGTGCTGTACTATTCATCGTGGTACCATACAAGACAAAAGCCTAACGCAAATCGGCAATAACAATTTATTTATGGCCTACACGCATGTTGCCCATGACTGTATAGTGGGCAACCACTGTATAATGGCAAATAATGCCTCTATTGCAGGCCATGTTAATGTCGGCGATCACGTTATTATTGGTGGTATGTCTGGCGTGCATCAATTTTGTTATGTTGGTGCCCATAGTTTTATTGCGGCAAATGCCTTGGTATTAAAAGATGTACCCGCTTATGTTATGGCATCAGGGCATCCGGCAAAACCTTTTGGTTTAAATAGTGAAGGGATGAAACGTAGAGGTTTTTCCAGTGATAGTATCTTGTCTATTAAACGTGCTTATAAAGAAATTTATCGTAAAAAACAATCTATTGATGATGCATTATCTGCGATAACGGAACAAAGTACTCCTTCCAAAGAACTTGAGTTGTTTACGGATTCAATTAAGCAATCAACACGTGGCATAATTCGTTAGGTTCAGAATACTCGTTTATGAACCTAACGAACTATAACTTAAGAGCTATAACCTAGGACTTAAATTAGTGACCGCTTCTTTACTAAATATTATCTCTTCTCCTGAACCAGTGTTCGCTATTGTTGTCGGTGAACATTCTGGCGATACTCTTGGCGCAGGCTTAATGGTTGCATTGCAAAAGCAATTTCCACAAGCTAAATTTGTCGGAATTGGCGGCGAAAAAATGCAAAAGTTGGGTTTTGAAAGCCTCTTTGCTATGGACGAATTAGCGGTAATGGGCATTGTTGAAGTGTTAGGGCGACTTCGTCGTTTACTCGATGTTAGAAAATCATTAGTCGATTACTTTACCGTTAACCAACCTGACGTTTTTATTGGTATTGATGCACCGGATTTTAATATTGGCTTAGAATTACGTTTAAAAGCACAAAACATAAAGACCGTTCATTATGTTAGTCCCTCTGTTTGGGCGTGGCGAGAAAAGCGAATTTTTAAAATCGCTAAAGCCACCGATATGGTACTTTCACTGTTACCGTTTGAAAAATCCTTTTATGATCAGCATCAAGTGCCTTGTACCTTTGTTGGTCATCCATTAGCGGATGATATCCCGATGGAAAGTGATAAGA
>Ga0105357_10001745_pt1 | contig 11603 bp, 10 predicted proteins | sample GOMGulsemesocosm_4_FD_83660 | JGI IMG/M metagenome (GOLD analysis project Ga0105357, IMG submission 83660) | Methane-oxidizing microbial communities from mesocosms in the Gulf of Mexico - GOM15B Gulf of Mexico | ecosystem: Environmental > Aquatic > Marine > Cold seeps | place: USA: Gulf of...
CAAGTGCTATCGCCGAGCACACACGGCTGATGGTCGAATCTATTCTTTGCAGCAATCCAAAGGCCTTTCATAACGCATCTCCTGCAGCAAAGAATAGATTCGACCATCAGCCGTGTGTGCTCGGCGATAGCACTTGTGACATAGCTAGCTCGCAATGGTGCCCGCACTATGAAAACATCGACCCAGGCTGTAACAAAGCCGGTCATGCATGCTCTATTCTGTAAGTACTCTCTGATGAGGAGCCCTTCGTGCTGGACACCCTGCCGTTACTGAACCGACTGGACTTTCCGCCTATCCAACGGCGCGCGTTGGACACCCTGCAGATCAACCTGACCTACCAGTGCAATCAGCGCTGCCTGCACTGCCACGTCAACGCCGGGCCAACCCGCACCGAAGCCATGAGCGACGAGGTGATTGCTGATCTCTATCAGGTGCTGGACGCTCACTCCGTCACCACGCTCGACCTTACCGGCGGCGCGCCGGAAATGCACCCGCGCTTTCGTGACATAGTGCGTCACGCGCGCGCCGAGGGTATTAAGGTTATCGACCGCTGCAATCTGACCATTCTCAGCGAGCCGGGTTACGAGTATCTGGCCGAGTTTCTGGCCGAGAACAGCGTGCAGGTATCCGCGTCCCTGCCCTGCTACTCGCGCGACAACGTCGACCAGCAGCGTGGCGATGGTGTGTTCGAGCGCAGCATTCAGGGGTTATTGCAGTTAAACCGCTTGGGTTATGGCGTGCCGGGCAGCGGCCTGGAGCTGAACTTGGTCTATAACCCGCAGGGCCCCAACTTGCCGCCACCGCAAGCTGCGTTGCAGGCTGATTACAAGGCGCACCTGCTGGAAGACTTCGGCATTGTGTTCAGCCAGCTCTTCACCATCACCAACCAGCCCATCGCGCGCTTTGGCAGCACCCTGGTCAGTCGAGGGCAGTTCAACGATTACATGCAGCTACTGCGTGACAACTTCAGCGAAGCGAACCTGCCGGGGCTGATGTGCCGCAATACCATCAGCGTCGATTGGCGCGGCCATTTGTACGATTGCGACTTTAACCAGATGCTCGATCTGGACATGCCGATCATCGCCAAGGACCGCCCTCACCTGCGGCAGCTGGCCACCCAGACGCTCGAAGGCCTGCCGATTGCGACCCGTGATCACTGTTTTGCCTGCACGGCCGGCCAGGGCTCCAGCTGCGGCGGCGTGCTGAGCTGACCATCCGACAATCATTCAAACTTCAACCGCTCTGACAGGAACAGTCGCATGGCGCTCAGCAGTATGACCGGTCTATTTTTCTGGGGTTTCCTTCTGGCCTACGGCGCCATCATGTATGCGCTATCACCGCGCAGCGTGACCCTGGGCGGCTTTTTCAATGGTGAAGACAGCAGCGGCAAACCCGCCTCGCCCCTGCTGCTGACCATCAGCATTTTCATCAGCTGGATTTTTGCCAAGTCCGTTACCAACGCGGCCAACCTGGGGGCCGAGTTTGGGCTGGTCGGCGGCCTGGCCTACGCCACCTACTGGCTGTCGATTCCGCTGTGTGGCTACGTCATCTACCGTCTGCGCCGACGCTTCGGCGCGACCAGCATGGTCAGTTTCCTGACCAGTAACTACGGCCGCGCTGCTGCCCTGGCGTTTTCTGCCGCGATTCTTATTCGTCTGTTCAATGAGGTGTGGAGCAACACGGCGGTGGTGGGCGGCTATTACGGCGAAAGCGGCAGCACACCCTTTATCGTCTCGGCCCTGCTATTCACTGCCGTCACCCTCGCCTACAGCCTGCGCGGCGGCCTGCGCAGCTCGATCCTGACCGATGCAGCCCAGGCAGCCATCTTTGTGGTGGCGCTGGTTTGGGTGCTGGGTCTGGTATTGCCGAACCATTCGGTCGCCGAGTTGCGCAGCACCAGCCACTGGGCGATGAATGCCGGGGTCGATCTGTTTCTGGTCGCCTGTCTGCAATTGTTCAGTTATCCCTTCCACGACCCGGTGCTCACCGACCGCGGCTTTATCAGCGAAGAAAAGTCCATGCTGCGTGCCTTTACCCTGGCGGGCGTGCTGGGCTTTGTGGCCATTCTGGCTTTCAGCCTGATTGGTGTACATGCCAGCCTGAGCGGCATCGAGGCCTCCGGCAACGTGCCCGCTGCGCTGGCGCGCAGTATGGGCATCGGCGCGCTGATCGTGATGACGCTGGTGATGATCTCTGCCGCCGGCTCGACCCTGGACTCTACCTTCGCCAGCCTCGCACGCCTTACCGGCCGGGAGTTGCCGGCCCTGGCCGGGCGCAATCTGGGACAAAAAGCCATCGCGGTTGGCATGACCGCCATGCTCGTCTTCGCCATACTGGGCAACCTGCCCATGCTGGCGGGAACCGACATTCTCAAGGCCACCACCATCAGCGGCACCATGGTCATCGGCCTGGCGCCGGTCTTCATGCTGCACGGCTTAGTGCGCCCCACGGCGCTGGGCTTTCATCTGAGCTTCTGGTGCGGCCTGCTGCTGGGCATAGCCCTGACCATTGGCTGGATACCCGATAGCTGGGCCATTGGCGACGGCCGCTATGCCTTGCTGCTGGGTACCAACCTCTACGGCCTGTTGCTGTGTACCGCCGCTTACCTGCTCTGCGGGCTGCGGAGGCCGGTATGACACCCGGCCGCAGTTGCCCGCTGGATTATCAGATTCCCGCTGCGGCGTTCAGCGGAGAACCTGCCTTCGCGTGCGACACCCTGTATGTGGTCGGCGGCCTGTACGGCAACGAGCAGGCGCTGGCCGCGCTGCACACGCGATTACTGCGCGAGCCTCTGGCACGCGTGGTAGTCAATGGTGATGCCCACTGGTTCGACGTGGAGCCTGCGCTGTTCGCCCGAATCGAACAGCAACTGAAGCCCTACACGCTGCTGCGCGGCAATGTAGAAACCGAACTGGGTCGCCCCGACCACAGCGGACATGGCTGCGGCTGCGCCTACCCGGATGAGGTACCTGAGCAGGCCGTGGCCTGGTCCAACGCCATCCATCAGCAGCTCTCCGCTGCGGTGCACCAGCTGCCCGGCATACCAGAGCAACTGGCAGCGCGTGCGGCCACTGCTCTGGTCAGCGTTGGCGGCCAGCGCGTCGCCATCAGCCACGGCGATGAGCAGTCACTGGCCGGCTGGCAATGCGACCGTCAGGCGCTGCGCTCAATCGAGCGGCAACAACAGCTTGGCCGCTGGTGCGAACATCATCAGATCAGCGTGCTGGCCACCAGTCACACCTGCTCGCCTGCCGCACTGGCAAGCGAACACTGGGCGGTAATCAACAACGGCGCCGCCGGCATGCCCAATTTCAACAACGGTCAGTACGGGTTGATCACCCGCATCGCCACCCAGCCCAGCCTTTCTGCGCTGTACCGCGCGCAGGTGGGCAACCTGTATATCGAGGCGTTGCCGCTGAACTACGATCAGGCGGCCTTTGTGCACGAATTTGACCGCAACTGGCACGCCGGCAGCCCGGCGGCATTGTCCTATCGCGACCGCATCACCCAAGGCACCAACGACCAACCGCTCGACGCCCTGCTCGGCGGCTTCACGCTGGCCAGCACCTTATGCGCCCTGGAGGCCCACTTCGTATGAACTTCAAGAAAGCCGTCGTACTGCTGGCAATAGCGGCGCTGGTCGCTGCGTTTTTTCTGTTCGACCTGAACCAGTACTTCAGCCTGGACGCGATCAAGGCGCAACAGCAAAACCTCAACGCCCAGGTGGTGGCCAACCCGCTGCTGGCCGGCGGTCTGTTCTTTATCGTCTACGTGGCCGTCACGGCGCTGTCCTTGCCGGGGGCTGCCCTGATGACGCTGGCCGGCGGCGCGCTGTTCGGCCTGGGCTGGGGGCTGCTACTGGTCTCCTTCGCCTCCAGCCTGGGCGCCACCCTGGCCATGCTGATCAGCCGCTTTCTGCTGCGTGACTGGGTGCAGAACCGCTTTGGTCGGCGCCTGAAGCCGTTGAACGAAGGCATCGAACGCGAGGGCGCCTTTTACCTCTTTGCGCTGCGCCTGGTGCCGGCCTTCCCGTTCTTCATGATCAACCTGGCCATGGGCCTGACCCGCATCAAGGCGCGCACCTTTTGGTGGGTCAGCCAGCTCGGCATGCTGCCGGGTACCTTTGTTTACGTAAACGCCGGGCGCGAACTGAGCCAACTGGAATCACTCGGCGGCATCGTCTCGCCTGGTGTAATCGGCGCCTTCGTGCTGCTCGGGGTGTTCCCGCTCATCGCGCGCAAGATTCTCGACCAGATCAAGGCGCGGCGCGTGTATCGCGGCTGGCAAAAGCCCAAGCAGTTTGACCGCAACCTGGTCGTGATCGGCGCCGGTAGCGGCGGCCTGGTCAGTGCCTATATCGCCGCCGCGGTCAAGGCCGAGGTCAGCCTGATTGAAAAGCACGCCATGGGCGGCGACTGCCTGAATACCGGCTGCGTGCCCTCCAAGGCGCTGATCCGCTCAGCGCGGCTGGCGGCCGAAGTAAAGCGCGCCGCCGCACTGGGTTACACCGAGGCCAGCGCCAGCGTGGATTTCGCGCGGGTGATGGAGCGCGTACAACGCGTAATCAAGGACATCGAGCCCCATGACTCGCCTGAGCGCTATAGCGAACTGGGCGTGAATGTAATCCACGGCGCAGCGCGCATCACCTCACCCTGGAGCGTCGAGGTCGAGGGCCGCAACTTGACTACCCGCAACATCATCATCGCTGCCGGCGGCCGCCCGGTGATGCCCTCGCTGCCCGGCCTCGACAGCGTGCCTGTCTACACCTCGGAAACCCTCTGGGACCTGCGCGAGCAACCGCGCCGTCTGCTGGTGCTGGGGGGTGGCCCGATCGGCTGCGAGCTGACGCAGGCCTTCCAGCGTTTGGGCTCGCAGGTGATTCAGCTTGAGCGCGGCGACCGCCTGCTGCCGCGTGAAGACCCCGATGCCAGTGAGGCAGTGCAGTTGGCCCTGCGCAGCGAAGGCGTGGACCTGCGGCTGCGCCACCAGGCCGAGAGCTTCAGCAGCCATGCCGGCGAACACGCGGTCACAGCCCGGGCACTGGACAGTGACGAACTGGTAGAGATCGCCTTCGACGCCGTGCTGGTGGCCGTAGGCCGGCAGGCCAATATCCAAGGCTATGGCGTGGAGGAGTTGGAGCTGACCCTGCGTGACAACGGCACCCTGGACACCAACGAATACCTGGCCACGCGTTTCCCCAACATCTACGCCGTCGGCGACGTCACCGGCCCCTACCAGTTCACCCACGCAGCGGCGCATCAGGCTTGGTACGCCGCAGTCAACGCGCTGTTTGGCAGCTTCAAGCGCTTCAAGGTGGATTATCGCGTACTGCCTCACGTGACCTTTACCGAGCCAGAGGTAGCGCGGGTAGGTTTGTCGGAAAGCGAGGCCGACGAACAACAGATCAGCTGTGAAGTCACCCGCTACGCGATTGACGACCTCGACCGCGCCATCGCCGACGAAAGCGCCGAGGGCTACGTCAAGGTGCTTACCGAGCCCGGCAAGGACCGCGTTCTGGGCGTGACCATCGTTGGCGCCCACGCCGGCGAGCTGATCGCCGAGTACGTACTGGCCATGAAGCACAACCTGGGCCTGAACAAGATCCTCGGCACCGTCCACAGCTACCCGACGCTGGCCGAGGCAAACAAATATGCGGCCGGCGAATGGAAGCGCGCCCACGCCCCGCAGGGCCTGCTGGCCTGGGTGCAGCGCTGGCATCGCTGGCGCCTCAAATAATGGCTCCAGCGCTCAGTATCATCATTCCGGCGCGCAACGAGGCGCAGCAGATTGTCGCCAGTCTGCAGCCGCTGCAACCCTATCGCCCGCAGGTCGAGATCATCGTGGTGGATGGCGGCAGCAGCGATAACACGGCCGCCCTCGCGGCGCCCCTGTGTGATCAGGTGTTGCGCAGCCCACCCGGCCGCGCTCGACAGATGAACCTGGGTGCCAACGCAGCCCAAAGCAGTGCCCTGCTGTTTCTGCACGCCGATACCCAACTGCCCCCGGATTTCGCCCGCCACATCCAGCTCAGCCTGGCAGCAGGCCACCGCTGGGGGCGCTTTGATGTGCGCTTGGTGCCGGGCAGCCGCCTGTTGCGGGTGATTGGCTGGATGATGAACCAGCGCTCGCGCCTTACCGGGGTCTGTACCGGCGATCAGGGGATTTTTGTAGAAAACGCTCTATTCCGGGAACTTGGCGGTTATCCGGATATCCCACTTATGGAGGACATAGCGTTAAGCAAACGGCTGCGCCGCCACGGCCGCCCAGCCTGTCTGCAACCGGCCTTATGCACCTCCAGCCGCCGCTGGCAACAGCATGGCACCCTGCGCACCGTAGTCCTCATGTGGTGGTTGCGCGCACTTTATTGGCTTGGTGTGTCGCCGCACCGCTTGGCCAGATGGTACTAGCACCTTTGCTACATGAAACTGACGGAGGCTCACGCCACATGCCCAACCGCCCTCGCCCGCTACTGATCTTCGCCAAAGCGCCTATTCCCGGCCAGGTCAAGACCCGACTTATTCCCGCACTGGGCGCCGAAGGTGCCTGCAATCTCTACCTCAAACTGCTGCGCCACAGCCTGCAACAGACCATCGACTGGCCTGCCACCCGCTATCTGTATGCCCCCCAGATCGACCATCCGCAGTTGCTGCAACTGGCCAGGGAGCATGATCTGGTGTTGCGCCAGCAGGTCGGCATCGACCTCGGCCGGCGCATGGCCAATGCCCTTGCCGAACACCCGCACGGCGCGCTGCTGATCGGCAGCGACTGCCCAGAGATGAACACCGCCGCGGTGCAGCAGGCCAATGCCGCCCTGGCCACCTACGACACCGCCATCATCCCCAGCGAAGATGGCGGCTACGTGCTGATTGGCCAGCGCGAACCCAATCCAGCGCCCTTCAATGGCATGCAATGGAGCCACGACAAGGTACTGCACCACACCCGACAGCGCTTGCAGGCGGCCGAGCAAAGCCTGTGGGAAGGCCCCACCCTGTGGGATCTGGATGAGCCACGCGATCTCGCCCGCTTGCCGCAATCACTGCTGTCGGATATGGCCGGCGCTGCCTGAAGCGCCGGCCAGACGGCCGCGGTCTCGCCAACACTGATAATACCCTCCTGCCTTTATCACGCTTTTTTATACACCCCCATTCCACGCGCGGGACATTGTTCTTATTGCGTCTCGCTGACTATATGGTCAGCTGCATTGCGTCACCCCCTGAACAACAACACGCTCAGCAAAGCCAAGGAACCTACATGTTTGAACTCAGCCCGCGCGTTAAAGACCTGAAGCAACAGATTGAAGCCTTCATGGACGAGTACATCTACCCCAACGAAGCGCTGTTCTACGAGCAGGTCAAAGAGAACAAGTGGGGCCACCCGGCGATCCTGGAAGAGCTCAAGGAAAAGGCTCGCAGCAAGGGCCTGTGGAACCTCTTCCTGCCCCACTCCGAGCGTGGCGCCGGCCTGAACAACGAAGACTACGCCCACCTGTGCGAAATCATGGGCCGCGTGTCCTTCGCTGGTGAAGTCTTCAACTGCAGCGCGCCGGACACCGGCAACATGGAAACCATCGAGCGCTACGGTAACGAAGAGCAGAAAGAAAAGTGGCTCAAGCCGCTGCTGGCCGGTGAAATCCGCTCCTGCTTCTCGATGACCGAGCCCGACGTTGCCTCCTCCGACGCCACCAACATTCAGTGCGAAATCCGCCGCGAAGGCGACGAGTACGTGATCAACGGCACCAAATGGTGGTCTTCTGGAGCCCTGAACGAGCATTGCAAGATCGCCATCGTGATGGGTAAAACTGACCCCGATGCACCCAAGCACGTACAACAGAGCATGATTCTGGTCCCGCTCGACACCCCCGGCGTGACCATAGTGCGCGACCTGCACGTATTCGGTTACGACCACGCCCCGCACGGCCATGCCGAAATCACCTACGAGAACGTGCGTGTACCGGTCTCCAACATCCTGCTGGGCGAAGGCCGTGGTTTCGAGATTGCCCAGGGCCGCCTTGGGCCAGGCCGTATTCACCACTGCATGCGCAGCATCGGCATCGCCGAACGCGCGCTGGAAGCCATGTGCCGCCGCGCCGCCGAGCGCGTTGCTTTCGGCAAGCCGCTGTACAAGCACGGCAGCACCGCTGAAGCCATCGCCAAATCACGTTGCGAGATCGACCAGGCCCGCCTGCTGACCCTGCACGCCGCGCGCAGCATGGACCTGCACGGCAACAAGGTCGCGCGCCAGCAGATCGCCATGATCAAGGCGGTTGCTCCGACCATGGCCTGCAACGTCATCGACCGCGCCATCCAGGTGTTCGGCGCCAAGGGCGTCTGCCAGGACACCTTCCTGGCCTCCGCCTATGCCAAGGCCCGTACCCTGCGTCTGGCCGACGGCCCGGACGAAGTACACCTGGGCACCATTGCCAAGCTGGAAATGGGTCAGTATCTCTAATTCAACAACCTTGTCCGCAAAGGCCGCTATCACAGCGGCCTTTGCGCTAGAGAAAACACTATGAGCACACTGTTTGATTTGACCGGCAAGGTCGCCATCATTACCGGCTCCACCAAGGGCATCGGTAAGGCAATTGCCGAAGAATACGCCAAGGCCGGCGCCAAGGTCGTCATCTCCAGCCGCAAGGCCGATGCCTGCGAGCAGGTCGCCAGCGATCTGCGCGCACAGGGTTTCGAGGCACTGCCGGTGGCCTGCCATGTGGGCGACAAGGCGCAGCTGCAGAACCTGGTTGATCAGACTATCGCGGCCTACGGCCAGATCGACATTCTGGTCTGCAACGCCGCCACCAACCCCGTTTACGGCCCCACGCACAACGTCAGCGACGAAGCCTTCGACAAGATCATGGGCACCAACGTCAAGGGCACCTTCTGGCTGTGCAACATGACCATCCCGCACATGGTCAAGCAAGGCGGTGGCGCCATCGTGCTGCTGTCGAGCATTGCCGGCATTCGGGCCAGCGCCAATATTGGCGTCTATGGCATGTCCAAGGCCGCCGAGGCGGGCCTGGCGCGCAATCTGTCGCTGGAGTGGGGGCCGCAGAATATTCGCGTCAACTCCATCGCACCGGGCCTGATCCGTACCGACTTTGCCCAGGCCCTGCTCGACGATCCCGACCGCCTGCAGCGCGTGGAAGAAAAGCTGCCACTACGCCGCGTTGGCGAACCGGTAGATATCGCCGGGGTGGCTCTGTTTCTGGGTTCACAGGCCGGCGCTTACGTTACCGGGCAGACCATAGTGGCGGACGGTGGCGATACCATTACCTGATAACGCCTGATTCATAAGGCTTTTCTATACGCCAGGCAGCCGCCTGGCGTGTTACTTTCTGCACAGAGCCATTAGAAGGAAGCGCCAATCAATTCCGCATGCCCTCTGGCGCATTAACGCCCCGTAGGGCGAACGCTCAAGCATGCATTTGCTGCGTTGCACTTCTTGCCAATAGAATCACTTTTGGCTGCAAATCGCGCCTTGCATCTGCACGCTTGATCGCTCGCAGAGGGCGTGTGGAATTGATCAGCGCTTTCTTAACAGACCCCTTCACTACAGGATCACAAGATGAGCGGAGCCACCCTGATTGACGTATTGCCTGCGCACCAGTTTGACCAGGCCAAACTGGCCAACTACCTGCAGGATTACCTCCCCGGAGCCAACCAGGGCATGAAAGTCCAGCAGTTCCAGGGCGGCCAGTCCAACCCCACCTTCCTGCTGGAAGTCGGTGAGAAGCGCTACGTACTGCGCAAGAAGCCACCGGGCAAACTGTTGCCCTCGGCCCACATGGTCGAGCGCGAGTACCAGGTGATCAACGCCCTGGGCAGCACCGACGTCCCCGTGCCCACCGCCCGCCTGCTGTGCGAAGACCCCGAGATCATCGGCACCGCGTTCTATGTCATGGATTACGTGGATGGCCGCGTTTACTCCCAGCCGCTGCTAGCCGAAGTCCCGCAGCAAGAGCGCATGCCGATCTATCAATCGATGATCGAGACCATGGGCAAACTGCACAACGCCGACTGGAAGGCCATTGGCCTGGAAGGCTACGGCAAGCCCGACAACTACATTGCCCGTCAGCTCAAGCGCTGGGGCGGCCAGTTTGAAGCCAGCCGCACCGATGACATGCCCGCCATGGATGCCCTGATGAAGTGGCTACCCGAGAACATTCCGGCCGACGACAGCACCACCATCGCCCACGGTGACTTCCGCATCGGCAACCTGATGCTGCACCCCACCGAGTCCAAGGTCGTGTCCATCCTCGACTGGGAACTGGCCACCCTGGGCCATCCGCTGTCTGACCTGGCCTACTGCTGCCTGCCCTACCACATGCCGCTGAACGTCGATGGCGCCAAGGGTCTGGCCGGTGCCGACCTGAAGTCACTCGGTCTGCCGGAAGAACAGCAGGTGCTCGACTGGTATTGCCAGTACACCGGCCGCAGCGAAGTGCCCAACTGGAACTTCTTCCTGGCCTTCTCGCTGTTCCGCCTGGCGGCCATTGTGCAGGGTGTGTATCACCGCGCACTGCAGGGCAACGCCAGCAACGCCGACGCCCTGGAAGTCGGCAAACGCGCCGGGCTGCTGGCCCAGCGCGGCTGGGAAATTGCCCAAAGCAAGTAACCGGCACTACCCCGGCGGGGCACCTGTTCAGGTGCCCCGTTTTGCTTCCGACCCTACCACCTTCGTCAAGGAATCCTGATGTCCAAGCCCATCAAGCGCGTACTGCTGACCAACGACGACGGTTGGCGCGGCCCCGGCCTGAAAGTGCTGGAAGAGATTGCCGCGCAGATTGCAGAGGAAGTCTGGATCGTCTCGCCCGATCTGGACCAGAGCGGCGTTTCCATGTCGATCTCGGTGCATCACCCGTTGCGCGTACACCACTTTGAAGAGCGTCGTTTCAGCGTCAGCGGCACACCGAGTGACTGCGTCCTGCTGGGCGTGGCCGAACTGATGCCCGAAAAGCCCGACCTGGTGCTCTCCGGCGTCAACCACGGCGCCAACATCAGCGACTCGGTCGCCTATTCCGGCACCATCGGCGGCGCCCTCACCGGCACCCTGCTGGGCATCCCGGCCATCGCCCTCAGCCAGGCCTACCATGCCGGTGTACCCACCGAATGGGATACCGCCCGCCAATACGGCGCCCCACTGGTGCGCGAACTGCTGGACGCCGGCTGGCCGGAAGACTGCGCCATGAACATCAACTTCCCCGCGCTACCACCCAAACAGGTACGCGGCGTCGCCATCTGCCGACCGCAACGCGGCAGCATCGGCGGCGTGAACATCGAGCGCCGCGAAGATACCCGTGGCGTGCCCTATTATTGGTTGGGCTTTCAGCGTCAGACCGAAAAGGTCACCGGCCTGCAGTCTGACGTGGGTGCCCTGCGTGAAGGCCTGATCAGCCTGTCGCCGGTGCGCATCGAGCGCGATATCGCCAGCAGCTGGCAGGTCAATACGGCCAGCCTGGCCGGCCGTATCGGCATCGACGAAGAGCAAGCCGCCGGCCGCGCGCCCAAGGGCGAAGTCAGCATCGACCATTGACCACAACGACACCGGGTGGCAGCGCTCCGCCGCTGCCCGCCACGCAACACAGCAGAGGACAGGAACCATGCAAC
>Ga0105357_10001748_pt1 | contig 11600 bp, 9 predicted proteins | sample GOMGulsemesocosm_4_FD_83660 | JGI IMG/M metagenome (GOLD analysis project Ga0105357, IMG submission 83660) | Methane-oxidizing microbial communities from mesocosms in the Gulf of Mexico - GOM15B Gulf of Mexico | ecosystem: Environmental > Aquatic > Marine > Cold seeps | place: USA: Gulf of...
CTAGGAATAAATGTAAGATACAAGCCTTTAAATTACTTAAAGATTGTAATTTTATTGGGTTGAGAAGGAAGTAATAAATGAAGTACCGTTCAGAAATTGATGGTTTGAGGGCTGTAGCCGTTATACCTGTCATTCTATACCATGCTGGTTTTGGGTTATTTAAAGGGGGCTTTGTTGGAGTTGATATATTTTTTGTTATTAGTGGGTATTTAATAACAACTATTCTCTATAAAGAAATAACCACAGAAAATTTCACTTTTTTATATTTTTATGAGCGGCGTATTCGTAGAATATTTCCTGCACTATTTCTAGTTAGTTTAGTTTGCATACCCTTCGCTTGGTTTTGGTTAGCGCCCATAGAATATAAAAGGTTCTCTGAAAGTTTGGCAACGATAAATATATTTTCTTCAAATATATTATTTTGGAGTCAAGATGGCTATTTTTCACCAAATACAGCCTTAAAACCACTTCTTCATACTTGGTCATTAGCAGTGGAGGAGCAGTTTTATATATTTTTTCCTCTTTTATTGTTATGTAAGAAAGTAAGAAAGCATTACTTGTTAGTAATCGGTAGTCTATTCTTATTAAGTTTTAGTTGGTCTGAATATAGTTCACTGCTTTACCCCAAGGCTAATTTCTACCTTTTGCCGACTCGCGCATGGGAATTATTAGCAGGTGCTTTATTAGCTTTTCTATTGCCCCGCTTAAAAATAAACAGCCCAGTAATTTTTCAATTATCAGCATTACTTGGCTTTGGGATGGTAATTTATTCCATTATGTCATTTAGTAAAGCTGATTTAATGCCCAATAAGTTAACATTAGTTCCTGTTTTAGGGACTGTATTAATTATTGCGTTCGCGAATAAAAGCACATTCATCGGAAAAATGTTAGCGATTAAGCCTATAGCAGGAATAGGGTTGGTTAGTTATAGCGCCTATTTATGGCACCAACCTTTATTTGCTTTTGCTCGAGTTAGGTCATTAGGTGAAGTTTCGGTCGATATTTATAGTATTTTAATTGTCTGCACATTTTGTCTTGCCTACTTATCTTGGCGCTTTGTTGAAGCGCCTTTTAGAAAAAAGAACCATTTTTCTAAAAGGCAAATATTTGTCACTGCTATTTTGGGAGCCTCATTTTTTATCATAGTCGGGTTAATTGGCATTTTAACCAAAGGGTTGCCTAGTAGGCTGTCAGGAGATGCTGCGTATTATGCAAGTTTTGCTAATAAGTTCAAACCAGCTCGAGAGAAGGCGTGTTACTCGAATAAACAAAATTTATTATTGCCCCCTCAAAAAGACTGCATTTATAACCCTGAGTTTGAGTTGAATATTGCGCTTTGGGGTGATAGCCATGCTGGTGCAATTAATGACGCTTTAGCTAAAGAAATAGCATTACAAAAACAGGCTATTATGGGATTAGTGTATGGCGGGTGTCCACCTGTTATAGGGTTTAAAAAATATAATAGAGTTGATCAGTGTAATGAGTTTAATGTAGAAGTATTAAAGTACCTAAAAAATAGTGATATTCAAACGGTCATTTTAGTTGCTCGCTGGACACTTTATATTGAAGGAAAGCGCTTTAATAATGAAGAAGGGGGGCTTGAAGCAGGTGATGATGAATATGGCCTACCTATTTCCAAAAGTAAATCATTTATTAGTGATAAGGACTATATACCAGACATGGGGAGAATTTATAGAAGCGCAGTTGAGGCTTTGTTAAGTGCAGGTAAACGTGTAGTTTTAGTGTACCCAATTCCTGGCGCTGGCTGGAATGTTCCCGATTATTTCGCAAAGATCCATCTACATAATTATGAGCCACTGAAGAATACGATAGTATCAACCCCCGTCAGTGCATTTAAAGCAAGAGTGAAAAATACTTATCAACAGTTGGATATGCTTCCTAAGAACTCGAATTTATTAAAAATATATCCAGAAAATGTTTTTTGTAATACCGCATTGATTGGCCGATGTATTTTGGAGTTAAATAAGCAGCCATTATATTACGACGATGATCATTTAAATTATCTTGGTAGTGAATTATTATCTAAAGAGATAATTAATGGAATGAAGTCTAAGCAGTGGCTTTAAACACACGTTTGAACTAAAAATTAGGGTTAATTAGTTGCATGTGTAACGAAAAATATTGAGAGTGACTTTATTCACCGACAGCTGTTACACTCCGAAATGCCGATGATAGTTATAGCCAGTATTTGTAACATTCTTGAAAAATTAGATATTAATAATGGGGAATTACAGGTGGGTTATATAACTCCTAAATGATTATTTTTTGAATAAATAAGAGCGACTAATAAAATTAAAATATATGCAAACAGTTCCACAAGCTCCTCAAGAAACACATAGTGTGGAATTGAACTTGCTTCCTCAAAAAAACCAGACATAAATAAAAATATTGCAGCTACTCCCATGAGTATGTTTTTCTTTGAAAAAAGAAATTTAATTATTTCATTCTTATAATGCGCTCTATGAAATAATGCATAAATAAACATGCTGATAAAACCGGTTGCAATCATTAATTTACGACCATTACCTGAAAAAAATAATTTTAATATATCTGGGACATCTAATTCGCCAACGTTGACTTCTCTTAATGCGAAATTTAGACAAAGAAAAGAAAAAAAACCAAGAATTAATTTATCTGTTCTGTGTTGAGAAACCGTTGGTATAAAAAAAATTAAACAAGCAATAATTAATGTAAAAGCTTGTGTGTTTTCTAGTACTCCATTTTCGGCATAAACTGAAGCCTGATTAAGCACATAAACAGCATAACTAAACCAACATATTAGCCCTATATAGACTATTAAAGTTATTATGATACTTACATTAAAATTTTTTTTGAACATTACCTAATTTCCGTCATAAATTAATATACAATATTTTTACTTCTTATATTCTAATATAAGCGCTGTCATTTCTTTAGTAACTCTTTTTGTTGTAAAGTCGAATAAAGTTTAACTTTTACTAAATTGTAATGCATGCAAGGAAGCATAAACACCTTGTTTAGCCAATAACTCCGCATGTGACCCACGCTCCACGATTTCACCTTGTTCCATAACCAGAATGACATCCGCTTTTTCGATTGTTGATAAACGATGAGCAATCACAATGGTTGTCCTATTCGCCATGACGTGTTCCAGTGCTTTTTGAATATAGCGCTCAGAATGTGTATCTAATGCTGATGTTGCCTCATCAAGAATTAAGAGTGGTGAATTTTTCAGCAAAGCACGTGCAATTGCAAGCCGTTGACGCTGACCTCCCGATAATTGAATGCCATGCTCTCCAATTTCAGTTTGCATTCCATGTGCTAAATTTTTAATAAACTCGGTGGCATAGGCATCATCAGCAGCCTTTAAAACATCCTCTTCAGCGACACCCTCTAGTGAGCCATAGGCAATATTGTTAAAAACAGTGTCGTTAAATAAAGTAATGTTTTGAGTTACTAAAGCAATTTGTTCTCTTAAGGTTTCAAGGGTGTATTCAGTAATTTCAACGCCGTCTAATAAAATTTTTCCTTGTTTATAATCATAAAAGCGTGGAATAAGGTTGGTTAAAGTCGTTTTACCACTACCAGATGCGCCTACAATCGCAATAGTTTGTCCAGGTTTAATATTGAAGTTTATATTTTTTAAGGCGGATTTATTTGCATCAGGATAGCTAAAAGAGAGGTTCTCTAATTTTAACTCACCTTTGCCTATAATTTTTGTTCGAGTTCCTAAGTCTTTTTCAATCTCAACATCTAGAACTTCAAAAATATCATTAGCAGCAGCAATTCCTTTTTGGATTTCATTGTTAGCATTAGCTAATAATTGGATAGATTTAGGCATCATAAAGGCTGCTAGTAAGTAAGAAACAAATGTCCCCGTGCTTGCCCCCTCCATTAATTGTAAGGCTAGATATAGCAGCGTAGCTAATGCAAAAGCCACTAATAGCTGCATAATAGGATTTTGGATAGAGGTGAATAATCCTACTTTTAATGATTGTTGTTTATTAAAAAGGCTCTTTTCTTTGAAGCGTTGAGATTCATATTTTGCGCCGCCAAAACATTTAACGACACGGCTCCCTAAAACAAGTTCAGAAGAAATATGAGTCATATCCCCCATGGAATTTTGAATGTTTTTACTAAGTGCCCTTAAGCGCTTACTAACAAAGATAACTAAAATGGCAATAAAGGGAGTGATTACGAGGAAAATTAGTGTTAACTGCCAATTTAGCCAGGATAAATAAGCCAGCAACCCAATTGCAGTAAGGCCTTCGCGAATAAAAATGCGTACAGAGTCAGTGACGGCTCTTGAAACTTCTGCGACATTATAAGTAATTAAAGAAATTAAATTTCCGCTATTTTTGGTGTCAAAATATTCTATTGATAATTGTGTGTAATGATTGAATAGTTCTCTGCGTAATTTATGTACAACATTAACAGAGACTTTAATTAAAAAATAATTTCCTAAAAAACTACCCGTACTTCTAAATGTAACTAAAGCAATGATATATAGCGGTAAGTATTGCGTATCAGATTTATTTCCTATTTCTAAGGTTTCTATAATGATTTTTATCATTTCAGCCAATAGAGGTTGAGAGAGTGCAATGATTGCAAAACCTATGAAGCTAATGACAAAAAACTTAATTGAGGGGGTAAGGTATTTTAATAATCGCTTGTAGGTAGAAAAACTTGATTGAGGCTGAGGATGTTTTGTAGACATGATTTATTTAAAATAATTTTTGTTTAAAATGATAGGTGTTGGATTTATTAAGCTAGTCGATGCTGCTAATATAAAAATAAAGAAAGTATTCATAATTCCATGCCCGAAGGCTAAGTTAGTTAGGCCAAAAAAACTATAACCAATACATAAAAGTAAAATAAGACTGCTAGCGTAACGATTATTGGGCTGTGATAAATAGCTAAAAAACAATACTGGAGGTGCGATAAGTAAAATTAATAAACTAAGCAATCCAACTGCCCCCTTAGCAACAAGTGTTGTTAAATACTCATTATGGAAATGTCCAAATCCTTGCAGGTGAGTTTTAAGATATTGATTTTCAACATATTTAGCAGTGACTTGCTTGGTGTTATGTAAGCCAAAACCTAAAATTGGATGTGCAGGAATAGCCTTAAGAGCTGTTTTCCATAAGATTATGCGTGTACCTACAGAGGTGAGGGCATTGTCTTCGTAAATTTGAATATCTTGCTGTACGGCATGGATACGGGATTGGACTTGAGGCGTTAATGAGGCTGCTCCGATACCAATAACACCTATAATGAAAATAGCGATTATGAGATTTAGAGAAATGCACTTTTGTTTATACCAGATGAATAACAGTGCAATAAATAGGAATGGGATTGTAACCCAAGCACCTCTTGAAAGAGATAAAATAACCGCGCTACAGCCAAGAATGAAGCTGAAAATACTCACCCATTTTTGCTTGTGTGTTTCATTATGAATATTTATGAGTGAAAAAAAACTAAGTAAGAGTGCAGTATCTCCGAAGGGTATCGCATTCACAGTTCCATGCGCGCGCAGGGCTAAATAAAAATATTGATAGCATGCAACAATTCCAGCTAACGATGCACCTGTTTTTATAGCGTAATTTAGGCTGTTTTTATTTAAGTGCTGAGATAGCAGTACGATTAACCAAGGTGCGACCAAAAAATGAATATTAGTACCTAGTCGTTTAAACGCGTATGTTGATATATCTGACGCTAGAATAGATAGCAGGGCAATACAAAAATAAGTAACAACAATGTAAGAGATAGATTTACTTGGTGAGTGAGTAAATGGGTTTATTTTTTGTTGGTAGCAATAAAAAAAACTATATAAGGCTACAATAGCAAAAGCTATTTCTCCTGATGCAGGAATGATAAGTATAAATGCGGGGATGATAAAACATAGGCTATTGACCAGCTGACTGTTAGTTATGCGCAAAACTGTTCCAGCTTTGCAAGAGTGCGTTGTGTGGCGCCTAGGTTTTGCTTCATAAATTTCTTTCCGTTATTGATTAAAAGCTGTCTATGATTTTGATTTGTATGAAGCTGTTGAATTATAGAGATAATTTCTTGTTCGGTGTTTGCTTGTATTCCTGCTTTGTAGGTTAAGACATTATGAGTAATTTCTTTGAAATTTTCCATATACTTGCCAAATATTACAGGGGTGCCAACCGCTAATGGCTCTAAAATATTATGCCCGCCGATAGGTACGAGGCTTCCACCAACAAAACTAATATCCGCGGCAGTATAAAGCATTTTTAGTTCCCCCATCGTATCAGCAATATAGATATCAGTATTTATTGTGATATCTATATGGTGACTACGCATTACTGTTTGTAAGTGTTTCGTTTCTGCAAGTGATTTTACGGTAGAAAAACGCTCTGGGTGGCGAGGTACTATAAGTAATAACAATTCCGGAATACTTGATTTAAGTTTCTGATAAATATCTAGAAAGATACTTTCTTCCCCGTTATGTGTACTAGCGGCAATAAGTACAAAGCGATGCTTAAACATATTTTGTTTTAAGTGGTTTCCTTGTTCAATTAGTGCTGGTGTAATATCAACATCAAATTTCATATTTCCCAGTACAGTGACTTTTTCACTGGGGATACCAAGATTAATAAAATTCTGGCTGTCTTCTTCTGTTTGTGTAAAAACAGTATTAACTGAGTTAAATGCCGGTAGGATTAGCCGTGGAATTTTTTGATAATTTCTAGCAGATTTTGTTGAAAGGCGCGCATTAATAATAAATAGAGGGATTTCTTTATTGGCACACTGGGCAAATAAGTTCGGCCAGATTTCCTTTTCCATAATAATCGCTAGCTTAGGATGAAAATGGTTTAGAAAGCGCTTAGCAATAAAGGGTAGGTCGTAGGGTAAATAGACATGCTCTACGCTGGAGCCTAAAACGTTTGTTACACGTTTTGAGCCTGTTGGTGTCGTTGTTGTAATAAGAATGTCTTGTTCAGGGTGGTGTTTTTGCCATAGTTTAATTAATGGAAAAAGCGCTTCAATCTCTCCTACTGAGACAGCATGAAACCATAAGTAGTTTATTTTGCTTTTGGATGTGTATAAACCTAGGCGCTCACGCCAGCGCATACGATATGCGGGTGATTTAAAACCTCGCCAGTATAATCGCAATAAAATAAATGGGGTGAGTAGAGTAAAGCAAAAAGTATAAATTAAGCGCATTATTTCAAAAGCTCACGAGCTATATTGACGACATCTTGAACTTTAATATCTTGAATAGAAAAATCTTGTTTATTTAGTTTATAAGGGTTTACAGCTGAGTTAGATTTAATGACTTTGTTTATGTCGGTTTGATAGGTAACGCTAGTAGGAGTACAGCCAAATAAAAGAAGGGATGGTTTGTTTAGCCCCCAAGCCATATGACTTGGGCCGGTATCGTTGCCAATAGTTAAATCTGAGTGTGCTATGAGTGCTTTTAGCTCATTTAAGCTGAGTCGGGGTAATACTTGTGTATAACTTGAGTGATTCGCAATCCATTCGGCTTTTTCTTTTTCTGCTTGATTTCCCCACACGAGTAGCGCATTTTGTTTTAACTCATTAGCAACTTGCAAAAATTTTTCTTTTGGATAGTTTTTTCTTTCTTTACTGGAGCCAATGACGAGTAGTATGTTTTTGGATGTGAGGCTAATATAGTTATTTATTTGTTGAGTATCGGAGTAGTAAAGGAATGCTTTTTTTCTATAAATTTGTTGGGTGTTAATTTTGAACTCAAAAGGTTCAGATAACAAAGCAGTATTACGGTCTATTGTGTTTAAATTGTATGGGTAGTGAATTTTTTTGGTGTATAAGTAGCATGCTGCCTTTTCTCGAATAGAATATTTATCAAAACCGATAATATTAGATCCTATTAATTTTGCTGTAATGGCTGACTTCAATAGGCCTTGTGCATCAATCACTAAGTCATAATTATTTTCTGCAAAGGCACGTACTTTTTTGATTTCTGCCCATAAGCCCATTTTATTTTGTTTTAAGGCTTTTAAGTTAACCGTTAAAATTTTATTAATATCAGGATTGTGGCGTAATATTTCAGCAAATCCTTGCTCCACTATCCAGTCAATCTGAATATTTTTATTGAATGCTTTAATAAATTGTAATGCCACCATGGCATGCACAATATCGCCTAAAGCGGATAGTTTAACGATAGCTATTTTCATAAGAAGTTATTTAGGAGAAGTAGTTTTATTTCATATCATCAAGAATGGTATTCATCACTTGTTTCAGCTTCGGGGGTAACGAAACTTAAAGATAAATACTTTTTCAGTATAGTGAGAATGGTTACCTATATCTAGTGAATTTAGTCGGTTTAATAGCAACAAAAAGGGCGCTGGGGTTTTAGTCTGTTAATACTCGAAGGCCTAGCGACTACTATGAACTTAAGTGTTAGCTTACTATAAAAATTTATTTTATAGTAAGGAAGGGGCGCTGTATTAATGGAAGGCATTATGATACAGAGGTTTTATTTAATTCTGTTAAATATAAAGCAACACCTTCTTGGACTGTTTTAAATGATTGGGTATAGCCGACTGAACGTAGTTTACGCATATCTGCTTGCGTGTAACTTTGATAGTTGCCTTTTAAATGCTGAGGAAATGGAATGTATTCAATCTCACCAGATTGATGGAATTCAATCACTGCATTTGCTACATCTTTAAAGGACTGTGCTTTACCGGTGCCGACATTAAAAATACCATTGACTTCTGGGTGATTAAATAACCATAAATTAACGGATACTATGTCGTTTACATAGATAAAGTCACGTAATTGCCCACCATTTTCATAGCCATCGCAGCCTGCAAATAATTTAGGGTTTTCACCATTTAAAATTTGATTGTGTAAATGAAAAGCAACACTTGCCATACTTCCTTTGTGTTGCTCTCCTGGGCCATAGACATTGAAATAACGTAGACCAATGACTTGTGATTGATCATGGCTTAAATCTAAGCTTCTTACATATTGATCAAACTGCCATTTAGAATAGCCATATACATTTAAGGGGCCTTCAAATTCACGGTGCTCAGAAAATTCTTGATTTCCACCATAAGTAGCAGCTGAGGAAGCGTAAATGAATGCTATGTTGTGATCTAAGCAATAGTGCAGCAAGGTTTTAGAGTAGGCATAATTATTTTGCATCATAAATTTTCCATCCCATTCGGTTGTGGATGAGCAGGCACCTTCATGAAAAATAACTTCTATATTGCTTGGTAGACCTTGTTGATCTTGTATTTTTTGTAAAAAATCATCTTTATCCCAGTAGTCACTAATATCGCAATCAACAATATTACGAAATTTTGTGCCATCGGTTAAATCATCAACGATAATAATATCGTTACGCCCCTGTTGGTTTAATGTTTTAACTATATTACTTCCAATAAATCCTGCGCCACCGGTGACAATAATCATATTTGTATCTTTATATAAGGTTAAAAATTAATTTATTGGTGCTTAATGCGCTCAATCATAGTTGTTGTTGAGCGGCCGTCGATAAAATCAAGAATAGCCACTGACCCTCCTGCATCGGTTACCGCTTTGCCGCCAACAACTTGTTGTGGAGTGTAATCCCCCCCTTTAACTAAGACGTCGGGTAAAAACTTATGGTAAATGCGCTCAGGTGTTTCTTCTGTAAAAGGAATAACCCAGTCAACACAGCTAAGTGCTGCAATTAGTGTCATGCGATCTTCTAAGTTATTAATAGGGCGAGAGTCACCTTTAAGTTGGCGTACTGACTCATCGGAGTTAATGGCTACTACTAAGCGATCACCTAATAGTTTAGCTTGCTCGAGATAAGCAATATGTCCAGCATGTAAAATATCAAAACAGCCATTAGTCATCACAATTTTTTCACCGCTCTGACGTGAAAATACTAAAGCGTCATGCAACTCTGACTCAGAAACAACGCCATATACATGCTCACTATCGCCATGTAAAGCACGGTTTAATTCATGAGTGGAAACGGTAGATGTACCAAATTTTCCCACTACAATTCCTGCCGCTATATTAGCTAAATGCATAGCATGATGTAGAGCTAGCCCAGAAGCAACACCCATAGCCATATTTGCAATGACCGTATCCCCTGCGCCAGTAACGTCAAAAACTTCTCGCGCATGTGTTGGTAAAAAAGTGGCTTTATTTGATTCAATTAAGGCCATACCTTGTTCACTTAGGGTTACAAGTAAGGCGCCAATTTTGTGTTGCTTTAGTAATAATTGACCTTTTGCAATAATTTCTTCGTCACTATGGCAGTTACCAACGACTTCTTGAAGCTCCGAGCGGTTAGGTGTAATTAGGCTTGCTCCTTTATATCGGGAGAAATTTACTCCTTTAGGGTCAACAAAGCTTTTTACTCCGTATTGGTTGGCTAATGCAAGTAATTGTGGAATATGCATTAAAACGCCTTTAGCATAATCAGAAAAAATAACGGCATCGGCATTTTTAAGAGCAAGCGTGTAACGTTCAATTAGTTCTGTGTAATCAAAATCGATTAAAGGCTCTTCAAAATCAAGTCGTATTAATTGTTGATGCTGTGCCACCACACGTAGTTTACAAGCAGTAGGGTTGTTAGGTGTAGTAATAAAATCACACCGAACCCCTTTGGATTCTAAGAGCTGTTCCAGTTCTGTGGCCTCGCTATCATCACCAACTAATCCTAAGAGGGTGACTTTTGCAGCTAAAGAGGCGATATTTAACGCGACATTACCTGCGCCACCAGCACGACCTTCTTTTTTTGCAATATTGACTACGGGCACTGGAGCTTCTGGCGATATACGTTGTGTTTGCCCTGACCAATAATAATCAAGCATTACATCGCCAACGACCAAGATGTTTAGTTTTTTGAAGCTTGGAATAGCGCTAATCATTCGGACATCTCATCTACTTTTTCACACCACCAGTGATAAATTAGCATATGCATTTCTTGTATACGTGCGGTGGTGGTAGATGGAATAACAATTGGCATGTCTACGATAGGCTTTAAACGACCCCCATCATGACCGAGTAAAGCGATGACAGATAGCTTTTTTTCTTTTGCTGTTAAAGCTGCTTGCACTATATTTTCGCTATTTCCTGATGTAGAAAAGGCAATTAAACAATCTCCGGCATTGCCTAACGCCTCTATTTGACGTGAAAATAAACTATCAAATGAAAAGTCATTGGGGTGTGCAGTTAAAATTGAACTATCTGTTGTTAAAGCTATCGCAGGATATGCGCGCCGATTTTTGTGATAACGAATGACTAATTCAGCAGCAAAGTGTTGGCAGTCTGAAGCACTACCACCATTACCGCATAATAATATTTTGTGTCCAGAACTTAAGGTGCTAATAATCAACTTAGAGGCATGTGCAATCAGAGAGGTTTTATTCGCTAAGTGCTGAGTTATAAGTTGGTGCTCTTGAATAACCTCGGAAAAATCTTTAGGTGCAGTCAATGTTGATATCCTAGGTAATTAAAATATGGCAGTTACAGTGAAATATTACCTTATTAATCAGCTTGTGTGATAATAAGAGCCAATATATTAGAAGATTATAACATCTTACACTCACTTCAAAAGCAACTAGTATCAGCATGCCCCAAGATTA
>Ga0105357_10001750_pt1 | contig 11589 bp, 10 predicted proteins | sample GOMGulsemesocosm_4_FD_83660 | JGI IMG/M metagenome (GOLD analysis project Ga0105357, IMG submission 83660) | Methane-oxidizing microbial communities from mesocosms in the Gulf of Mexico - GOM15B Gulf of Mexico | ecosystem: Environmental > Aquatic > Marine > Cold seeps | place: USA: Gulf of...
ACCGGGTGCGCAGCAGATCAAAGGCCTTGGCGGCGGGGTCGTCACGAAAGAAATTCACCAGTGGAGAGCGCGCCAGCTGATGCTCGCGCACGCCAATAGGTACCCGGCGCAACAACTCCCAGGGTTCCGGCAGCGGCGCCGGCACTTGCGCGATGATTTCAGGTTGCAGCTGTTCAGGAAACTCTGGCAGTTCGGGCACGTCTTCGATCACCGGATCCTGTCGGCTTCCGCGGCGACGGCGGAATTTCTTAAACCCCTGTTCGCTCATCGCAGTTTCATCTTTCCTTTGTGGGTGTGGTGCGGTCTCGGCACCGTCCAACTCAGCGGCCAATATTTCTCTCATGCCCCGATCTCCACCCCAAAGGTATCACGTACAGGCGTCGCAGCAAATAGACTGCGCAGCAATTTCCCCCCGCCGGATATATTACAGCGACAGCTCAATACCCCGTGCCCCGCAGGACCACGCCAACTGTGCGCAGCATAAGGGATAGATCTGCGCGCATCGACAGCTGCTGGCCATAGGCCGCATCAATCTGTGCCCGGTATGAAAAATGGCTCTCGTTGCGGGCAGAAACCTGCCAGACGCCGGTGATACCAGGCTTGAGCGCGAAATAGGCTCTTGGGTCACCGTAAAGTGGCAATTGATCCGGCATCATAGGGCGTGGTCCAACCAGACTCATGTCGCCCTTTAGCACATTCCAAAGCTGCGGCAGCTCATCCAGTGACGTGGCCCGCAAGAGCTTGCCCACACGGGTAATGCGTGGATCTTGTTTCAGCTTTTGGGTTTCGTTCCACTCGTGGCGAAATTCGGGAGAGGCGGCAAGATACCGCTCGAGCAGGCTATCCGCATCCCGCACCATGGTGCGCAGCTTGAGGATTGAAAAACGCCCGCCCTGCAGGCCCAACCGATCCTGACGGTAGAATGGAGAGCCCCCTTCGATCCAGAGGGCTAGGGCACAGAGTGCAATCACTGGCAATGCCACCGGCAGGGTCAGCAATACCAGAGCCACATCCAATACCCGTTTGCCCGCCTTGGCATAAACCTCACTCTCCCCGCCTCCCAGGCGCTTGGTGTCGCCGGGTACGGTCTGCGAAAAGGCTGCATTGATATTGGCTGGGATCAACGCAAACGAGAGTGACGGGCAAAGAATCCCAAATGGTATTCCAATCCCATCAGCAGCCGTGCCCACCTGAGCCGTTTGCAGCGGTGAGGTCATACTCCCTTTATGTGCAATATCTTTCATTTCATCCCCCATTTGGCAGCCCAGCCGCCAAGAGAGCACCGCCTTGCGACGTGCCATCTTCAATTTTGTATTGTCCCGGAGCGGCAGCTACCGGGTTTGCTTTCTCGTTGAGTGGATCAGGATCAGGTCACACCCCCATGCGCCACGCCGTATCCATGGCAAGATTTGGCCAAAACGACGCCTGAAAAATGCCACGATCAAAGATAGCATGCGTTTAAACAAATTTTAGGGATCTGCAGCTAAAAAGGCGGTTTCGCCTTAAATTTGACCTAAACTGGCTTTGTTGCCCAACCATCTGGGAAACAAAGCCTTTAACTAGGCAGTATTGTCGCTGACCGAGGCCGATCTAGACACGGAATCAAGTCAATTCGGCGTGTGCAGTAGGCGCACAAAGCTGGCCAAGGAAATTGATTTAGGCCGAATTGTGACAGGGACGTCGCCATCTTGGATTGGTCAGCCCCCTTTGCGCCTTCGGCTTAAACCGTGCGAAATTGTCCGGGGCTGTGGCCCGTCCAGCGTTTGAAAGCATCATTGAAACTGCTGAGCCCAGAATAGCCCAGTAAAAAGGCTATTTCCGCGAGCACCAGATTGCTGTCACGTAAATAACTTTTGGACAGAGATTTACGCAGCTCTTCCAACAGCCGAAAGAAGCTGGTGCCCTCTGCGGCCAGCTTGCGTGACAGGGTGCGCGGGCTCATCCCCATTCCGGCGGCGACAGTTTCCAGCGTCACCGACCCTGCGCCCAACTGATCGGCAATTGCCCGTTCCACTTCGACCACCAGTCCCGGCATTTGACGCGCCACATCCGCTAAAACCTGATCGCCGTAGCCCTGCAACACACTCAACAGCTGCTCGTCAGCCGAGCTCAACGGTAATTCCAAATCTTCCAATGCAAATTCGTACCCGTTACGCGCAGCGCCAAACTCGACTTTGCAGCCATAGTAGGCCTCGATCTCGTCAATCCCAGAGCGTCGATTATGCTGAAATCTGACCACGCGAGGCGCAAGTGATTTATCAGAAAATCGACGTACAGTTTGCAGCAGGCTCGCCGCTGCAAATTCAACATACTGGCGCCGTGGCAAACTAGGGGAGATCGCATACTCCCATTCGATTATGCCACGGTCGAACAACCGCGACTTATCGATTTCCAATGCCTGACTGGACACTCGTGAATACCGCGCAAAATTCGCCAAAAAGCCACCCACAGTCGGCGCTGCAAGTCCGACATAGCAGATCAAGCCGATACGCCGGATGTCTTGTTCTTTGCCAATCTGAAAACCCAAACTTCCGTTTTTGGTCAGTAAAGCGGCCCGTTCAAAAAAAATCGCGCTATCAGCCAGCAAACAGGTTGGCGAGTCCTCCTGCAGCAGGCTGGAATCAAATGCGGTACCGCGGAAAATCTTGGCTGCGTCATAACCGTCATCCACCAACTGTTGAGCCAACATCTTGGCAAAAACTGCAGAGTGTTGTCCGGCTTGGCCTGCCATTTTGTGAAACCTCCTGTACAAATCAAACGCTTAGTGAACATCAAACGCACAGTCTAGCCCCTGTCACGGGACTGTCTCAAACTCAGAGCAAGATATCTCTGCAGACCGAGAAAATAGACGCCCTGGGGATCACTGCGTATAGAACAGCTGCCCAACGGGTCAATGCGCTTATCACTCATTCATACATATGGTTATAAGAGAATTTATTTCAAACTTGCAGAGTTTAAGACCTTCAACTGATAACGTAATTCTATTGACCTGCTTTGGGAATCCGTGCTTCGACACGCAGAACAAGCCTATGTTGAGCGAAGATAAAACTGTGCTGTTTCCGGTCGCAGTCCCAGCAAAACACAGATCAACAGGCTGGCGTTTGGCTTGCGTCAAGCTGTCCGATATTGGCCGGGACTGTGGCCGGTCCAACGTTTAAAAGCATCATTAAAACTGCTAAGCCCCGAGTAACCAAGCAAAAAGGCAATTTCAGCCAAAACCAGATCGCTGTCGCGCAAATAGGTCTTGGACAATGATTTGCGCAGATCTTCGAGCACGCGAAAGAAACTGGTTCCTTCGGCGGCAAGCTTGCGGGACAAGCTGCGTGGGCTCATACCCAGTTTGGCAGCAACAGTGTCTAGCGTTGCCGTTCCGGAGGACAATAGATCGGCAATAATTCGCTCGACTTCAAAGACCAGCCCCGGCACTTCACGGCTTTTTTCAGCCAGGACCTGGTCGCCGTACCCTTGCAGCACCTTCAGCAGCTGCTCATCGGCGGAAATCAATGGCAGCTCTAGTTCGCTTGCCGTGAATTCAAAACTGTTGTGGATTTCACCGAAACTGATCTCGCAGCCATAGAACGCTTCCAACGGGGCGATGTTATCCCGCCGCATATGTCGAAAGCACACCCTCTGAGGGATCAGGTGCGTGGCGGTATAGTGGCGTAGTGTGTTGAGGAATAACGTGCTTGAATACTCGATGTGTTGGCGCAGACGCACGTTAGGGGGCACCGAGTAATTCCAGCTTATTGTCCCGGGTTCAGCCAGTTTGGAGGCATCCACCTCCAATACGTCGCTGACGACCCGAGCATAGCGCGCATAATTGACTAGAAACCCAGCCAGGTTTGGTGCAGCCAACCCAACAAAACACACCAACCCAAGGCCGCGGATGTCTTGTCCTTGCGCAAGCTGAAAGCCAAAAAGATTATTCTTGGTCAGCAGCTCGGCTTGTTCCATGAAAACCAGAGCATCGGCCGCATCCGCGATTGGCGCTTTCTCGTTTAACAAAGACGCATCAAAGGCGGTGCCGCGAAAAATCGTTTCTTCGGCGTAGCCGCGATCAAGCAGGTTTTGGGCCAGCAGCTTGGCAAAGACTGCGGTGTGCTTTGGCGAGGCAGCTGCCATCTCTTGGGGGTCCTTATATCTGGCGCACTTTGGTCAGGTATCTCCGGCCGACACCTCTGTTTCCGCTACATTCGCGATATCGGCCAATTACCGTAAGAACTGTGAAAACGGTATCACTTGGTGGATCATTAAGTAGATCCGTTTCCCATTTCGGCAGTATTTTTTTGCCTCCCGCAGCCCAATAAAGCCATTATCACGAGAAAATGACGTTGCTAAGGATCACTGGCAGCAGAAAATCACTAGAAACCAATCGATGTCTCCCGTCCGTCGCCAAATATCTTATGATGTTCGGCTCCGGTTGGGCATCGGCGAAAGGGTGGGTCTGTTGGCGTCATTGCGAAACGGCAGTATTGGCCAATACTTGCTGCAGCTGTTTGGCAACGATCAGCGCTTTTTCTGGTTGCCCCTGCTGCAGGAAATCAATCACGCGCGTCATTGCCCGAGGCCTGCAGATCGGGTCCAGATATGCGCCTGAAGACGTCAGGTTGCGGTGGCGAATTGAGACGTCATTGACGCGGGTGGCCACTGCCCCTAGCCGAATTTGTGGGGCTCATCCCCATGGCACAAATCATAGGAGACATAGCCGTTTTCAATGCCCCAGCGCACAGATTGCGCATGTAACAAAGGCCCGATGTAATTGCCCGTCACAGATTCATCACGTCCTGCCACAATGAAATTGTATCCGCCGGTGACGCCGGTCGAGCACATGGCCCAGCACTCCCATGCAGCGATCCTGTAGCCACAGCATTGGCATCCGCAGCAATCCCAAGTTAGCCGCCTGGGTCAGCATCCTACGGTAGGTATTGGCAGATTTCCAGGCCCTGGTCTCTCCCTTCGAAGGCAGCCATTTAACCATCCAGTGGCCCAACAGCTGTTCGATCCTTGCCCCGGTATCTCCGGTGTCCGCCCATGTCAGCTTTAGCTCACCACTGTCGAGGTATTTGCGGCTGAACCGGCGCATTTTCTGGCGCATGTTCTTGCCCAGCCCCTGCAGATAGGACTCATAGCTTGGTGGCAGGGTCACACGGGGGCAGACCAGATTGTCGGTGCTGCCGTCATTGATGAAATAGTCCTTGTTACGACAGCGAAACTGCGCCTCTGGAAAGGCTGCCATAAAAGCAGTGGCTCGCGCAGTGCTGTCTTCATATTTCAGGGACAAGCGAACCCAGGGCAGATTTTGCAGATGCTGTGCAATCGCTGATAGTGCCGTGTTCTGATACTCTGGATCGCAGAGGAAACCGGTGTATTCAGAGTAGATCAGCCGCCCGCCTGCCTCAATCTCGGTTTGCAACTGTTGCCGCGAGTTGCTCCACTGCAGGCGCATTTTCATCGGAAAGGCGCAAACCATTTGGTGGCCATGCCAGGCAATCAGCACCCGCCAACGCCCCGGATAGGCAGCAAAAGTGGCGGCAAGCCAGTCCCACGACAGATAGACGGTGCCTTCGGGGTCACGCGCCTCCAGGTTTTGCCAGGCAGATTTCAGGACCAACATCTGCGCCTAGGTCTCGACGCTTTCCAGGCGAAAACCAGCGTCAGCACCAACAGAAGATGGGCGTCGCTGGAGGGGCATGACTCAGGCCCGCTTCAGCGAGCTGCCATCCCGCAGAATTTGCTGAAAAGCCTTTGCAGCGCCTTCAAAATTGCGGGTAAGAGGTTCAGTCAGCCGCGACTGTGCGGAATAATACTGTCCCACCTTGCAAATCTGCACTGCAAATTCGGGGTGTACACCCGCATCATCATATTTCCGCACCTTTTCCTTGGAGAGCCAGCCGCGTTTCTTTGCCTCTTTGATGATCAACTTAAAACGCTGCACGCAATGTAAGGTCAGGTAGACCGAAAGGTATTCCAGATAGTCGGCAATATCGTGGCCACAGTCCGGGTCAAAGGCGTCAATCATCACGTCAACCATCTGGTCTGGCGCAATGGGCCAGGCCTCGTCTCCGATCAGCCATGCAAAATCCTCGGCGCCGTGTCGCAGGCCCGAGTATTCAAAGTCAAACCAATTCATACTGCCGTCCGCACCAATGGCGGCGTTGCCGGACCGGCAGTCCCATTTGACAAACTGCCGCCCGGGATAAGCCACAGCAGCGGCCACCGCGTTGCGGTCGAAACTGTTGGATATGCCGCGCGAATAAGGCTGCAGAGCATCGACAGCGTCGACAATATTGGTGATCCAGTCGTCATTGGCGCCTAGATGCGGCATGGACTCGGCCAGATCCGTTTTACGCGCGGCGGATTGAATGCGGAAAATACCTGCCACTGCATCAGCGGCCAGATCCAGCTGCTTGGCCTTGTTGTGGAGCGCAATTTCCTGGTTCAAGCGGCGGTGTCCCACGTCGGATTGAAACATGATTTCGCCGACCACCCCCAACACCTTGGGAATATTGTCGGTGTGCGGTGCCAAACGGTCCAGCACAAAGGCCTCTAGATGGGTACGCCGGAAATTGGGCCGCAGGGTGGCGATCACGTCCCGGTCCGGGAAATGCAGTCGAAACGACGCCCGCCCCTCGCCTCCGGGTGCGGTGACCCGGTCGACACTTTGGCCAAAGTGCTCCTCGGCGGTTTCCACAATGCGATTGATACGGCTCTGGTTGCTGTCTTTCGCCACGGAAATACCTTTCATTCTCACCATACAACCGGACAGAGCCGGTGGGGTTTCAAATCTAGTCTTATCGCTAGATGGCAATTCCGGCAATTTTCAGGGCCAAATTGCGGCATTGATATTAACTATTCCAACGATTCGAGCAGCCGTGATGTCGTGGGGCGCTGCAAACGGGCAAATACCCAAGGTAATCCCGGCTCAGATCCCGCATTGCTTCCAGTTCCAGTGCGATTAATCCCAAAATCTAATAAAATTAAGGCTAAAATTTGTCAGGACTCTAGTTCTCGTCATAAGTTGTTTGCCAACTGATAGCACAAGGCTTTCCCGCATCGGTGTTCTGCCAGACATCTCTGCGGGCGTTCGGTTTGGTATTTGGGAGTGTATGACGATGGCTTGGGGACGTTGGGGATCATATGGAAAAAGCTGGGGATATACAGGCAGTGACTCCCACGGTGCCGATCACAGTGCCAAGGCCAGCGGCACAAAATCCTATCACAATGGTGGTGTCGAGGGCGACCGATTTAGCAACTGGTACGACAGATACCTAGCCAAGCACTATGAAGACGGCGAGGCGGATGGCTCAGGTTCGGGAGGAACCAAGGGCTCCGGCTCGGGCGGCAGCAAAGGTTCCGGTTCGGGTGGCAGCAAGAGCTCCGGCTCGGGCGGCGGCCAAGGGGCTGGAACCTGTGGCACAACTGGTTCTGGGACAAACGGCAATGGTAGTGGGGACACGGGCGGCGACAAAACATCCGTCGAGTTTACTTAGGGCACCGACCCCCAAGTTGACGTGTAGGTAACCCAGGACGTAAACGGGCAGTTGTTCTTTAACCTGACCCCAACATCGTTTGACGGCGATTTGGCCGATATCGACGGCCTGTTTTTTAATGTGACCGATGATAGCACCCTAGACGGGCTACACTTCTACCCGGATGAAAATACCATTCCGGTCACAGAGAACAAAGCCAATGCCAATGCAGTGAATAGCCTGGACAACGGCTCTACCGTGCCAGGCATGTATGACGGCATGGTGCAGTTTGGAACTGCAGCGGATTCCACTGCAGGTGAGGTAACCACCGTAAACTTCACCCTGTGGTCTGATACTGGACTGGCGCTGGAAGATATGGATTTCAGCAGCATGGCAATGGTGATCGACAGCGACGGGCCGAATCCGCAAGTTCTGACTGGCGGAGAACCGGCCGGCGCAGGCACCAGCACCGGTGACAGCTATCACAATTGTGGCGTCGAAGGTGATGGTCTGGATCGATGGTACAAAGACAATCTGTCCGACCACTATTGTGAGGATGACTCAGGTTCGGGAGGGACTAAAGGCTCCGGCACCGGTGGAACCAGGGGCTCCGGCTCGGGTGGCAGCAAGGGATCTGGTTCAGGCGGCAGCAAGGGCTCCGGCTCGGGAACCGGTAGTACGATGCAGTGGAAGACAAGTGCATGGCTTCCGGCCTATGACAGCGAACCCGACGATAAAGGCGGAGGTGACGATGTTGTGTATGCCAGTGCCTCGGGCGGGTCCGGAACGGGTGGGGGTACCGGTGGCGATGGGTGGAAATCACCGAGTGCCGACGACTTTATGGCCCTAATGAACCAAGAGCCTGACGAGGACGATCCGGCAGGTGCGACGCCGGATGACCCTGACGACGATCCGTTTACTTACGCGTAAACCATCGTCACTAGGGGGGGCGTTTGGGGAGGTGCCCCCCCCGCACGATCAGATGATCAAAAAAGGGCTGGCCCACATGGGCGTCCCTTTTGCATTTGGATTATCTCTTTCAGGTTCGGAAGCTTTAGGGCAGCCGAGCCGTCTGGAATAGACGGATCTTAATACCGCCATGCGCCACCGGAGCGCCCGTTGGCAGGAATGGCAGGTCGGTGGCCTTGGCCAAGCCCGCCTCGCTGGTGACAATGCCCACCCGCCAGCCGGAAAAACGCGCGCTTAGAGTTTTGCCCAGCGCTCCGTACAACGCGAATAGAAGCTTCTTATTGCCTATTCGTCCACCATAAGGCGGGTTGACGATCACCAGTCCTGGTGGTCCGTCCGGCGGGGTCAGGTCACTGACCGCTTGATGGGCGAAATTGGTGCAGCCATCAACACCGGCCCGCTCGGCATTGGTGGTGGCCGCATCAACCACACCTGCGTTGCGGTCGGAGCCAAAGAACCGCAGTTCGGTCTCGGTCCCCTGCCCTATGTTGCGCATTTCCTGCCAAGCGGTGTCATCGAAATTAGCCAGCTGTTCAAAAGCAAAGCTGCGGCTGCGACCCGGGATCATCCCCATGGCAATCTCGGCTGCCTCGATCACAAAAGTGCCGGAGCCGCACATTGGGTCGACCACCGGTTCGCTGCCATCATAGCCGCACTGGCGCAGGAACATCGCGGCCAGGTTCTCGCGCATCGGCGCCTTGCCTACAGCAGGTTTGTGGCCACGTTTGTGCAACGCCTCGCCCGAGGTATCAACGCTGATGATGCACAGGTTGTCATCGATGCGTACCTTGATCCGAACATCGGCCTCGGCTGAGATTGGCGCGCCCAATTCTTCGGTGATGGCCTTCTCAAACCGCTGGATGGCAGCGCCGGCGTGATAAATTTTGGACTTCTTGTTGGTCACCACCTCGACTTTGACCGGCACGTCGGCACGAAGGAAGTCCCCCCACGGGAACTTGCGGGCGCGTTTGTCGAGCTGCGCCAGATGAAAGGCACGAATTTCTCCGATACGGGCCAGAACACGAGCAGCCCCGCGCAATTGCAGGTTGGCGCGCCAGACCTCACCCCAGGTGCCACGAATGGTCACGCCTCCGGGTGAAATCTTTGCCGCCTTGAACCCCAGTTCAGTGGCTTCATCACGCAGCGCGATCTCGGTTCCCGGAGCGGCTACAAGGAAAATATCAATTTCTATCTCTGTCGTCATGCCGCCTGCATAGAGGTAAAGAACCTGGGCAGCGACCGTTTTCTTGAGGGCGACGGCCTTTACGGAAACGGTATGAATCAAGTGCCCCCCCCCGTGACAGCACTTACGCTGCTTGGGAGCCGCAGTAATTTTCCATAAAAATCAAACTGATATCAATTACTAAAAATTTAGTTTGACAAAATCTTCGAACAAATGAAACTTATGTGACAGTCAGGTGCCACAGAGCACTCCTGACATAATATACCTTAGGGAGGTGACAAGATGCGCAAGTATCTTCTCTCCGCTGTTGCAGCAACTGCTGTGATTGCGGGATCAATAGGGCATGCCGATGAGGCCGCTGCCAACAAGTGGATTAACGAGGAATTCCAGCCCTCAGTTCTGACCAAGGACGAACAGTTGGCAGAGATGCAGTGGTTTATCCAAGCTGCACAGCCATTTGCCGGCATGGAAATCAACGTTCTGTCCGAGGGCATTCCAACACACGGTTATGAATCCGAAGTTCTGACCAAAGCCTTTGAAGAAATTACCGGGATCAAGGTGAACCACCAGATCCTGGGCGAAGGCGAAGTTGTGCAGGCGGTTCAGACCCAAATGCAAACGCAGCGGAACCTCTATGACGCCTATGTCAACGACTCGGATCTGATCGGCACCCACTCGCGTCTGCAACTGGCCTACAACCTGACCGATTTCATGGCAGGCGAAGGCGCGGATGTGACCAACCCCGGTCTGGATCTGGACGACTTCATGGGCACCCAGTTCACAACTGGCCCAGACGGAGATCTGTACCAGCTGCCCGATCAGCAGTTCGCCAACCTGTACTGGTTCCGCAAAGACTGGTTCGACCGTGCCGACCTGCAGGAAGCCTTCAAAGCCAAGTACGGCTATGATCTGGGCGTTCCGGTCAACTGGTCTGCCTATGAGGACATCGCCGAGTTCTTCAGCACCGAAGTCAAGGAAATCGACGGCACTGCCATCTATGGTCACATGGACTATGGTAAGCGCGCGCCTGACCTTGGCTGGCGGATGACCGATGCCTGGCTGTCAATGGCTGGTGCGGGTTCCAAAGGTGAGCCAAACGGTGTGCCGATCGACGAATGGGGCATCCGTATGGAAGCCGGCTCCTGTAACCCATCGGGCGCAAGTGTCACCCGTGGTGGTGCTGCTAACGGTCCAGCTGCAGTCTATGCGATCCGCAAATGGGACGAATGGCTGCGGGCCTATGCACCTCCAGGTGCTGCGAGCTTTGACTTCTACCAGTCACTGCCAGCGCTTAGCCAAGGTAACGTTGCTCAGCAGATCTTCTGGTACACTGCGTTCACCGCCGACATGGTGAAGCCACAGTCCGAAGGCAACAACACTGTTGACGAAAGCGGCACGCCACTATGGCGGATGGCGCCTAGCCCACACGGCCCATACTGGGAAGAAGGCCAAAAGGTTGGTTATCAGGACGTTGGGTCCTGGACGATCCTCAAGTCGACCCCACTGGATCGTGCCAAGGCAGCATGGCTGTATTCGCAGTTCGTGGTCTCCAAGACTGTGGACGTGAAGAAATCTCACGTTGGTCTGACCTTCATCCGTGACAGCTCGATCAACCACGAGAGCTTCTCGGAGCGGGCTGGCAAACTGGGTGGTCTGGTCGAGTTCTATCGCTCGCCTGATCGTGTTGCCTGGTCGCCAACTGGCATCAACGTGCCTGACTATCCAAAGCTGGCGCAGATCTGGTGGCAGCAAATTGGTGATGTCAACTCGGGTGCCTTCACTCCACAGCAAGCCATGGATCGTTTGGCCGAAGAAATGGACATCACCATGGGCCGCATGCAGCGCGCCGATGAAGCAGCCAACGTATACGGCGGTTGTGGTCCACGTCTGAACGAAGAAAAAGACGCGGACTGGTGGATGGCCAATGGTGGCGCCAAGCCAATGTTGGACAACGAGAAGCCACAGGGC
>Ga0105357_10001755_pt1 | contig 11581 bp, 13 predicted proteins | sample GOMGulsemesocosm_4_FD_83660 | JGI IMG/M metagenome (GOLD analysis project Ga0105357, IMG submission 83660) | Methane-oxidizing microbial communities from mesocosms in the Gulf of Mexico - GOM15B Gulf of Mexico | ecosystem: Environmental > Aquatic > Marine > Cold seeps | place: USA: Gulf of...
AGCGCGAGGTCAACAACACCCATCAGTTGTTGCTTTTTTTCTTTTTTAAATTCTTTTTCTTGTGTGGACAATGGTGTTCGCTCTAGGCGTTGAACTTTCGCGGTAAGCACAGCTTCGTTTCGTTGCACAGCTTCGTTGTTACCCAGTTCCGTAGTTTCTTTCAGTAGGCTGCTTGCGGTATCAATTTTCATGACTTAAAACACCTTTAGGCGATGGATTAGTTTGTTAAACATCGCTCCCTCGGGGTTGGACTCTCGGCCGAGTAGCTTTTCTTGCATCAATAATAATGCTTTGGTAATACTGGCCCGTTTACGAACCGAGTAAAGGGGTTTGCCTCCATTGATGCTTTCGTTAACATAGTCAAATGAGTTAGGAATTGTGAGTAAGTTTTCGTGCCGAAGAGTTTTAGACATAACCTGTAGGCTCAAATCATGAGATCTTTCGTAACGGTTAACGACGACTGAAATACGCTCATCTGAAACCCCAAGGTCTCGCCGCAGAATATCTAGAATACGTTTGGCGTCGTGTAAATAAGCAATTCCCTGTTGTACAACCACTAGCAGCTTATCGGCGCGTTCAATTACTGTGCTCGTCACCGTATCAATATGTCGAGGCAGGTCGACGACAACTTGATCGTAGTTGTGGGCCAACAATTCCATAAGCTGAGACAGACTTTGGGTATCAATGTCTTCAGGCAGTAAGAGGTCTTTGGGTTTGGCATCGAGCAAATGAAGCCCAGAAGGGTGCTGCATCATATACCCTTTGAGGGCGGCATTATCAATGTTTTCAATGTTCTCCAACGCGTCCAGCAGCCCGTATTTTGCCTTCATGTCGAGATAAGCTGATAAGCTTCCGAACTGAATATCCAGGCCCACAAGCGCGACATCCAAATTTGATGACTCGGCCATTAAATCGGCAATGTTACAGGCGATGAAAGATGCCCCCGAGCCGCCTTTACTGTTCATAATTCCCGTAATGGTGCCTCGTGTGCAGTTACTATTTTTATTTAATTCGTCGTGTACGGCATAGGTCGCAGCAATCAGTTCATCGGCAATAATTGGCGGAACCAAAAAATCGACCGCCCCTGACTTCATTGCTAGACGCATTAAGTAGGGGTCGTCGTGATCAGCACATATCATCAGCGGTGGCCGTTCAGAAGACTCTCGAGCCATTAACTCTGTGAGTTCTAGTTTCCAATCTTGGCCTACCCAAAAAATTAACATGTCGGGCATTTCGGGTAAACCGTACAGTGGGTCGGAGTGGCCATTGCAAATATGGTTACGACTCACGGTGGCTTCCGGCACGGCCTGAAGAATATTCTCCACTTGCTGGATGGAGCCAGAATTTCGGCTGGCAACCAACACTTTAAATTCTTTTGGGTGCCTTCCGCGATCCAATATTTCGGGATTAACATTCATAATACAGCCCTCCTGAGAGACTGTTTTTTAACATGAGCTCAACCCTGATGGGGTATCTGCATCCGGTGGTGGAATTATTCCCAAACTTTCGGCCAGCACCGTTGTTGAAAAAGGAGGTGGTGTTATGTCTTGAACAAAAAGTGGAATCAATAAACGATGAGTAAACCCCACAATACGAACTCGTACATAAATGATATTTTCAAAACTGGCAACGGGGTCGACAATGGGCGTAAAATCACTTTGCAAATAATCTATGTCGACATGCTCGGGCAAAAGCCCAGAAACTATAGTGCCGCCAAATATTGCGGTGTTTGCCACCTGGGCATTTTGTGTCACCGGGCAAACGGAGGCCAGCCTGGCACCTCGGCGGGTGACTTCATCAAGGGCATTCAGGGTAAACATTAGGCGTCCGGCTTCAATTACCCCAAATAGCACCAAAAAGTAAACCGCTCCGCAGATGGCAAACTCCACAGTAGTAATTCCACATTGAAAAATACGCGGTGAATTTTTCAATTGATAGCCCTCATGCTTACTTCAGCGTGCAGATTCATGTTCATATCAATGTTAGGAATAAATGCAGCCAGGGTATTTCCAAACACGCTTTCGAAGGGGTAGTCTACCGCTACAATCACAAAGTTGCCTGAACTGCTAACGGAAATCTGGTTCGCATTGAGATCGCGTAATAGTGCGGTACTGCCACCGGTGTCATTGGCGTAGACCAGAAAGTTTTTCACTTGAGTTATTTTTTCAGGAGTGAGCTCAATATCTTGAACAGTACCGCGATAAGACCGAGTGCTTAACAGTCTGACAGCATCACGGGTCAATTTGGTGAGTGTATTGTAGCTGTAAAGCACGCGACCACACTCAACGCTCGCCAGCATTATTATGAACAGAACAGGCAGCACAACCGTAAGCTCTACCAGGGCGAGGCCGGACATTTTTTTCCCTTTACATATGTACTTTCTGGCTGGCATCATTTTTACCTATGCGTCGATATTGTTCGGGTCTTTGTAGAGAATAATCTTTGTTGGCTCTGGGCCAGTAACCGGTTCGATGGAAAATGTTCCCTCGGTGTTGCAGTCGTTCACCATCTGACCGTAGACATGGGCGATTAAACCCTGTTGTTCCACAGGCTGAATTAAATAGATGCAGGTGAAGCCAAACACCTTAACGTCAGACTTTCCGTTGATCTCAGCACTGCATTCACCAACAGGCACGGTCAATATCCTTCGGTGATACTGTTTAGATTCCATTGCGTCAGCGCTGTTAAATGCCGCATAGCCGGCGTCGTATTCTGTATAGGTATAGTTGTCGATGTCTTCACCGGGAGAGGAGTAGCTTGAATTATCTGGAAAAATTGGCGTACCTATGTCGCTCATTTCTAATGGAGGGTTGGGTACATGAACATCGGGGTCGCCAACAAAATCGCCGGGATAGTCCTCTTCATATTTCTTGCCGCCCCCCGCATAAATACCAAAACGAGTGTTCAGTCCTTGCACGACAGGCCCAACGGTATTGCCAGGCTCCGTTTCAACGTATTCGCCTTTGCTCAAGCAGTTGCCAGATTCGTAGGCGCCCGCTAAGCCGTCTCTAATAGCAGCGCCGCCCGATTGATCGCCAATTTGAATCAATTGGAAATTTCCCGCGCCCAACTCACCTTCTTGATTCGCCGCGTATTTCAATACGAAGGCCTCGCTAATGTCATAGCCATACAACTCGCTGGAGTCGAGCGGGTTATTTTCCTCACCGCAAATCATCATTGGGGCAATATCACAAATGTTGCTGCTCAATGTGGGAGAGGGTCCCGCCACCGCGGTAGCCGATGTTCGTTTGTTGTTAAAGCCAATCACCTGGATCAGCCAGGGCCTTAAAGTTAAATTCCTGGCGGCCACACGCACGTAGCGCGCTGGGGCCGAACCAGAGACAAAAGGGTCTAGAGTGTTCGAGAATTCCTTAGTGACGGAAATGTCACCGGCGCTTAGCGCCGCGGCAATCTCATGATTGCCTTTGAAATTGGCATTGCGTGTGAAGGCATCGCTTACCGCGGCTATTGCCTGTGGAATGTCATTGGTTTGGTCTAGAGTTTTAGCGCCACTCAGAGCAGCCGAATCTACCAAATTTTGCAAGCGGGTTTTGGTTAACAGCACGTGGCCGCCATCCAGAGCCAAGCCCGTCATGGCGATTATTGCCACCATGGCGACGGCGGTCATCACCATCACAATGCCTTGCTGGCGCCTGCACATGCTTCGCGGGCGGAGGGAAGACGCGCGATAAAGAGACATAATCATTTGCCCCCTTTACCAAATTCTATATTCTCATTGACGGCTGTGGCTTTCTCGCTGCTCTGTCGATAGCCACTGATAATTTTTTCACTCCTGCCGCCATCTAGGCCGCCAACAACACCTTTTGGGGGGTTATTCGCTGCGTCGTGATTGTGTATTTGACTCTCTACCATCTGGGCCACAGAACGGCCCATATCAGGTTGTGGCGCCTGGTTCAAGCAGGCAGTGAGGGCGAGCAAAGCCGTGGGAAGGGCGATTAGCTTAAACATAATGACTCCTTATTCAACGCTGTGGCCAAATTCTCCATCGACACCACCGGAGTGGCTGGAGAGTCTGGTATCCACAGTTTGATTTACAGTAACGGATGAGTGATCGCTTGTAGACGAGCCTTGCTCTGCCTGCCTATTGCCATGAATTCTGCCCATCAAGTAGAAATCGATATCGTTGGGTTCTACGTAGCTATCGGTGGGCAGGTGTGAGAGGGGTTTGTCCATTGCTTGGGCCAGCATTGGGGTTACCATGATCACCAACTCTGTCTCTCCTTTTTCAAACTCTTCGCTGCGAAATAAATGACCGAGAATAGGAATGTCGCCTAGGCCTGGAAATTTATTCACCACGCCTCGGGTATTTTCACTAATAAGGCCTGCCAGCCCAATACTTTGACCATCGGCCAATTCGACGGTGGTGCTGGCGCTACGAACTGTTAGTGCAGGCACAAAAAAAGTTGATGCCGTATTGCCGGCGGCGCCAATTGATATATTGGACGGAGCCGTCAATTCGGATACGCTCACAGCTAGTTTGAGATTAATGTTGCCATTGCTCAATACCACCGGGACAAATTCTACGGCTATGCCAAATTCTTTAAATTTGATAGTGATACCGTCTCGGTCGGGAACAGGAATGGGAAACTCACCACCCGACAAAAATTTGGCTTTTTCGCCGGAAAGAGCGGTTATAGTCGGTTCGGCCAGAATTTTTGCGGTACCGTTGTCTTTTGCAGCATCCAAGGCCATGGCGAAAACTAGGTCGTCGTTAAGAAATTGAGCAAAAATGCCTTTATCAGCAATGGATAGATCATTAGGCAGAAACTCATCAATTACTGGGCCAATTATAGGCGGGGCGTAAGAGAGGGGCGCGCGCCCAGTATCATTAAAGTCTGCGTCGGGAAAACTACCGCCGCCACCTACTCCACCAAAGCGCCAATCGCTGCCACTTAGGTCTGAGGAATACCATTTGATGCCAAGTTTTCGAATGGTTGTACGCTCCAATTCGGCAACGGTTACTTTCAGCATGACTTGTTGAGAACCACCCACCGTCAGCAGGTTTATCACCATTTCGGGTTTTTCTTTGATTTTTTGGTTCTTGTTATTTTTCTCGCCAGACTCTTCCGCGGCAATCGCGAAACTCCTAGCAATTCGTACGGCTTTGTCCATGTTGACTAGGCTTGATACTTGGCCTTTCAAAATTACCGCCTTTTGGGCGCTGTACACTTCGATATCTTCATTGGGCAATAATTGATGTAGCTTTTTCTTAATCTGGTAAAGGTCGTGAGTCACTTCAATATCAAGCACCTTTACGAGCTCATTTTTGTTGTCCCATAGTTGTACATTGGTGGTGCCGAGCCGCTTGCCAAGAATGTAAATCTGCGACCCTTTGAGAATAACAATATCGGCAACACTAGGGTTGCCCATAGAGACTTTCTTAATGGTTTTATGCATTTGAATGACCCGAGACTTATTTATTGCTACTTGGAAATCTTCGGGCACTCCGCCAATTCCCTGCGCTTTAACAGGCTGTGCAGGCATCATGATTAAACAAATATTGACCAGGCAAAACAGTATCGCACTGGCAGGGAAACTTCCCCCTTTACTAGGCATTAGTAAGCGTGTCATTTTGCATCCCTCGCTGTTGTTTTTCTTAGAGACGTCCAATTACGGCTAACGTTTGACTACATTAACGTTGGTGCCGCGAATTACGGTGATATATCGCACCCCAGGGCCTCGATATTTTCTAACTTTTTTCTTTGGAACAGCTTTAGCTACTTGCATCTCCTCAGTATCTAAAGGATTTCTCAGTGCCAATTGAATTCGTCCTTCATCTCTTGCCTTGACCAAGGTCTCGGCCTGAGCAGGGGTCATTTCAAGAGTTACTGCGCGAACAATAACCGGTTCGTTTTTTTCTGTTGAAGCCGTCTGGTCTACGGCGAGCACTTTAATATTCTTGAGAATTGTATCGGTAATAATTGACTTGGATTTTTTCTTACTCTTTTTGGTTGCCAATACATCCACTCTATTTCCCGGTAGCAAGAAGCCGCCGACACCCACTACATCATCAACACGAACTGTAATTGCGCGCTTGTTTTTTGATATCATAGCCGCTAGGGTGCTGCCTTCTAGGTGCTCCACAAACCGCTCGGAGCGTAGAATCTCACCGGCAAGGTGCGCCGTATTGGCAACTCGCCCAACAATTTCTTCTGTGGACGAATAGGTATTTCCGGGCACCACTGCTTTTGGCATGGTGACAAGATTGACATGATGTTCTTCAATCTTTTGCCCATAGGGAATTTCAATGGTGGCAACAACTACTTGGGTTTCTCTTTCGAGTAATTCTTGGCTTATGGTGCTTCGCGCAAGAACCCAGTTATTTGCTGCAAAAGCCGCACCTATTGCGAAGAAGGCGGCTACCAAAAATAAACTCACTGTGCGTCGTTTAAACATTGTAAACTCCTTTCAGCTCTCACTGCTTCGGCCGATAATCTGGCTAAACAGATTGCTTACTGAATAATTACCTCATTAGTTGATTGCTCAAGCCGAACAAAATAGTTTTGCCACGCCCAATACAAACGTTCTTTAGTCACTAAACCTGGTTCCCCTTTATAAGTTGCCTGCGTCAAGGCCATATGGATAAGGTCTCTTGGATGGCAGGGCAAAAGTCCAACTCCCTCTCGAAAGTGAAGCTCATTTAATACGTAATCTAACAGGGGCTCGCAAAAAACGATTCCCTTGTTTTCCATGTATTGGCCCCATATTTCCCGGTAAGCCTTAGGCTTAATGTGCTCAAATTTGATTTTAAAGCCAATTCGCCGCAATGCAGCTTCGTCTGCCAAGTCAAGCGGATTCAGGTTCGAAGAAAATACTAGTTGAACATCGAATGGCACTTCAAAATGCTGCCCATTAGCCAGACTTAAAAAATCGCGAGCCTCTTCCATGGGCACAATCCAGCGATTGAATATCACGGCTGGGGAAATACTTTGGCGGCCGATATCATCGATGAAGAAAATGCCGTTATTGGCCTTGAGTTGTAGCGGCGCTTGGCTAGTTTTCGATTGGGAATCAAATTGCACCTCCAATAGGTCGGCCGTTAACTCGCCCCCGGTAATAACAATAGGGCGCTGGCAAGGCACGTAACGGGCGTCGTGCGCTCTGTTGTAAAGCAAGCTGCCGCCGGTATTGGGCAATATTTTTGGAACGTGAATTTGCGGGTCGAACACACTGACAATGGTGTCTTTAATTGACAGCGCGTGTGGCACTAGACATGCGTCCTGAAAAAGTGCCATCATTTTTCCAATGGTGTATGTTTTACCGGTGCCAGCTGAGCCGTATATAAATATCGCTTTGCGGGAGTTAAATGCGGCCCCTAGTTGGTCGAGCAACAGATCTTCGATAATAAAATTTTCGAAGAGAGCAGTAAGGCCCTCTTGAGTGACGCTGTGCTTGGAGAGAGAATAGTGCGCAGATATTTCTTTGTAATGCTCGAGAGCGACGGGGGCGGGGCCGAGATAACCGCTGCGATCATTGGCGTCTCGCGCGGAAAAGCGCCCGCGCTCCGTCAAACGGAAAGACAAGGTGCCATCGCCGTTCAGGCTTGAGCTTAGCTCAACTAAGGCCTCATCTCGCAAAAGATGCGAAAGTTCATCTACAACGGAACCCGTGAGGGCCATGCGCTCAGCCAAGCCCTTAACACTGACAACGCTAGCGTCATAGATATGTTTTAACATTAGGTCTTTGAGTAATTGCACCGACACCCTAGTTTGTTTCACCGTTGTGGGGGCGGGCGCTATTGATGCGTAGTCGGCCATACCCTCACTAATGTGCTGGCGCTCCTGGCTGCATTCAATGTTTCTTTCTTTTATGTTAATTTCTTCAATGTTCATTTTTATTTCCAATAAGGCCTAAGCCAAGCCGGTCAAAATTGTAAGCTCGCTAATTGCGCCGTTTTGATAGAGAACCAAACAGGTTCCCACTGCAATAGCGAGTGCGTATGCAAAGCGGCGGTGACCTGGGTCATTTTCTTCGGGAGGTATGTAAAACGCCTTTCGAGTGGAAAGCATAATACTAGCCATATCCAAATATCGCCTGACTAAATTCTTTATATCGCCTTGTTTAAGAATGATGAAAACCCCCATTATTCCACCAAAAATTAACGTATAGGCTACCGCTAGCAAAGTGAATTTAAAGCCAAGAAAACTTCCAATAACGGCCATTAGTTTAACGTCACCAGCACCCATTCCTCGTTTGAGATAAAACGGAAAGAAGCAGGTGAATCCGAGAGCAACGCCTCCTAGGGCGAAGATGAGTCCGTTGCTTCCGTTTATAATTAGTTGAGTACTCAGACCTATAAATAACGTGCTTAGGGTGACCCAGTTAGGAATGCGGTGGTAGCGAATATCAATAATTACCGCCAAAAACATCAGCAGTAAAAGCAACAATGTTGATATTGTGTTGATAAACATGCATCGCCTCCTTGATGTCTTCTAGCCCTTATCTGGGTGTTGGGCCACCAATGAAAACTGGTGGCCCGTTGTTTTGCTGTGTATATTTTGGATGCCTAACAATTCCCAATAAACTGATTCTAACTATTATCTTCCTCCGGCTATGGTGGTGGTGTAATGTCAGCGGTGATACCAGTGATGACCGCTCCAACTTGCCCTCCCAGCGCGGTAAAAGCACCGACAACCGCCGCGCCAACTAAACTGCCAGCTATTGCGTATTCAACGGTTGTTAAGCCTTCTTCTTCTTTCAGAAATTTCTTTATCGTCGCAAAATTAATATTCATAACGCTTCTCCATTTGTTTCGTTTGGCCACATTGTTGAATGAAAAATTCTACGATTTAAATAATGAGGCCGCGCTTGTCGCCGATTGAAAATCGGTTAGACACATCGCCTAGGTTAGGCTGGAATCTATTCTTGTGCGTAGGATTTTTATGCGCTTGCTTTGGACTATTTTGCAGCGGGCGAAAACTCCTTTAAATATGTCGGAATATTTTACACAAATAAATTTAAATCGTTGATTTCACAATGTTTGTTGGTTTTCATATCTGATTTTTAATTTTGGTTAGGATTATTTCTTTTGGTTTCTATAATTATTTTGCAAATAGGGAAAATTTCTTGGGAAAAAAATGTCTCCTTTAGCCTTCTCGAAGTTTCTATCATTGTTATGCCCAAGGGTTCGGTAGAGATTTTCTTCCGTCGAGATTTGTCTTCGGGTTCACGGCATTAGTGCATATATGATTGATTGACGAAAAGGAAATTAGCTAAGACAAATTGTATGCCGAATAGAGATTGACAATGAAAATGTCAATGAATCTTGGGGTGCATAAAATTTACAAACCCCATTGTAACGTTTATCGATTATTTGCAAGTGTCTAATTTCATTAGAAATTTTTGAAGCACGCCTTATAAACGATTCAAATATAACCAATTAGTATAATGTACGGAATCATTTCCTATGCCAGAATTACGGCTGTAAGATCGTTTTTTTATTTACACGCATTGAAGAGTTTTGAAAAAAAGAAAAAGGGAGGCTTTGGGCGCTTTGGGTGAAAAGCTGTCTGTATTGTGGGTGAATTTGACGAGCGGGGAGGATAACTCCGGTATCGCGGATCTTTTTCGCTCCTATTGTTATGTTCGAGAGCTAGATGCGTCTGCTCCCCATGAAGTCTTGTTTGACTTGATTTGCTTTGAGTTTGATTATCCTGATGTCGCGAGTTTAGGCCTGCTAAAAAAAACCAGCACAGAGTTTCCTCACATTCCCATTTTAATGATCTCTAAGGTGCACTCAGAAGAATTGGCGATTTGGGCGCTACGTGTGCGGGTGTGGGAATACCTTGTGGCACCGCTACAAGGTGACGAAATTCAACCTTTGATAAAGTCACTTGAAGATTTCTCAGGAAGAATTTCGACATCGTCTGGTTTATTTCCGCCAAGCGCACACTGCAGAATTCCATATGATTGCCGTTACTGGAACTGCAATGCACAGAAATCGCTGCTAGACCCTGCACTCAGTTATGTAGTCGCACATCTTCATGAAAAAATCACGGAACGAGATGTTGCAGATGTTTGCAATATGTCTCCATTCAAATTCAGTCGAAGTTTCAAAAAAAGTTATGGCGTTACCTTTCAGTATTATTTAATTCGAGCTCGAATGGAAAAGGCTTCACGTTTACTAACCAATCCCAATGTATTGGTAGCAGACGTCGCCAATCAAGTAGGTTTTACTGACCCGTCCTACTTCACCCGCGTATTTAAAAAGGCCCGAGGCCAGTCACCTAGCAGCTGTCGCGGCATAGAGTTGCGCGCATCCCGATAATTGACTACCCCAAAGGGGTCAAGCCTTGCCTTTTGCCTCGCTGGCTCTATCTACAAATACGCTTCCTAAATTGCAACACATACTGTATAGATTAGTTACTATTGCTTAGGTTGCTTATACGATTAAACAGTGTTTGATGCATACCTTTTGAAAGGGAGATATATTTGTGGTAGAGCGTCAGGATCTTGGTTTTGGAGTCTACGAGTTTCACGATAATTATATTATTTCTGAAATAGGCGAAGGGGTAAGCTTTGGCATTGATGAAATCTCTGTCGTGATTGACCTAGTTAAACAGAGGTACTCGGGTGATTTCGGCTATATATCAAACCGGAAAAAAGATTACTCTGTAAATCCCATAATTTGGCCGTTCAGCGCCCAGCTCGCTAACCTAAAGGTATACGCCATCGTTGTGAGTGCTCGTTCAAGCCTAGATGCATTAAAACTTGAGATGGCATTTCTTGAGGAATCCGGCTTTCCTGAAGGTACCAAATTACAGATATTTACCGAAATTGAAGAAGCCGAAGCTTGGGTTAGAGCGACGCTAGAACTTTAGCCGGCACATGAAAGCGGGGTCACGAAAGCGGGGTAAAGTATTGACCCCGGTGTTTTGTTGACCCCGGTGTTTTGATCTGGCTCTATGAAGGTTGAGTCTTCAATTGATTGATCTGCTATGCTGCGGTAACGTTGTAAGTTGATCTATTCGAATGAAGCTAAATAACTCTAAGAGGAGGCAGTCTTGAGCCTAGAAAAACAGACTTTTCGGTCAGGCCCTTTTAAAAATGTATTTGCGCAAGGTGTGAAGGTTGGCAATGTTTTGTATTTGGCCGGCCAGGTAGGCATCGATGGCTCTGGTAAGGCAGGTGCTGATATCACGGATCAAACTAAAATTGCTTACGATAATATTCGAAATGTACTGGCTGAATTCGGGGCCACAATGAGTAACATTGTAGATGAAACTATGTTCGTAACCGATATCGGTGATGTTATGGCGAATTCTAAGTCGGTTTTTGCTTTACGCTTAGACGCATATGGCGAAACTCCACAGGTGAGCCAAACACTACTTCAAGTGTCTGCGCTGGTGCTCCCCGAACTCAAAATTGAAATAAAATGTATCGCCCACTTGTAAAAGTTGAGTGTCGACGACCTTGGTAGCCCGCAAGCCAGTTTCGCAAATCAGACTGGCTCACTGCGTACAGGGTTTGCGAAATGTTATGAGAGAAAATATATTTCTTAATAGAATGATGAGAACTAAACCGTTATGAACAGTAATAATTCCTCAGTCAGTAAATTCGA
>Ga0105357_10001757_pt1 | contig 11567 bp, 9 predicted proteins | sample GOMGulsemesocosm_4_FD_83660 | JGI IMG/M metagenome (GOLD analysis project Ga0105357, IMG submission 83660) | Methane-oxidizing microbial communities from mesocosms in the Gulf of Mexico - GOM15B Gulf of Mexico | ecosystem: Environmental > Aquatic > Marine > Cold seeps | place: USA: Gulf of...
GCACCAGTCCATAACTGGTATGGCACAAAGAGGTTTTTTGTCTCGCAGTTATATAAGGACTTAATGTCCCAAGGAGATTCCTTGCTGTCATCAAATTCTGAGCATGCAGCCTGATGCAACTCCGAAGCACTTACTAAATCTAAGCTTGGGGAAAGGTCCGTTGTAGGTCGAGTACAGTCTAGCGAGCCAAATTGTTTCGATAATCGCTTTGTGCGAATAAGAAACATAAGCGGGACGCTAGCGTGTTAAGGGTGTTTCCAAAGATATTTATCTAGGATTTCCTGTATCTTACCGCTGTTCTTGAGGTGTTGGACGCCGCGGTTAATATCCACAAGAGAAAAGCGCGTAGTTTGAGATATCATCAAGCGAATCTCATAACTTGGCAGCAAACCCATAACGAGTCGATAATTGAGCGAAGACTCCTGTGTTTTGAGGTAGTGGCGAACTAATATTTCAGAGTTAACCAGTGCGTCGAGGCGACCGGCTGTCAACATCTTGAAGCTCAGTTCCAATTCCCTGGAGTCTACCCGTTGCAAGCTGCCCTCTCTGAAATAGGCCCCCAGAATTGGGTAAGTATAACCAAGAATGGTACCTATACGGTCACCGGGCAGATTATCGAGACGCACTTCCTTCGATGGTGCCGAAGTGTCGGGTAAGACCAATATTTGTGTTTCCGTAAAAAGTGGCACTGACCAAAGAAACTTGTCTGGCTGTGGTTCCCAGGCTGGATTGGCGATAACCTTGATATCCGCTTTACCCTGCAATAAATACTGAGGAATTCGTTTGCGCGGCAGCAGCATATATTCCGCTTTGGTTCCTAGCTGTTCCGCCAGAGCATCCATTAGGTCTTTGATAATGCCTGCTGTGATTTGGCCGTTATCGGTAAATGAATAGGGTTCGCTGTGGCTGGCACTATAGGCAATCTTTAGTGGGTCGGAGATGGCGGTTTGAACGCTCAGCAGCGAGCTAGCCAATACCAGGAGGTAGATGAGGAGTTGAGCTTGTCCTGTCATAGAGTGATTTACCGGTAGGGATGAAAGAACTAAGGTCGGCTCATCCTTTGAGGTCAGGCTAATTATTGCCGAGCCAGTATGTCATGTCTACTGTTTCTGTTGTGGTGAGGCGCCGATACCGCCTTTCTGAGCCGAAAAACTGGTATTTATTAGGCGGTAGCGAGCCTTGTTCTAACTGTCTCTTTATGGGCGGTGTCGGCAGTAAAGTCTCGAGCCTATACCACGGTACGGTGATGGGTTTGTTGTTTGGTTTTGAAACTGAATCGCGGCTTGGGAGAGGATTTACTGCCGAGCACCATTTCCGCTGCCATGCGGCCAACCTCGGGCCCGTGCTTAAAGCCGTGGCCGGAGCCTGCGCCCACTAAAAAGACGTCTTCGAAGGCCGGGTGTTTGTCAATTAGAAAATCGCCGTTCGAACTATTTGTATATTGGCAGACTCGCTCGCCAATAAAAGGCTGGTCTGCAAGGGCTGGAAATCGGCGTTCGATGTATGCGCGCAAGCCGTCATAACTGGCGCTGCTCACGCGTCTATCGCCACTGTCCGGATCAAATTCAACGCCGTGGCGATCGTGGGCAATTTTAAAGCCGCGACCCTCGAGATCGGGAAAACCGTAATAGAGGTCACCGCCATTAAAGTCTGCCCAGCCGGGTAATGCATTGGCGGCGAAACGACCATCACCCGCAGGCGGTGCCACAAAAGCAAGCTCCTGGCGAGTTACAAATAAGCGCGTAGATACTAACTCGGGGAACAATTTTGGTAACCAGGGTCCACAGGCATAAATTAGTAAATCGCTGCTCAGGGTTTCACCATTTACTTGCAAACTATGGCCCTTGCCCCCTTTAGCCGGTGCACTGGCTGAGCCTTGCAAATACTGCCCCCCCGCTTTGACAAAATCTGCCACCACATGTTGCACCGCGCGACGTGCCATTAGCGCGCCAAATTCAGCTTCATAGAGTCCAAATTCTATGCCGGAAAAATCAATTTGCGGAAATTTACTTCTGAGCAGTTTCGTATCCATAACGTCCAATCCAATACCCAATGCTTCATGGGTGGCAATGGATTGGCGGGCATAATCGACCATCTCCTGAAACAGGAACAACACTCCGGTTTGATTAAACAACGGCAAACTAGCATCAGCCGATAGGCGTTTCCATTGCTGGAGTGAGCGCAATGACATTTCGCTGTAGATGGCATCAGCCCCGTAAGCCGAGCGGATCATTCGACTTTCGCCCCCCGACGACGCTTGCGCGTTCGCCGGACCTGCTGCGTCAACCAGCAAGACCCGCTTGCCCGCCGCCCGCAAATGGCTGGCAGTCCAAGCACCAAAAACACCGGCACCAATTACAATCGCATCCCAAGATTTTTTTACCGATGCCTGCTTATTGGCAACGGCCAGCAGACTGGCTGCATTACTCGTAGCGACTAGCCCGGCCGCGCCCAGCGTGGTAATTGACTTCACGACTGATCGTCTGGTGGTATTTTTAAAATCCATGGTGGCCTCTTGATTGTTCTTGATGTTAGTGAAGAATGCCTAAGCCTGGAGCGTATAAGAGGAACAAACGCGCTTCTCCTAGCCACTCTACCCTAAGAAATCGAAGTACGGCAATCAATTGTCGCAATTAAGGCGGACGAATTTGACAGCTCAGGTGCCAGTGAGATTTGTGTTTTTAGCTGGGCGGTGTATCGTAGGCGAGATCAATCCATCTCCTCTACGGATACCTCCGATGAAATTCATTTTTTCAATTTGTTCCTCTGCATCTTTTATTCGTCCGGCCCTGCTATCAGTGTTGTCCTTTACGCTGAGCGCTTGTATTAGTGCGCCCAGCGCTCCTGCGCTGCAACAGAAGGCCGCTTACGCAATGCCAGACAAGTACTCAGCGATGGTGGTTGATCAGGTCTTACGAGACGGAGGCAATGCCGTTGACGCCGCGATAGCGGCGGCCTTTGTATTAGCCGTTACCTTTCCCGAGGCGGGTAACATTGGTGGCGGTGGGTTTATGCTTACACATATGAATGGTGAGCAAAATTTTTTGGATTATCGGGAGAAAGCACCACTGTCCGCGACGAGAGACATGTATCTCGATACTGAGGGCAATGTGATAGGCCGTTCAAGCCTGATAGGGGTTCGTGCGGCTGGCGTTCCCGGTACTGTTGCAGGCTTATGGAGTGCGCATCAGAAATACGCGACTAAACCATGGGGTGAGCTTGTTAAACCTGCGATTTTATTAGCCTCGCAAGGTTTTGAGGTACATCCTAAGAAGTCCGAGGGGATGCCAGAGATGATTAAGTGGTTTGCCGATGAGGTAAATTTCTCCAGTTACTTTGGCAAGATGAAAGATGGTGGCGTGTTTAAGCAACTTGAATTGGCCGCAACGTTGCGGCGTATTCAACGCGATGGTCGCCAAGGTTTTTACCAGGGCGAAACCGCTGACTTATTGGTCCAACAGATGCAACGCGATGGCGGCCTTATTTCACACCAGGATTTGTCCGACTATCAGTCTGTATGGCGTAAACCACTGCTTGCGCAATGGCGTAACTACACAGTTGTTTCAGCGCCACCACCAAGCTCTGGCGGTTTTGCGCTTATTCAATTACTCAAAATGAAAGAATTATTGGATCAAGATTTTGCGGGTATTGAGGTGAACTCACCGCAATATATACACCTGATTGCTGAAATGGAAAAACGAGTATTCGCTGACCGCGCAAAATATTTTGGTGACCCTGATTTTATGGATGTGCCCATCAATGAGCTAATCAGTGATTCCTATATTGCCCGCAGGGCTGGTGAAGTGAATGTTAGTGACATTAGTACAATAGAACAGGTGCGGCCAGGTTTGGAGTCTGCCAATACCACTCACTATTCAATTATGGATCAGTGGGGTAATGCGGTTTCAAACACGTATACACTCAATTGGGCTTATGGCAGTGGAGTGGTGGTTGAAGGCGCTGGGTTTATACTCAACAATGAAATGGATGATTTTAGTACCAAGCCTGGTGTTGCAAATGTCTATGGCGCCGTGGGTGGCAAAGCTAACGAAATACAGCCCAGCAAGCGCATGCTTTCATCCATGTCGCCAACGCTATTACTGAGTGATAATAATGTTGAAATGGTGGTAGGTACGCCAGGTGGAACGACTATTTTCACCAGTGTGTTTCAATGCATAGTGAACGTAATCGACTATGGCATGACGCCCAAACAATCAGTTGCAACAACCCGCTTTCACCATCAGCTTTTACCGCCAGAGTTAATTACTATGAGCGTCAGCCTGCCATTACCGGAGGAAACCCAAGCCGAGCTTAAAAATCGTGGGTATCGAGTTCGCCCTCACGAATGGGAATTTGGGGATGTGCAATTAATTGAACAAACCACTGGTGTTATAAGAACTGGCTCGGATCCGCGAGGGATAGGGGTTTCAGGAGTGCTTAACTAGGGATTGAGGCTCTCTTCTCGCGATGGTTTTACGATTGGGACGGTATAGGAATATTTGTTCAAATGAAGCGAATGTGTTTAGTGCTTTTACTCACCTGTCCCAGCCTCGCCATAGGCACAGAAATGCTGTCTATGGCGACGTCAAATGGGCCGCCTTATATGATACAGTCTTCGGGTTCGGGGCTGGATATTGATATTCCACGTGAGGCTCTACGACGCGCCGGCTACGAGCTTACTATTCGGTATATGCCACTGGCTAGGGCGCGAGGAATTATATCGGCCAATATAGGATTAAGGGCAATGATCCGTGATGGTACTCATGACGAATTGACCAAGCTACATCTTGAATCACTGCCCATACTTAAATGATAGCTGAGGCCTGCCTGACGAACTAATCGCCTACAGTATTCTGTGCAAGCCCAACATTAACTATCCTGATTTATTTGTATTATTACTTTGCCTTTACTGCGTCTCTCGCCAAAATACCTCATCGCGTCGGCAAGATTTTCAAGCGCAAAGCATCTATCGATAACAGGCATCACTTTCGCTCCTGCAAATAGTGCTTTCAGGTGATCCATGCCTTTGTTGGGTTCATGGGGCAGAATTTTCATTGTCTTTTTTCCGAAAAACGATAAAAAGAAACCCACAGTAAGCACTTGAAAAATCAGTCCAGAAGCTCCGCCAACCATAACATACCGACCTCTAGGGCTTAAGGCTCGCCTGTAATCGAAAATGGAGTGATAGCCCATTAAATCGAGAATTAAATCATATTGTTTGCCGTTATTGGTGAAATCTTCCTGAGAATAATCGATGACCTGGTCTGCGCCTATTGAGCGCATCAATGCAAATTTCTCGGCGCTATCTACTCCGGTAACTTCGGCACCGAATGATTTAGCAATCTGCACGGCAAAGGATCCAGAGCCGCCGCCAGCGCCATTAATCAAAACCTTGTCTCCAGGCTGAATTGCATTTTTGCCACTCAGCCCCTGCCAAGCGAGCAGAGCCGCTTGAGGCAACGCGGCAGCTTGCTCGAATGACATTGTGTCGGGCTTTAAGGTTAAAGTGTCTGCAGGCGCGCAAACATACTCTGCAAAGCCGCCCCAACGATTGCCGCAGAGATCGCCAAATACCGCGTCACCGCACTGAAACTGTCTGACATTTTTACCAAGCGCCTCTACCCGCCCCGCTATATCAGAACCCAGTACCGTGATTCGCCGGGGTTTTCGGAGCCCAGTCATCATGCGGTTGATAAAGGGTTTTCCTCTCAGCAGACCCCAATCCCAATCGTTGATAGAGGCCGTATACAGTTTGACTAAAACTTCATCGTCTTTAGGTTCTGGTTTTTTAACCGTATTGAGTTCAAGAACATCGGGTGAGCCGTATTGCTTGTAAACCATAGCTTTCATTAATTGAGCCTTTATTTCCAATTAAATTGCTCTGCTGAGACAGCTGAAGGATTGGCTCTACCAGGTGGCTTGCTCGTGGAGCTTACACGGCTGTTAGAAACCGAGATTAGCTCATTCTTTAGACTCTTCATATCCATAAGATGCAGTGATAATGCGGATGCTAGACACTCAGCTGGTCCGTTTTTGCCGCTAGAATGAAATCATTAATGTGTAGGCCTTGAACAGTATGTGTCCACCAGCAAACCCTTACCTTACCCCACTCAGTAAGGAGCTCTGGGTGGTGGTCAGCCGCCTCCGCGATCTCGCCCACCCGATTGGTAAATGCTAAGGCCTCTGCAAAGTCAGCGAAGTTATATTGCCTGCATAGTTTAGCGATGCCACTCACCTCAGTCAGTTGCCAGTCGGGGATCTCCGTCAGCAGCTGTTGACACTCTGCAGTACTCACTGGCGGCGATCCCCGCCTACAGGCTTCACATTCTCTAGTCGATAGTTCACTCATCATATCACCCGCTATTCATCCTTCGCTTATGGTAGCAGCCAATAAATGAATCCACTAAATACCATTGCCAAAGGTAAAGTAATTAACCATGAAAGAATAATACTACGAATCGTCTTAGTATCAATTTTCTTGCTGATCATTCCGACCCCAAAGATGGCACCTACGGAAACATGTGTTGTTGACACAGGAACGCCAAATTTACTCGCTATAATTACTAGGAAGCTGGTAACAATATTAGCAGAAAAACCCTGGCCATGATTGATTTCAGTTATATTTTTACTCATGGTTTCAGCGACACGGCGTGAATTTAGTAATCCACCTACCGCTATTCCAATCGCAATCACTGCCAGGCCATAATGAATATCGATAATATCAACTGCCACTAATAAGCCTGCAATTTTCGGAGTGTCATTAAGGCCTCGCGCAAAAGAGACGGCTATAGCACTCAGTATATGGGCTTTATCTAACAGCGTTTGTATTGATATACCCCAAGCTCTATCGGTATAAAGGTCAAGGCATTCCTGCTCGGCGGCGGTTGTGACTACAGGCGACATAAATTCTGAATTGCTCATTGCATTTGCATACTCTGCCGATGCGAGGGGTATTAGCTGCCTTTTCTCACCAATGCAAATGCAGCTTTCCTTGGTGAGTCCCAGAGTTTTCCGCAATTTGGTAAAAATTCCATAAATACATCCGCCAATCACAAATGCCAATAATGGACTGACCAACAAAGGCAGAAAAAATGTATTGCCTAATTTTTCAAAATTAACATTCATACCGACAGCTACCACGCCAGCACCTAACAAACCTCCCACTAGACTCTGCGTAGTGGAAATAGGAAAGCCGAAACGAGTGGCCAATAAAACAGTCCCGCCAGCCCCAAGCCCTGTTGCAATCAAGAAACTTTCTGTGCCTGCAATATTTTGTGGTACTAAACCTTTTCCAGAAAAACTTGCAATTAAGCCTTGCGCCAAAAATATTGCACAGATAGACCCCAGAAAAGTAGCGCCTGTCGCCAGACTAATCGCAGTTTTATATCCCACGGTGTTGCTGCCATAGAGGGTCGCAACGCCTTTAAAATTATCATTCGCCCCATTTGAATAGGCGAGAAAGAGTGTTGTTAATAGGAGTAGAAAAGTTAGCATATTGAACTCTCAAAAGTGATAAGCAAGGTAAGACAATTTCATCCAAGTGATAAGCTTAGTCCTAGAAGCAAAATCATCTTAGGCCGCCTCCTTTTCGAGCCCTGGACCTCAGGCTTGCCTGCGTAAAAAAGAGTTTGGCAAGCATTGACAAAATACCCACTCCGGCTTTAATTGATCCAGACAGTGTGCCACTGATTTTCGATTGGCCAATCCGAACTTTTGAATCAACGGAATATTCACCTACATTCATTCCGTAGAGGATGGCTTTTACCTGCATTTCAATTGTCCAGCCAAAGCTTTTATCTTCCATGCCCAATGCCTGAAGTGAAGAATATCGAATAGCCCGAAAAGGCCCCAAATCGCTTATTTTTTGCCGCCAGAGTAGCCCCACTAATTGACTGCTTAACCAATTGCCAAAGATCTGTGGCTGGGTCAATGCGCCCGGTTCTATAAACCCCATAGTTCTTGAACCGATAGCCAGGTCATCCCCGGTAACAACTCCCTCCAAGAGGGTATGAACCTGCTCGTAAAAACATGAGTCATCGCCGTCAACAAAGAGAACTATATCGCAGATAGGCAAGTGTGAAATCGCCGTTAAGCAAGCAATGCCATAGCCCGCTATTGACTGAAAAACTACACGAGCGCCCGCCGCCTCGGCTACCCGAGCCGTACTATCAGCTGAACCGTTATCACAAACGACTATATCGTCAATAAGCCCCTGGCCATCATGCCGCAGCGCCAGTAATCCCCGCACAACAATACCGATGGCTTTTTCTTCATCGAGAGCTGGAATGACCACCGCCACCCTATTTCCTTTATACATTATAAACCTCTACGGCGGCGATTCGATTATTCCTGGCTTCGGCCATCAGAACAGGGCTGGCCGCTAGACTATCTTTTTTGATAACTTCCGAGGTTTTCCTGTTAATTTCAGCAAAGGATAAGGTCCCTGTTGGGCAGGTTTGTACGCACGCAGAACAGCGAACACATTGCGGGTCTGTCATAGGCTGTCCTTTGCTGGCAAATGCCATGACATCAATACCCTGATGGCAGACCCTGCTGCACTGATTACAACTGATGCATCGTGATTTCTCACTGGCAATTGCAAATCGCCCAAAACGACTGTAGATATGCATTAATGCCGCCAGTGGACAGGCAAAGCGACACCAAGTTCGACCGGAATATTTAAAATAGAACCCGAAACCTAATATGCCCGCCAGAAAGATATCAACAAGCCACTTATAGCTGAATGCATTGATCAACTGGTAGTCACGGTTTTCGCCTTTAAGAAGCAAAGAAAAAAGCTGATTCATCCAGGTTTCCGGGTATATCCAACCCAAAATTCGAATAAACAACAGAGTAAATGCGACGAGTAAAAGCACCTGTCCTAGCATGTTCAGCCTGTTCCATCGCCGCCCATGTGGCATCTTGTGGCGCTGCTGGTCTCCCAGTGTCTCGGCCATAGCGCCGCAAGAACAGATCCAACTGCAATAAGCGCCCTTGCCCCACTTCAGGACTATTAAAGGAAGGATGACAAAGGTTTGAATTGCCGCAATGATCAACCATGCAACTTGAGGCGTGTCGGTAAAAACCGTATAGACACCCAAGGGCCACGCAAATATAAAACTGTAAGAATGCCAATAAGCCCGGGGATGCCCCCAATCAGGCCAATGATGAGAGGCTAGATCCTGAGCTGATATATAACTTGGAAATAAAGCATCGGCTAGACTCTTTCCCACACCAGCATCAAACACTCCGTTGTAGCCTAGCAGTGGCAAGATGATCTCTGGCAGCAGAAACAAGGGAAACAGCTGAATCATAAACAACACCGCTGTCTGCACAGTGACATAGGGTGTTTTACGGCGTTTTATGCGCTGCCAGCCAAAAACAAAAATCAGTGAGGTATAGAGTAAGGTGTAGTAGAAGGAGCGGCTTTTCAGAGAAATTGCCAGAGTGCCGAGCAGCGAGCTTCGGTCCTCTACTTTATTTTGCCAACCCTCCCCTAGGCTTGCAATCAGGCCTGGCATTTGATCAGGGTAGGTGAAATTACTCCAAAAGGCATTCAGAAAGCCATAAGCTTTCCAGTCGTAGAGCGCCGTCAAGGCGAGTAAAAAAGTTGCTAAAAATACCCAACCCAGCGGAGTACCCTCTCCACTAATGGCCATTTTGGAACGTCGAAAGAAATCCAATGGCGCTTCGCGACCGGTGGCTAATAATACGTCGTCATTGGCCAGAGTTTCCCGTTCCCCTGAAGCCCTAGTGAGTATCACGTGATCTGGGGTAATCTCACTGACTGTTGTTGTCATTCTCACATCGATGAGTTTATCGGCAGCGAGCACTTTAAGCTTCTCGAGATTTTGTGGTTTTACCCGCGTAAACTCTTGTTGCCGATAAGCGAGGGTTACATTGGAATTCTCATTGGCCGTGGCGATCGCAGCTTCAACAGCACTGTCGCCGCCGCCGACAATCAGTAAATTCCGGCCCGCGTAAATCAACGGATCAATCAGACGATTACTGACTTTTTCTAGGTCTTCACCCCTCACTTCAATTTTTCGATAGTTCCCTGATCGCCCAATGGCGATAACAACGCGATGGGCTTTAATGATCTCATCATCAATCAGACTAAGGTGCAGCACACCGGAGACTCTTTCAAGGTGACTGGCATTGGCAAGATCTGCGACTATACCCCGAGTATCAATGCGCCACTTAAGCTCCTCAAGCAAGTTTTCTTTATGAGTGATCTTGTCAGAGAATTGCAGATCCCCTTGTGGGGACATTCCAGAGGGGTAGGTATAAATGGGCTTCCTACTGGGAAAATTTTCGATGGTGCTTAAGCGTTTGTTGGCTTCAATTAATTTGTAATCAAGCTGATGCTTCTGAGCCTCTAGGGCTGCGGCATATCCGCTGATACCACCACCAATTATGACGACATCGTGTACACCATCCGCTTGCTTTCGCTCTGTGAATGTCCGATCTTTAATGAAGTCACGTATCGCCCTAGCGCCGGAATCAGCGGAGAACTTAAGCAAGGGCACGCCGCACAGGTCACCGGCAACATAGACCCCTTTAAGATTTGTAGTACCGTCGGAATTTACTAAAGGTAACTTTTCAAGCTCACGATCTGGCCACTGACCGTGCAGCCAATGATAGTAGTTTTTTATTATGTTCATGAAATTTGTTTCCTTTTCCATGCGAACGTTGAATTCCTCATATACTGGATAATAGCGAGCAATAAGTTCGCAAAAATTACGCTATAAAGCCCGCCCAAAAGCACTGTAGGCCATTGCGCAGGCTCCCAGTGCTGACAACAAAGAAATCCACCAAGTACTTCGTAAGTCATCGGCATTATTGATAACCAAACTAGCAGTGCGGCATTGGGCCGCAAAGCCAAAAGAGGTACAAGTGGCAATAAATACCAGGGGAAAAGAACAGGGCTGAGAACCAGAGGTATCGCCAAGGCACATTGGAGATAATTGAAAATGCGGTCGGATGCAGCGGTGGAGTTTTGTCTGATTCGGAAACTTGAGAGCGCAATAATTCCTGCTGAGACGAAAGCAATTGATAACAATCCTGCTTTGAGAGCATAAGGGGAAAGTAAATAATCTAAGGCTGCAAATAGAGGTGATGCGTTTCTCCACTTTTCAAAAAATACACCAATGCTGCCTATCGGCTGATAACCAAACATAAAAGCCAGACCATAAACGAATATAACCGTCGTAAAACACCCCGCAGCGATAGAGGCCATATTTTTAAAGTATCGCTGGGCGAAAAATAGCGGTAAAAGCAACATGATAGGCAGAACTTTTATTGCCATACCCACACCAATCGCGACACCACAAGCTAGCATAAGCCTCTTCTGCCAGAGGTACAGTGCGGGAACCACGGCCAGAGTTGATAAGGCATCCAGGTGTAAACCAACACCTGTTTCCAAAATAAGCAGTGGTGAAAGCGCAACCAGCGCCAAGTTTTCTAGCTTGCCAGCCTTCTTTAGCACTAACGCGGTGAGCCAAACCGTCAGTAAGCCCGCTACCAGCAACAGTGCTTTCCACACCATTAGTGCCCAATCAACGCCA
>Ga0105357_10001758_pt1 | contig 11566 bp, 10 predicted proteins | sample GOMGulsemesocosm_4_FD_83660 | JGI IMG/M metagenome (GOLD analysis project Ga0105357, IMG submission 83660) | Methane-oxidizing microbial communities from mesocosms in the Gulf of Mexico - GOM15B Gulf of Mexico | ecosystem: Environmental > Aquatic > Marine > Cold seeps | place: USA: Gulf of...
GATAGCTCAAAAACATCCACTTTCATACGCTCACCACTTTCTTCATAGTGTGCATATTGAAAATCGGAATTATAAGTTTCTTCCGCCCTCCCTGCTTGTGCAGGTTGTATTAATCCTGGTAAAGCTAAGGCTGCTAAACTTAAGCGATTAACAAGTGTTTTACTCATTTTGTTTCTCCTTAATTTTAGTTACAACCACAGCCACCACCGCCGCCACCATAACCACCACTAGAGCCTTCTTTACTATGAAAGGCATGAATACGGAACGCGGCTTCATGTGCATCGGTCTCTAGCGCCATTTGAGGTAAAGCTAAGTTGCCACGCTGCCATGGTTTTACTGGCGTACAAGCCGATAAAGCAACGAGCATAAAAGCTATGCAGATTAATTTAAATGACTGTTTTTTCATCACTTTTCAGCCAGTAATTGATTGACTATTTTTTCTATATCAGCCATATCATCCTTAGCAAAACCGTTATGAATATGCCGAATAACCCCTTTTTTATCGATAATAAAAGAGGTCGGCATTGTTTCTACACCGTAGGTATCTGCCCATTGCGCTTCCGCATCACGCAATATGTCAAAACTTGCTGGGTATAATTCTAAAAACCGCTGCGCCGCTGCTATTTCTTCATCCATATTAATCGCCACTAAAGCAAAGCCTTCCTTTTGCTTTGCTTGGAAAAAATTTTCTAGTAATGGAAATGAAGTGCGGCATGGCGCGCACCAAGAGGCCCAAAAATCAATATAAACCACTTTTCCTCGATACTGACTTAAGCGACTACTTTGCATACTCCCTAATTTAGGTAATGAAAACTCTGGCGCGACAGCATTTAACTCTAGTGCCTGAACAGAGTAGCTAAAACTTATAGCAACTGCTAGTATGGATATTTTTGATATTAATCGTTTCATAACAAACTCACTAAAAGGCACCTCCTTGTGCGATAAAAATTATTATGGATTTTTTACGTAATCAGCAATGGCTTGAAGATCAGCATCACTAATACCCACTAAAAAGCCCATTCCCCCTTTATTTTTATTAATTGCACTCCGAGTCACGGGAGCGTTAACTGCCCGCCAAATCTTATTCATCCCATTCGCAGGGTTTACACCATGACACGAAGAAGCAGAACAGCTTTTAGAAACATACAATGCTTTTCCTACTGCGGTACTCGGTGTTGTTGGCGTTATTGGCGTTATTGGTGTTGTCGGTGTTACATCACAAGTTTCACTACTTTCATTTATATCATCACTTTCATTTCCTTCATGAGACTCACCACTGTCATCGTCATGCCCTTCATGAGATCCCTCTGTATCATCACTCTCATCCCCATCATCATCTCTAACATCAAGGCAAGCACCTGTTTGCAATGCCTCATGTTCAGCCATTTCCGTATCAAAATTAGCATACCGGTTATCATCAACATGGTTCATATCATGTGCATCAAACTCAGTAAAATCAGCTGAACTATTACCCTTTTCTAATTCCAATTTATCTTTAAGCTCATCAATAAATGTTTTTGCTGTCAGCGTATTTTTCTCTGCCAGCATCTTTTTCATCATTAACTCAAAAATAGCCCCTTCATTAGTACTGTTAGGAACAGCTAGTTTGGCTTTATCTAACTCACTGCCAATTAATGTTGTTAATAACTGCGCAGCACGGTGCATATCACGGTACTTAGTTTCATTACTTGTTTCTGCTTCTGATTTCTCTTTAGCCACATAATCCGTTAATAACTCAGCCGCATTTACAGCAAGGCCTAGTTCAGCTATCAATTCATTTTTTGCTTCTTCAAGCGTTAAACTCGGATTATTTTCTAATTTTTGGTGGATAAGCGTAGATAAAGGACTAATAAACCCTCTTTCATCTTTAGGCGCTGAAAAAATAGTACGTTTTGTAAAACTACGTCCACCTTCATCTTGTGCACCGGTATCCACAATAGCAATCAAGGGATGATTTTCATCACCCACCTTAATATTTGTTAAGGTATATTTGCCACCCTCACCTGAAGTCGCTGTCGGCTCGCCTGCATCGCAACTACTATTTTCATTTACATCTAAACAGATGGTTGCGCCCGAGATATAACCATCCGATATAATTCCATCTAACGAACTAGTAGTAGGTGTCGTACTACTATCCGAACTATTACAAGCGGATAAAGCTAAGCTCATCGCAACAACTAATGGTTTGACTTTTATTTGCATTGTTTTTCCTTAAAATTAAAAATAATCAATATAGTTATCGCATAAGCCATGCCAACGAGGCATAAAACACACAACACATTGATATAATTAGAATTTAAAGAAAATAGAACAACCTAAATCTGGATAAAACTTAATAAACCATACCTTTTTTGCATAACATAATTTGCACTACTGCAAAAAAGGTATGGTTTTTACAACAAGAACTTAATTTATTTTATGGCACACGAAAGTGCAGGATTATTTGCCACTTGAAACCTATAAACAACCTGAACACGCGAATCAACATGACAGGCTAAAACATAGGAAATAGCACTCGGTGTTTCTGCAACAAAACTTACCACGGCTTCTTCTGAGGCAAGCACATAAGGCGGGGAGATACCGTCAAAATACATTTCAGACCAATAACGCTCTAAGTCTGTAACACTTTTTTGTAAGACCTTTTGGGTAATAGCAACACGCACGGGATTAGCTGCACTTAAATTAACCGGAATCCAAGCGCCTCCTTGTGCCGTAAAATAATCCTTACGAAAAAATATCTGCCTAACCTCTCTAGCACTTAAATAAACAGCTTTAGTATTGACCTTTGCCCCCATAATAACGGCCACTTCCTGTGCATAGCTTATTTGCGTTATAAACAACAAACAAACCAAAAGTGCATACTTATATCTCTGAAAAATAAACAATTTATGCATCAAAAAAACAACGCAACTGAGCTTAATACACCACTTGGTGCATAACTATTATTATTTTGCCCGAAGCGATACTCCACTTTAACGGCTAAAGGGGATTTAGGTCGCCATGTGAGGCCAATAATTCCCAAATGAATTGGCTCAATTGAATTATTCACACTCAGTAGCTCAGTCTCTGCCAGCATATACTCATAACGCCCCACTGCAAATAACTTATCAACAATAGGTGTTACTGCTTGTAAATAAAGCCCATAACGATCATCTCCTTGATCTATGCTGTTATAAAAGCCTTCAAACTGTAATTCATACTCATTTTTTTTCCATAAAAAATCAACACCGACTGTATGCTGCCAACTGGGGCTAGTTTGTTGCTCTTTTTTATGTGCAATATAACTTCCAGCGATATTAAAGCTTGAACTAAACTGGTAATCAACACGTCCACCAAAAGCGTAACTAAACATATCTAAGCTTTCATTTATTTCTAAATCTTTGGAGTCATCAGCAAAAACGGCAAGATTTAAGTCGCGATCAAAAACAGACGTCTTATAAAAAAACTCTAGACCGGTAGCGTGTTTAGCAGCAACAAAACCTTCTGTTACCATCGGCCGTGAACTTGTCCATACTAAAGGCGCTGCATGTAATAAATTCCAACGACTAAAAGGTGTTAAAAATTTCCCTATCCGTAATTTAAAACTTTCATCTATTAATACATCCGCATATAAACGCTCTACCAAAAAAGACTCATCAAAAGGAGTCACTCCTTCTAAAGTAAATAAATCTTCTAGCTCTAATTCTGCAAATAAATGTAAATGCGTAAAAGGCTTCCACGCTATCAAGAAACTTAAATCATCCAAAGCAAGTTCTTGCGGAGCAGATTCAAAATAGCTGTACGAGACTTTAGCATAGCCACCTAGCGTAAATTTTTGGCTCGGTATATGATAACCACGCCCCCATTGATAGGATGGCTCAAGTACTTCAGCTGCAAAAAGTGAAGCGCTCTGTATAAACAAAATACAGACTGCTAAGCCTAACCTCCTCCTGCTCCTTTGGTACAATTTTTTAAAGGCTTCTTTTAATATGACCATTCGTTATCGATTACTCTTCTCTTATCTACTCATCAGTCTAACATCATCAATATTGATTACTTCAATGTTTTTTATGCATTTTAGCCATGTATTAACGGAAGAAATTGAAAGTGATTTAAAAATTGAAGCCTTGTCCATGATGCAAGAAATTGACTGGCATTTATTTGAGCGCATCCAAAATATACTCATCTGGGAAAAGCTTGAAGTTATGCAAGACATTCGAGTACGTGATATAGACAAACGCCTTTCTTATTTTTTGCGTGAAATGAGTCAGGGCTACCAAGGAACCTACAAATACCTGCTTACTTTAGATTCCAATGAACAACTTATCGCTGTAAGCGATATTAAATTTAACCTGCCTATTCCTGATATTCACCTAGATACTTGGCAAAAGATTTTTATCGGCTCACGCACACTTTATATGCAGCCAGGTAGTTTAAACAGCAACTTCTTCTACTTAAGTATCCCCGTTAAAGATAAATTTTTAAATGGCCTTTTAGGTTACTTACATGCAGCAATTGATTGGGATGGGATTAATCGTATTCTCGAAACGCCTTTGCCTTTTTTACAAAATAATGAAGCGTCTTATACTTTTGTAGTGGATAAAAATAATAAAATTATCGCGGCTTCACGCTTATTACGCCAATCGGGCTTCCTTTTTACTCAACTACCCGAGGCCTTTCTACTCAATAACAAAAACAATAAAGAAGTTCAGACCATTAACTGGTCTTTTTTAAATTCTGATAGCTGGATCGTTGCCGAAGCAACATCGACAGGGCATCGCTCATACAAAGGCCTAGGCTGGAGAGTATTAATTATGCACCCTGCAGATAATGCCCTAAAGTCTGTTTATAATATGTGGCAATACCTCTTAATCTTTATCTGCTTTACCACCATTCTTGCTGCAACCTTATCTATTTGGAGTGCACAGCGTATTGCCAAACCTGTTGTTCAGCTTGCGCAATTTACACGAAACTTCATACTAGGCACGCATCACACACTACCCAAAATAAAAGCCAGCGGCGAAATTGCCGAGCTAAGTGAGCAATTTAATTTAATGATTACACGCCTAGAACAATCTCAGCAAGATAAAGTACGTATGGCAAAATTTGCTGTTATTGCAGAAATGTCAGCCACCATGGCTCATGAAATCAGAACACCACTGGGTATCTTGCGCTCGTCTGCACAAATGTTAGAACGTGAAAAGAATTTATCCCCCATCGCCCAGGAAATGCTTAGCTTTATTAGCAGTGAAACAACACGCCTCAACACACTTGTTACCACGCTACTTGACTCATCACAAACTCGAAAAACACACCGTGTTGAACAAGATTTCATTCCTGTTATTGAGCACGTTATTGAGCTATTAAAACCTACCGCTGAAAAACAAAAAATTCAAATTAACTTTGCTAAGTCTAGTACAGAACTACAGTTCTCCTATGATTGGGGGCAAATGGTACAAGTATTTCTTAACTTGATTATGAATTCCATTCAACACATCAACGCAGAAAATGGGTATATTGAATTGCTATTATTCAGCACACAACAAAATATTATTATTCAGATTTCAGATGATGGCCCTGGTATTCCTGATCAATATAAACAAAGTATCTTTGAGCCTTTTTATACCGCCCGTAAAGAAGGGATAGGCTTAGGTTTGATGGTAGTACAGCAAATAATCAATAGCCATCAAGGTGAAATAAGTGTGACTGACAGCCCCAACGGTGGCGCTTGTTTTACCATTAAGCTACCTATAGATAATAAGGACGTAGAATGAACAAAAAAAATATCTTAATTGTTGATGACGAAGCAAAAATGCGCCGCATTTTAGAGATAATGTTACAACAAATGGACTTTATAGTTTACCAAGCAGAAGATGGCCAACAGGCTTTAACACTGATTAAAGAGCAAAGTATTGACCTCATTATTAGTGACCTACAAATGCCAAATTTAGATGGTTTAGGGCTACTCAAGCAGCTACGTAGCGAGAGCAATTTAGTCCCCGTTATTATGGTAACGGCTCATGGCACCATTGAAACAGCGGTTGCTGCCATGCAGTACGGTGCTAGTGACTATATTTTGCGCCCTTTTGAGCTAGAAGCTGTAGAGGCCGCTATTCAACGCGCCCTAAAACTGGCTAAAGTGGAACAAGAAAATAGTTTTTTACGTGCTGAAATTAATGCCGGCTGGGGAGAGTTTATTGGTAATAGCAAGGCCATGCAGCATATTTACACACTTATTCAACAAGTTGCCCCTACAAAAACAGGTGTTTTAATACAAGGAGATACCGGCACCGGCAAAGAGCTTGTTGCCAGAGCCATTCATAAAGCGTCACCTCGAAAAGACAAGCTTTTTGTTGCACTAAATTGTGCCGCCATCCCCGCTGATATTCTAGAAAGTGAACTTTTTGGTTACACCAAAGGCGCATTTACAGGCGCAAATAAAGATAAAGCAGGTAAATTTGAATTTGCTGAAGGCGGGACTTTATTTCTCGATGAAATCACTGAAATGGATTTCAATTTACAAGCAAAATTATTACGTGTTTTGCAAGAAAGACGAATAGAGAGACTAGGAAGCAACACTAGTATTGATATCGATATTCGTGTGATTGCAGCCTCTAACCGCGCCCCACTACAAGCTATCGAACAAAAAAAATTACGCGAGGACCTTTACTATCGGCTTAATGTTTTTAACATAGAGCTTCCTAGCCTTAAAAATAGAGGCCAAGACTGTCTTGTCTTAGCAACACACTTTTTAGAAAAACACGCGAAGGACTTTGCCTTTCCTTATTCGGGTATTAATACAGAAGCACAACAGCTATTATTAGATTATCACTGGCCTGGCAATGTTCGTGAACTAGAAAATATGATGGAAAGAGCAATTGTATTAAGTGGGGGAAATCCTGTTACCCCCGAGCATTTGCCTTTTAATAACAAAAATTTAAAACAAACACCACCACAAACAAGTCCAGAAACTAATATTGTTAACAACCTGAATGAACAAGTTGAACAGTTGGAATGCCAGCTAATTAGTGCAGCTCTTGAACAAAGTAATAATAATAAAGCAAAAGCAGCACAACAATTAAATATCAGTGAGCGCAGTTTATGGTATAAGATTAAGAAATACACTCTTTCTTAATTTAGAGTGTTTTTTCTTAGGCAAACGGACTGCTGGCAAATATGAATCTATTCAACTTATTTGGTAATAAAACATTTTCTCATGGTGTTCACCTTGAGGAATACAAAGAAGAAACTAACTCCAAATCTACACGCCGCTTACCTTTTGCGCCTGAGATTATCGTACCTCTGGCACAAAACATTGGCAAACCAGCAAAACCTATCGTTTATAAAGGCCAGCATATTATACGTGGCGAACTGATTGCAGAATCAACAGGGTTTATGTCTGTGCCTCTTCATGCACCTGTAACAGGCACAGTTAAAAACATTGAGCTAGTTAAAGTTGCAGATGGGGGCAAGCAACTTGCTATTATTATCACGACCTCTTTAAACTCTGGGCAACATGTTATCACGCCAGATACCTATAATGACTACCTAAGCATGTCCCGTGAAGCCCTTGTTAAAGCGGTTCAAAATACAGGCATTGTTGGTTTAGGAGGGGCTGCATTTCCCTCGCATGTAAAAATGACCACGCCTGAAAATACGCCTATTCATACTATTTTAGTCAATGGCTGTGAGTGTGAGCCCTTTTTAACCACTGACCATCGTGTAATGCTGGAGCGAATAGAGCAATTAATTCTCGGTATCCATATCGCAATGAAATGCCTAGATGCGCCTAAAGCCATCATTGGCATAGAAGATAATAAACTCGATGTCTTAGGTGAAATAAAGCCACAGCTCCCCACTGATGGTAGCATTACAATAGAAGCAGTTAAAACAAAATACCCACAAGGCGCGCAAAAAATGCTCGCCTCTGCGTTACTAGGGGTTGAAATCCCATCAGGTAGCCGCTCATCTTCAGTCGGTTTAGCTATCTTTAATGTCGCAACCTTGGCTAAAATAGGGCTATTACTGCCTACAGCCCGAGGTTATACCGAGCGTATTATTACCATTACCGGGGATAATTTAAGCAACCCAGGAAATTACCTTGCTCCGCTTGGCACTCCTCTGCGCTTTTTATTAGAACATGCAGGCTTTACAGGCAAAGGTGAAGCCTCGCTTATTTTAGGTGGCCCAATGATGGGCATGCCTGTACGCTCGCTTGATGTGCCTATCACTAAAGCCACAGGCGCTGTTCTCGTTTTAGATGAACGTGCCACAGGGCATGATGACATAATGCCCTGCATAAAATGTAGCCGCTGCTTACAAGCCTGCCCTATTCATTTAAACCCTTCAGAAATGGGGCAACAAGCCACAAAACGCCAATACCAAGTCATGGAAGAAAAATATCATTTAAATGACTGCTTTGAATGCGGTAGCTGCAGCTACGTTTGCCCTTCTAATATCCCATTAGTGCAATATTTTAGAGTGGCTAAAAAATTAAACTATGAACGACATTTAAACGAAGAGTAAGCCACCTATCCCTAAAGCAATGACAAGTAACTTTAAGTTATTTTTACAAAGCATAAAACAGTTTGCTCACTTTCCAGTTAAAATAGTGCATGACTTTATTTAATTTATTTGGAAAAAAAACCTTTGCGCATGGTATTCACCCCGAAGAATACAAAGCAAACACCAAGGAAAAAGCAACGCGCCGCCTTCCTTTTGCGCCTGAAATAATTGTCCCTCTGGCACAAAGCATAGGTAAACCTGCTAAATCTATCGTCTTTAAAGGCCAGCAAGTAACACGTGGTGAAGTCATTGCTGAAGCCGATGGTTTTATGTCTGTACCTATTCATTCACCTGTTACTGGGCAAGTAAAATCAATTGATATTGTGATGACTGCAACAGGCGAAAAAACGCCCGCTATCACAATCACTACATCACTGAGTTCTGGCCAGCTTATTTTAGAGTCTGATATCCAACAAGACTATTTACGTTTATCACGTGCGGAATTAATTCAGGCTGTTAAAAATACAGGGATTGTTGGTTTAGGGGGTGCTGCATTTCCTACCCATGTAAAAATGACAGTGCCTAATGATAGGGATATTCATACTATTTTAGTCAATGGTTGTGAGTGCGAACCTTTTTTAACCACCGATCATCGGGTGATGTTAGAAAACATCGAACAATTATTACTAGGTATACGCATTGCAATGAAATGTGTGGATGCCCCTAAAGCTATTATTGGCATTGAAGATAATAAACTTGATGTCTTAGCCGCTATCCAACCTCACCTACCTGATGATGGTTCAATAAGCATTGAAGCGATTGAAACAAAGTATCCACAAGGCGCAGAAAAAATGCTCGCCTATTCATTATTAGGTATTGAAATCCCATCAGGTGGATTACCTTCTGAGGTAGGCCTAGCTATTTTTAATGTGGCTACTTTAGCCGAAATTGGTGCTTTATTACCCTCAGGGCATGGGCTTGTAGATCGCATTATTACTATTACCGGTGATACAGTAGAAAAGTCGGGAAATTACCTAACCCCTATCGGTACACCGATCCGCTATTTATTAGAATATGCAGGGGTCAATGCCCAAGAAATTGAATTAATTTTAGGTGGCCCAATGATGGGCATGCCAATACAATCACTTGATGTCCCTATTACCAAAGCAACAGGCGGGCTACTAGTACTCGACAAGCATGCAACAGAGCAAGATGATATTTCACCTTGTATTAAGTGCACACAATGCTTACAGGCCTGCCCTATTCTTTTAAACCCTGCAGAGCTGGGGCAATTAGCTGCAAAACGGCGCTACGATATCATGGAAGAGGATTTTCACTTAAATGATTGCTTTGAATGCGGCGCATGCAGTTATGTCTGCCCCTCCAATATTCCACTCGTACAATATTTTAGAATTGCAAAAACTTTAAATCGCGAAAGGCATTTACAAGATGGCTAAACCTTCATTAAAAATTGATTTACGTACCTCTCCTTACATCCGCAAAGCGCCTAGTGTTCCACAAATTATGCGCAATGTGGTGTATGCCCTGCTGCCGATCGCCGCTTATGCTGTTTATCAATTTGGCATTAGCGCCTTAGCCTTAATGTGCACAACGATACTAGCCTGTATTGCAACTGAGTCACTTTTTAGCCACCTCGCTAATAAAAAAAACACCATCGCTGACTTTAGCGCTGTGGTAACTGGCTTATTATTAGGCATGACTTTACCAGCAGGCTTTCCCTTATGGATGGGTGCTGTTGCAGGGTTTACGGCCATTGCCATGGGGAAAACACTGTTTGGCGGACTAGGTTTTAATGTTTTTAACCCCGCTTTAGTTGGCCGCGCCTTTATTCAGGCTGCGTTTCCAGTTTCCATCACAACATGGACACCCGCATTAGCAACAGATCGTTTTATAGAGTTTATTCCCTCTACCTTAGCTTTACCGTTTATGAAGCCCTTAGCCACAGCGGAATGGTCTACTCAAGTCGCTATCGATGGTTTTACCGGAGCAACGCCTTTATCATTAATGAAATTTCAGGGAATTATCACTGATAGCTATGATCTATTTTTAGGATCTATTGCAGGCTCCACAGGTGAAACATCAAGCCTATTAATTTTAATCTGCGGTGCCTATTTAGTTGCACGTAAAATGCTCGACTGGCGTATTCCCGCGGCGGTATTATTTGGCGCAGCAGTCACCTCTGAATTCTTCTATTTAATCGACCCCAGCCATTATCCCAGTCCTGCGTTTATGCTATGTTCTGGTGGTTTAATGTTTGCTGCTGTTTTTATGGCAAGTGATATGGTCGCTTCTCCCGTAACGCCTTTAGGAATTTTTGTGTTTGGCTGTTTAGTCGGCTTTTTAACTATTATTATTCGCTTATTTGGCGGCTTAACAGAAGCGGTTATGTATGCCATTTTATTTGCTAACGCAGCAACACCAATTATAGAATCCTATACCCAGCCAAGGATTTATGGCGCACGTAAAAAAGTCCAGGAGAAATCATGAGTACACCAGAAAACCAAGTACCCGAATTACCCTCTAGCACCAAACTGATTACCACCCTAGGTTTGGTTGCAATGATTTCAGGCCTATTAGTGGTACTGGTCTATGAATTCACTAAACCGATTATTGCTGAAAACCAGCGCTTAGCGACCGAACGTGCTATTTTCAAAGTATTACCTAAAGCAACGAGTCGCCTTACCTTTAAAGTCACTGCAACAGGTATCGCTTTAAGTGATGACAAAGCCAATGGCCCTTTAATTTATGCGGGCTATGATGATCAGCTTAACTTAGTCGGCGTTGCTTTAAATGCCGCTGCACAAGGCTATCAGGATACCATTAAATTACTCTATGGCTACCAACCGAGTACCGGTTGTATCACCGGCTTTGATGTACTAAAAAGCACAGAAACGCCCGGCTTTGGCACAAAAATTACTAGCGACGAGGACTTCTTAGCTAATTTTAACTGTTTAGAAGCCAAAGTGAATACAACACAGATGACGTTAATGCAGGTAATAAAAACAGTACGTCATGGAACAAAAACGCAGGCATGGGAAATTGATGCTATTTCAGGATCAAC
>Ga0105357_10001762_pt1 | contig 11554 bp, 9 predicted proteins | sample GOMGulsemesocosm_4_FD_83660 | JGI IMG/M metagenome (GOLD analysis project Ga0105357, IMG submission 83660) | Methane-oxidizing microbial communities from mesocosms in the Gulf of Mexico - GOM15B Gulf of Mexico | ecosystem: Environmental > Aquatic > Marine > Cold seeps | place: USA: Gulf of...
ATTCTCTTTTGTCTCCTTGAATTTCGATCGTTTCATCAACAACAGTTCCCCCAGTACCACAGGTTTTTTTTAATACTTTTGCAAGTTGCTTCAATTCTTGCTGCGTAAGTCCTAGCCCTGTAATGGTAATAACCCCTTTACCTTTTCTTCCTTTTGTTTCACGTCTGATTTTTGCAAAACCATCATTAGAGCTTATAGTTTTTTTCTCTTTATTCTGTTTTATACGACCAAAATCAGTTGAATAAACCAATGAGTCATCTGGAGTGATAATTGGTTTAGCAGCCTTTTGACCAAAAGCGCCAGCTAAATCACTAAAACTTGAAATAGGCTTTTTCATAAAGCTAAGACCTTTTTTATTAAGTATTATATTTTGAATAAAATAAAACCACCCTTAGGTGGCTTATTCTTTATTCGAGTTATTTAGAGTGCTTATAATTTACTTTCTAATTCAGGTAAAGCATCAAATAAGTCTGCAACTATGCCATAATCTGCAACTTGGAATATAGGCGCTTCAGGGTCTTTATTGATAGCAACAATGACTTTTGAGTCTTTCATACCAGCTAAATGCTGAATTGCACCACTGATACCTACAGCGATGTATAAATCAGGGGCAACAATTTTTCCTGTTTGACCAACTTGCATGTCATTAGGTACAAAACCAGCATCGACAGCAGCGCGTGATGCTCCAATTGCTGCTCCAAGCTTATCTGCAATGCCTTCAAGTAATTTGAAATTATCACCATTTTGCATGCCTCTTCCACCAGAGATAACAATATTTGCTGCACCTAAGTCAGGGCGTTCAGAAACGGTTAATTCATCACTAACATGGCTTGATATACCAGCATCAGTTTTAATTTCTAGTATCTCAATTTCAGCATTACCATCTGTCGCAACACCATCAAAACCTGTAGCACGAACTGTTAATACTTTTTTACTATCTAAAGATTGCACGGTTGCAATAGCATTACCAGCATAAATAGGACGAATAAAAGTGTCAGAACTTTCTACGCCAATAATGTCAGATATTTGAGCAACATCTAATATTGCAGCAACACGAGGCATAAAGTTCTTACCTGTTGTTAAAGCTGTTGCGATAATATGTTCAAAATCACTTGCTAATTCAGTTACTAGTAAACTGATATTTTCAGCTAATTGATGCTCATATATTGCATTGTCAGCTACTAGCACTTTCATAACACCATTCACTTTAGCAGCGTCATCAATAACAGCTTGACAGTTATGGCCTGCAACTAATAATGTAATATCACCACCAATCGCCTGAGCAGCGGCAACTGTTTTAAGTGTTTCAGCTTTTAATGTACTGTTGTCGTGTTCTGCAAATACTAAAATACTCATGAGATCACCTTGGCTTCATTTTTTAATTTTTCTACTAATTCATCAACACTCTCTACAATAATTCCTGCTTGGCGTTCTGCAGGTGGTGTTACCTTTAATAAATTCACTCTTGCTGTTAAATTAATGCCGAAATCATCAGCAGATTTTACATCTAAAGGTTTACGTTTTGCTTTCATTATATTTGGCAAAGATGCATAACGAGGCTCATTTAAGCGTAGGTCGGTAGTTACTATGGCAGGTAATTTTAGCGCGACTGTTTGTAAGCCACCATCTACTTCGCGAGTTACATTAACAGTGCCACCATCTATTTTTACTTCAGATGCAAAGGTACCTTGCGCCATACCTGTTAGTGCAGCAAGCATTTGACCTGTTTGATTATTATCACTATCTATTGACTGTTTTCCTAGAATTACCAATTGAGGTTTTTCTTCCTCTACTACTTTTTGTAATAGTTTAGCGATATTTAATGAGTCTAGGTTTTGATCTGTTTCAATTTGAATTGCACGATCAGCACCAAGTGCTAAAGCTGTACGTAATTGCTCTTGACATGATTTAGTGCCAATAGAAATAGCAATAATTTCAGTAGCAACTCCAGCTTCTTTTAAGCGAATGGCTTCTTCAACAGCTATTTCGCAAAAAGGATTAATTGCCATTTTTACGTTAGCTAAATCTACATTAGAATTATCGGGTTTTACACGAACTTTGACGTTATAGTCAATAACTCGCTTTATTGGAACTAATACTTTCATTGTTTACCTCTAAATTGCTTTTAAATATAAAAATAGTTTAAGATATTACTCAAAATGTTACTATTGCTTTACGTAAACGTCAACGTAATCTTGGTGAAAACTTTTAAATTACGATATAATATAGACGTAATCTTCTTTTGCTAAAGGTTATAGATTATGAATCATAGTATTAAATCATAATATAGTAATAATATAACCACTTTTTTAAGTATTATCGCCTTGCTAGACTGCTTTGAATCATATAATATCAAACACTTGTTTGAATATCAAACGACCGTTTGAATATTGCACTTTTAAATTGAATAAAATTTTGGGAGATACCATGGAACGTGAATCAATGGAATTTGACGTAGTAATTGTTGGTGCTGGTCCTGCTGGGCTTTCTACAGCTTGCCGTCTCATGCAATTAGCTCAAGACAAACAACAAGAGCTTATGGTTTGCGTTGTAGAAAAAGGCTCAGAAGTTGGTGCACATATTCTTTCAGGAGCTGTATTTGAACCTAGAGCTTTAACAGAGCTATTTCCTGACTGGAAAGAAAAAGGAGCCCCTTTAGCAACACCAGTCATTAGTGATGATATATACCTTTTTAATGGTGCCAATAAATCGATTAAATTACCTAATTTTTCTGTACCAAAAACAATGCATAATGATGGTAATTATATTGTTAGTATGGGAAATGTTTGCCGTTGGCTTGCAGAGCAAGCAGAACAGTTAGGTGTTGAAATTTTTCCAGGCTTTCCTGCTCAAGATATTATTTATAATGATGATGGAAGTGTTGGCGGTATTATAACGGGTGATATGGGGTTAGACGAAAATGGAAAAGAAAAAGATTCATTTATGCCTGGTATGGAGTTGCGCGCTAAATATACCGTGTTTGCGGAAGGTTGTCGTGGTCACTTAGGTAAAGAGCTTATTGCTAAATTTGATTTAGATAATAACAGTTCACCACAACATTATGGTTTGGGCTTTAAAGAAATTTGGGATATAGCCCCTGAAAAGCATCAAGAAGGTTTAGTTGTTCATACTGCTGGTTGGCCGCTGAATAGTGATACAACAGGAGGAGGGTATTTATATCATGCTGAAAACAATCAAGTTTTTGTTGGTTTGATTGTAGACTTAAATTATAGCAATCCTCATCTAAGTCCGTTTGAAGAGTTTCAACGATATAAACATCATCCAAAAATCAGTCAATATCTTGAAGGTGGCAAAAGGGTTTCTTATGGCGCTCGTGCCATGGCAAAAGGGGGATTTAATTCTTTACCTAAAATGACAATGCCAGGCGCTTTGATAGTTGGTTGTGATGCTGGGACCATTAATTTTGCTAAAATCAAAGGTAATCATACTGCTATGAAATCAGGGATGTTAGCAGCTGAAGCTATTATTGAAACATTAATAGAAAAAGATTGTATTGCAGAAGAGGGTAAAAAAGATTTAATCTCATTTACTGAAAAGTTTAAAAACTCTTGGTTATATGATGAATTATATAATACGCGTAATTTTGGTCCTGCAATGCATAAGTTTGGAACATATTTAGGCGGAGCATATAACACTCTTGATCAGAATGTTTTTGGTGGTAAATTACCTTTCAATTTTAAAGATGATACTTTAGATCATGAGCAAATGAAATTAGCCTCAGAAGCTTCGGTTATTGACTATGCAAAACCAGATAATAAATTAAGCTTTGACAAGCTATCTTCAGTTTTCTTATCAAATACAAACCATGAAGAAGTTCAGCCTTGTCATTTAAAGCTAGCAGATAGTAACATTCCAATTAGTGTTAACTTACTTAAATACAATGAACCTGCGCAGCGCTACTGTCCTGCGGGAGTTTATGAAGTAGAGAAAACGGAAGAAGGTGACAAGTTTGTTATTAATGCTCAAAACTGTATACATTGTAAAACGTGTGATATTAAAGATCCAAGCCAAAATATAACATGGGTAACGCCAGAAGGCACAGGTGGTCCAAATTATCCAAATATGTAATATAAGAAACTGATGACAGGTTGGTACCAAAAAAGCTACATGAATATTCATGTGGCTTTTTTATTTAACCTAATCTCTGAAAAATGAGTGTTCGGTGCTTTAATCTATTAAATTACCTAGGTATAACGTTTATGTATAACTTGTTATTTATTCGAATTTTAAAACACAAACTTGGATAAAAAGGAATGTTAAACAGATACTGCTTATTTAATATTCAGTCTATTCAGGGTTTTCTATATTTTCTAAATTATCACTTGACTGATTATGTATTAAAGGGTCTATTAAAACTTCACGCTCTTTATATATCATCTTGCTTGGTCCATACTCTCTACGGCTTCGGTTATTAAATTTACCAATAATCAACTCAACACCATGGTATAACTTCTCAGTTGCTTCAACATAAATACTGGACATATAGTTTTGAATATCTTCCTCTAAAGCTTCTTTTTCTAACAATATATCACCCATTTTTTTTGCATGTAATTGATAAGCTTTAGTCACTTTTGTGATCATTTCTAGGTTGCTTTTTTCTTTTGGTAACCTTTTTAGTTTTGAAAGAGATATTTTTAATTTATCAGTTTTATCAGAATCAATTTTTAAACGTTCATCAATACTTTTCATTAGTTTTGTAAATTTTAATAACTGATATTCGAAATTTATAATAGTATTACTACCTGCGGTTGCACCAATAATTCCTGCGCTTATTGACTTAACAACTTTTACATACCCACCAATAAGCTTTCCATTTGAAAGCTCATCAGTTCCAACTTTTAACTTTCCTTTTATATTCAAATAACTGTGTAATAGTTGTTTTTCAATACGAACATCTTTACTGCAATTGATTTGAGCATATTGGCAATACTTAGCATATATATTGCCTCCAGCGGTTATATTAACACTATTTTTTATTTTATTATTTTCATTAGCTTCCTGCTTTCGGCCAATAATACCTCCCGAAATGGTAATATCTCCCCCAGCTTCTATAATCGCTGACTCAATAAACCCACCAATAGTGATATCTCCACTTGCTTGGACTTTCATGCCTTCCATAACGTCACCATCAATAAGCACACTTCCGGTGAACTTAATGTTTCCAGTAGCAACAGTAACATTTTTTATTTTATAAACTTCATCGATTTCCATTCCATTATCTATAATCTTGGGTAGTCCGACTAAAGTTGATACTAATATATTTTCATTTTTAGGGCTTATTTCGGTTCCTTCGCCTGAAATTAAGGAAACGTCATTGCCAGGCTCTGGTAGTAATGGAGTGGCAGTAACTGTGAAGCCATCTCTACCACTAGTTAAGGGGACTTTTTGAGCAATAGGATCGCCAACTTTAACGCAAATGATATCTCCTAAATCTCGCATGTCGACGCTACCGTCTTTTCTTTTCTTAGGACGTAAAATTCTACTTTGTGCACTTTCAACAAGGTGTTTTATGTATGCATCTTTACCATCTTTAGCTAGTTTTCCAGATGCTATACTGAGTGAAACAGGAGCTGTTGATGACTCTTTTATAGCTAAATGGGCAAGTTTTAATAAACTTTCTTTAGAAAAACCTTTTCTTACGCCTGACTCTTGAGCTGCAGTTAATATTGCTTTTGCAGTTAAATTTTTACCACCTAAAGCTTTTGTTATTTCGGCAGAGGCTGACATCTCATCTTTATCAATTTCTATAGTAATTGTTGCATCTTTACGCTCTAAAATTTGATAAGAAATGTCATGTCCAGTTTCATTTTCTTTTAAAGGTTTTAAAACGTCAGATAACTCAGCTAATGCATTTTTAATATTAGCAGTATTAATGTATAAGTTTGTATATTCAGAAGCTGTAATGAGTTCTGAAATGTAGGTTTCATCGATAATGTTGTCATCTTTTATTGGTTTTAAAAGCAAATCAATATTATCTTTTTTATTACACACTAAACTAGCTAGAGTCACTTGTAAGCTCCCCATTATTATTTTTATTATAAACGGAATTATTTGCTAGCATTTAAGGTTGAACCATGAGTTAATATTTAGAGGTAATGATTTTGGTGTACGGATATAAAGCCTTTTGTGCCTACTTTACTATAATCGATTTGATATTCCATACCATCAAGTGCTTGCACAAAAATTAATGTTTTTTCTTCACCAAATAATTCAGATGATGCGATGATAACTAAATCTTGATAAGACTTTTTAGCTATTGAGCGTTTAGAAGGAACAATTCCTTTATAAAGACCAATACCTCTATAGCTAACAATAACCACTTCTCGGTCGCCATTTATAATAAGCAAATCAAACTTTTTTATTTTATGAATGATGGTGTTTCTGCCACTGGATATGAAATTTTTTTCTATCACAATACACTCCTAATTATATATATTCAGGTTTCTCACCTATATCAAGCTACTTCAAGATGCAGGATTCAGATGTCCTGAAACTCGCATCTTGAAGTAGCTTGGGTATAAATATATAAAGTTTTGATTTACTAAGCAAATAATAACGACAGTTGTTTTGTTTATTAACGTTTTAAATCAACAATTGAAATCTTATTTATTAACATTTGAGAGTCTTCTTTCTAAAATATAATTAGGCAATTCCGTGTTGCCTTTCAAATATCGTCGAACTAAATCAAGCGCAATTGAAGCGGTATATTTTTGAAAATATCTTCTATTTAAAGGAATGTATAAACATTCAGTTTTGATGTTTTTTACATTTCCCCATGCTAGCCAAACCATACCAACTGGTTTTTTTTCTGTTCCGCCATCAGGTCCTGCAATGCCTGTTATGGCAATGACAATATCTGCTTGTGATTTTTTTAATGCCCCTAGAGCCATGGCGGTAACGGTTTTTTTACTAACAGCTCCATATTCTTCGAGAGTATGTAGAGGAACATCTAATATAGTCTGTTTGATTTTATTACTATAGGTAACAAAACCTGCTTCGAAACTATTAGAGCAACCAGAGATCTGAGTTAGCATGCTTGCAATTAAACCGCCGGTACATGATTCGGCAGTTGTTATTGTAAGTTGTTCTTCTTGTAGTTTATTTAAAACATACTCAGCTAAAGATAAGGGCTTATCTTTAATGTGACCAAGTAAATGCTCTCCTAATAAATTAGAGAGCTTTGCTATCCATAATTGTTTTTTCTCATAAGCTTGTTCTGACTGTGTTGTTAATTTAACCTCAAGCAAAGGAGAACCAGCTCTAAATCCGAGTTCAATATTTTCTGGCCAATCAGGTAAGTTTTCATTAATCAGTTTTTGTAAGGTTGACTCACCTAAACCAAAAACTTGTAATCGAGTTACATCACTTTTTAAGTTACATGGAATTGTTTTAGCAATAGCAGGCTTGATTTGCTCTTCTAACATGGTTTTTAATTCGTGAGGAACGCCAGGAGTACAATACACATCACATTGTTGGTAGTTAATATAAAAGCCAACAGCACTACCGCGTTTATTATCGATAATATTACAATCTTTCGGTAGTATTGTTTGTTTTAAATTAGGTTCATTTAATTTCATGCCTCTTTTTTTACACCAAGCAGTTAGGTGTTTAAGAGCATGAGGATTTGGCTCTAAAGGCAAATTTGTTGCTTCTGATAATGCTTGAGCTGTTAAATCATCTATTGTTGGGCCTAAACCGCCATTTACAATTAAAATATCAGCAGATAGAACAATACTCTTTATCTCATTTACAAGAGTACTTAAGTTATCAGCAACGGTGACTTTTTTAGTAACCTTTAAGCCTAGTTCTTTTAATTGTTGAGCAATCATAGCTGAATTGCTATCAACAATATCACCTGTCATTAATTCATCACCTGTTAGTAACAGTTGAACATTAGGCACTTTCATTAATATTTCCTTAAGATTGATAAAGTATTCTAATTTGATTAAGGCATGATAACATTTTCCAAAAATGAAAAAAATAAAGAGAAGGTGTGCATATCTATAATAAATTTAAGTTTATAAATTTGGCAGTAGCATCTCCCTTTAACTTTATTATTTTGATATAATAATACCAATCTCACTAAATATGTGATCATTTCTACTTGTTAAAATCACCAATTACTACGTTATTTATTTAATAATTAGAACAACTAGTTAATAAATAAATGCCTTGTATTTGTCAATTTTTCTAGCGTATAAAATAGATCACCTAATTAATGAAACTGGTATAAATTGAATTAACTTGAAAAATAGTTTTACTTTTTGGAACGATTAATATGATTTCCGTTGTGATTCCTGCTAAAGATGAGCTTGAAAATATAAAACCTCTTGTTGAAGAAATATATAGTGCATTATCAGACGAGCATGAATTTGAAATAATTTATGTTGATGATGGTAGTAGTGACGGAACGTTCGATGAAATATCACGTTTAAAAAAAGAGGGGTTTCCTGCTTTACGTGCTTTAAAGCACAAGACAAGTGTAGGACAAAGCACCGCCGTATATAACGGAGTAAAAGCAGCAAAAGGTGAATTAATTGTAACTTTAGATGCTGATGGCCAAAATAACCCGATCAACATACCAGCAATGTTAGAAAAGGCAATGCAGTTTCCAACGGGAGGGCATTTTTGCATTGCGGGTTATCGAAAAAACAGAAAAGATACTGCGTGGAAACGCTTTCAATCTCGTATTGCAAATAAAGTAAGAGCAAGAATTTTACATGATGGAACACCTGATACAGGATGTGGATTGAAAATTTTCCCTCGTGATACGTTTTTACAGCTGCCTTATTTTGATCATATGCATCGTTATATTCCTGCACTGGTTCATCGTATGGAGGGAAAAATAGTGGTTGTTGAAGTTGATCACCGAGACCGACAAGCAGGAATTTCAAAATATGACATGTGGGGACGGCTTTGGGTTGGACTTATTGATATGTGGGCTGTTCGTTGGTTGCAAAAAAGAGCAAAAATAAGCGTTATTATTGATAGGCTATAAGCCCATTTTAATGAAATGCATATCGGAAACATAATGCCTGATAAAAAAATAATGTCTTTACTCATACTTATTTCTATTGGAATTGCTTTTAGTAGTTTTGGAGCTTGGGATAGTATAAATGAACAGTGGATAGATGCTCATATTCGTCATCAAGGTTTAAGTGGAGTATTCAATTTTGTTGGTTTTTGCGCTTTGTTTACTGCTTGTGGTTTTCCAAGACAATTTGCAGCTTTTTTAGGTGGTTATGCCTTTGGATTTGTTGAAGGGACTATTCTCGCAACCGTTGCAACATCTTTAGGGTGTATTATTAGTTTTTATACAGCAAAAATTATTGCCAGACCTATTGTTCGTAAACGTTACCCTGCAAAAATCAAAGCAATTCAAGCTTTTTTAAATCATCAAACTTTTAAAAAAACCATCATTATTCGATTGTTGCCTGTTGGTAGTAATTTAATTACTAATTTAGTTGCGGGTGTTGCTCGTATTAATGTTAAAGCGTTTGTTTTTGGATCATTTATTGGATATTTCCCTCAAATGATTGTTTTTGCTTTAGCGGGCAGTGGCGTTGAAGTTATGTCTTTTTGGAAATTAACAATAAGCATTGTGCTTTTTATTATTTCATCAATACTAAGCGGATATTTATATCGTGATTATAAAAAGAATCATAAAAAAGATGATGCTTTGCTTTCATAATCAGTTCTAGGAAATTTAAAATTTATTGAGGTCTTTTTGGTTAATTCAACATCTTTTTGGTTTAATAAAGATCATTTTCAAACGGGTGAGCACGATTCATTTAATTTGATGTGGTTAGCTATTTTTTCGATTAGCATTATATTTATAGGTTTAGGATTACGCGACCCTTGGCCAGCAGATGAGCCTCGTTTTGCTCAAATTGCTCGAGAAATGGTTGAAACAGGTCAATGGTTTTTCCCAATGAGAGGAGGTGAACTATATCCTGACAAACCACCTATCTTTATGTGGTCAATAGCCGTTTTTTATTATTTAACTGGCTCTCTTTCATTTTCATTTTTATTTCCTAATGCGCTTTGCTCTGTTATTACAACTTTTCTTGTTTATGATTTAGGTAAGCGTTTATGGTCACCTCAAATTGGTTGGTATGCAGCCCTAATTTTATTGCTTAGTTTACAGTTCGTTTTGCAGGCAAAATCAGCTCAAATTGATGCGATGGTTTGCTGTTGGATCACTATTGGTTGTTACGGTTTAATTCGGCATATATTGTTAGAAGATGGTTGGGCATGGTTTTTCTTAGGCTGCTTTTTTATGGGCATAGGCGTTATTACCAAAGGTGTTGGTTTTTTACCTATTTTAATGTTGATTCCTTATGTAATTGCAAGATTTGTTAGCCCTCAAGAAAAAGAAATTAAAGGAGGTTTGTTATGGCTTTCTGGTATTTTTGTTTTACTTGGTGCAACTTTATTGTGGTTTATACCGATGGTTTATATTGTAGAACAGTCTCAAAATCCTTTGTTTGAACAATACAGAGACAACATTTTATTTAAACAAACAACCAAACGTTATGCTAATTCTTGGCATCATATAAAGCCGTTTTGGTTTTATATTGTTGAGGTTGTACCTGTTTTTTGGCTACCCATTAGCTTGTTATTCCCTTGGCTGATAAAGAAATGGATGAAAGCGATAAAGCAGGGTGATCGCCGTATTATTTTATTACTTGGTTGGATTGTTTTATTACTTGTTTTTTTTAGTGTTAGCCCAGGTAAACGTGGCGTTTATATTTTACCTGCACTGCCCATGCTTGCGCTAATTTCAGCACCGTACATTAAAGACATACTAAGCAAGCTTTGGCCAAAACGTTTAATATTTAGTGTGGTTGTTTTGTTATCAAGTATCGCTTTATTTATTGGTGTTGCTGGCTTTGTTGAAATAAAAGCTACCTTGAAGTTAACAGAAAAATATAATGTGGAGCCGTGGTTGTATTTCAGTGTTATTGGCTCTTGTGGTTTATTAATTAGTTATTTTACTCGACAAAACAAAATGTTCAGTTGGATTATTGCCATTCCCTTATTTTGGTTGATCTATAGTACTTGGGGCTATCAATTACTAAATAGTGTTAAAACACCTCGTCATATTTTAACCCGTATAAGCCAAATAGTACCTGAAGATGCAGAATTAGCAATGTTAGGCTTTAGAGAGCAGTTTCTGCTTTTCTCTCCCTTTACATTTACACACTTTGGTTATCATTCTAAGCATGAGCAAGCCCAGTTGGCTGCATGGCAATGGCAAAGTAATGCGAAGCGTTACTTATTAACATTTAAAGGGGCTGATATGCCTTGTTATGATATGAGCAAAGCTTTTTTTTTAGGTAAGGCTCATCGACAAAAATGGTTGTTATTACCAAGTGACGCACGACTCTTAAATTGTGATTTACCCGATCTTAGTGTGAATTCTTATAGTTTTACACCAAAAAACATTATTTGATGTTAAGAATGAGTCTCTAGGCCGTATTAATTTTAGGTTTTAGTTCGTTGGGTAAATTGAAATGTTGTTTTTTGCCTG
>Ga0105357_10001766_pt1 | contig 11546 bp, 7 predicted proteins | sample GOMGulsemesocosm_4_FD_83660 | JGI IMG/M metagenome (GOLD analysis project Ga0105357, IMG submission 83660) | Methane-oxidizing microbial communities from mesocosms in the Gulf of Mexico - GOM15B Gulf of Mexico | ecosystem: Environmental > Aquatic > Marine > Cold seeps | place: USA: Gulf of...
ACCTGTTTATCCTGGCGGATTTTAACGACGATGCAGTCCAGGTAAACGATGGGGTAAATAGCCTCCAGCGGTCTGGACTGCCACTCGACTACCCGCTCCAGTACGCTGTCAGTGACTTTGGATATCAGTGATGCAGATACATCGGCATCGTACATTTCCTTGAAGGTCGCGACTATGTCACGGGTGGTCATGCCCTTGGCGTAGAGACTGAGGATTTTATCGTCCATTGAGGTGAAGCGAGTTTGTTGTTTCTTAACGAGCTTAGGCTCAAAGCTGCCGTCGCGATCGCGAGGGGTGTTCAGCTCAAACTGACCGTCTTCGGTCTTGAGGTGCTTGCTGGTGTAGCCATTGCGGCTGTTGTCAGCGTCTGACGACTGGTGCTTACCATAGCCGAGATGATCATCCAGCTCGGCATTGAGCGCTGTTTCAACGGTGACTTTTGTGAGCATTCTTCGAAAGTCGTTGAGATCACCCTCGGTCTTGATGGTTTTAGCCGCTTCGCGAGCGAAGGCTTCGAGTTGTTCTTTGTTCATGCTGCCTATCCTTAGCCAGTTATGGCATCGATGATAAGCAGTTACACAGTTTTATCTACAGCCTCTTAATATCTGGTAAATATTTTCTTAGCCCTTTTACTCGATACCTTTGTTAGTGCCGAGTAATAACTAGCTAGCTTCAGCCTATTTACTTAGGAGCATTGTCACTAACACCTTACCGAACACTGTAATCACCGACTGCGGCCTGCGCATTAAAGTTAGACGCTATTATCTCGACAACCCCACCATTACTCTCCCCTTCGACATAAAACGTATATATCCTATATGGCTGACTACTTGGAGTTCCATTAACTTTAGTTAATTTCGTTAACGTCACATTAGATATGAGCCCAAACCTCCGGGTAAGTTCATCATGACTACTTATGTAGCTCTTAATATCTGGTAAATAAGGATCTTTTTCTAAGTACCTACCCATTAAATAATTAACACTAAAAATAACACCCAGAACCATTAGAGCAACGAGGATATTTTTAAGCCTATTATTTATAATGCCTGTCTTTACCAATTTGTGAAACTCCCCAAATTAACGCCCACAGAAGCCCCAAAGCCTACCCCGAGCTTTGATCGCCCCCCAGGAGTTATACCCGTCGGGGTAAATGATTGAAACCCTCCACCTTGTGGCGTGGTTACAGCATTCCCTGATGAACCAACATATGAACCACCAGCTGAAAACGGTTTAACGCCTAATGTTGCAGAAGAATTAAGTGAGGTCGTCGCGATGTAACCAGACCCGCATGTATTAGCATGAGGTGTAGGCGTACCAAGTGGATCAAAGATAGCACTGCCACCAAACCCTACCCCAATTCTCCCCATAACAACAAGAGTGCCATTAAGGTAAGAAATATGTGCGCCTCCACCAAAACCAAAGTATGCATCAACATCAATAGACCACAAGCCAAGTGGGTCATAACGATTTAGCGGGTTCCCCCCGACGTAGCTATAAGTATTCAAACCACCATTCAATCCAATCGGGTCACTCTGAATATACCGCCCCAAACTCGGATCATAATCCCGATAGTAGTTATAGTGATACCCCGTTTCCTTGTCGTAATACTGGCCTGGGAAGCGTGCGGGCATATCGATAGCGGCAACAACTTCCGCCACCTCACCAAAGGGCTTGTAGTTCGCTTTCCAAACAATATTTTTATCTGTGTCAGTTATTGCTTGTGGTGTTCCTAGGTGATCATTATGCACAAAGAACAATGTTCCTTCTGCCTTCACCTGAATACTAAACAATAAACATAAGACCATTGCACACAGGCAGTAAGAAAAAGAACGCTGACCATTCATCCGTAAACTTTTCATATCCTACTCATCCATTCCATCAGTGTGACTGCCGCAGAGAGACTCTAAGGCAGTGCAATTATTGACAACTGCAACCAGTCACGGGGAAACAATCCCTATCTTCCTTTCGAGATCCCTTACCTTCCCATCATGATAAAGACGGTTTCTCGCCACAACCTTTGCTTTATTACTAGCACCTAGGTATCCCGTGGTATCCCAATTAGCCGTATTACTTGCAGACCAACCCTGAAGAGTAAGCCAAGTATCAACGCTAGGTGAATTAGCACCACCCTTCACTAGAAACTTGTATTCGTAATCTCCGGTACCGCCCTGAGCCACCCCTGTAAGACCGATTACAACCCCCTCTACATGTGGGCCAGAGTCGTTAAATACCAGTTCAACAGATTCAACTGGATTTGTGACTTTAAAGCCTCTGATCACCTCGCTAATTTTGCTACTAGGGTCGCCCACGATACGTGCCAAGACCTTAATCTTATTGGCTTTACCGAAATAACCCTTGGTATTCCATACCATGTTTGAGTTGGTTGACCATGACTGCAACTCCAACCACGCACCAGCGGAAGGTGACGAAGAGCTTCCCTTGACCCACACGCGATATTCATAGTTATCTGTAGAACCTTGAGCGCTAGCATTAATAGCCATCAAAGTGCCTTCCACTACAGGTTCGGATTCACTAAGAGTAACGGCAAGGCTTTCAGGGTCAGCGGTTGGATCGTCAGCAGTCGTCACGCTCACGTTTACACTGATCGGCGCAGTGCGGTTACCCGCTGCATCGGCAATGGTGTAGGTGAAAGCATCGCTGCTGGTGTCGCTGCCATCGTGCTGATAGTCCACGCTGCCATCGGCATTAACCATCACCGTACCATTGATGGGCTGACCGGCAATTTGTACACTGCTCAGATCCAAGGCGCTTTCTACATCACTGTCGTTGGTGGCCACATTAATCTTAATTAACGCACCTTCGGTAACCGTTGCAATATCCGCGACGGCTGTTGGTGCCACATCGTCCACGGCAGTCACGCTCACGTTCACACTGATCGGCTCGGTGCGGTTACCCGCTGCATCGGCAATGGTATAGGTGAAAGCATCGCTGCTGGTGTCGCTACCATCGTGTAGATAGTCCACGCTGCCATCGACATTAACCGCCACCGTACCATTGGTCGGCTGACCAGCGATCTGCACACTGCTCAGATCCATGGCGCTCTCTGTATCGCTGTCGTTGGTCGCGATATCAATGTTGATCAGCGCACCTTCGGCAACCGTTGCAGCATCAATCGACGCAACCGGCGCGGTGTTGTCCACCGGTGTTACGGTGACGACAACTGCCGCTTCGGCACTGCGGTTAGCCGCCGTATCGGCAATGGTATAGGTGAAAGCATCGCTGTTGGTGTCGCTGCCATCGTGCTGATAGTCCACGCTGCCATCGACATTAACCATCACCGTACCGTTGGTCGGCTGACCTGCAATTTGAACACTGCTCAGATCCAGGGCGCTTTCTGTATCGCTGTCGTTGGTCGCAATATCAATTTTTATCAGCGCACCTTCGGGAACCGTTGCAGCATCAATCGACGCAACCGGAGCGGTGTTATCTACTGGCGTCACCGTGATACTGACCGCAACTGCGGCACTGCGGTTACCCGCTGCATCGGCAATAGTGTAGGTAAAAGTATCGCTGCTGGTGTCGCTGCCATCGTGCTGATAGTCCACGCTGCCATCGACCTTAACCATCACCGTACCGTTGGTGGGCTGACTGACAATTTGAACACTGCTCAAGTCCAGAGCGCTTTCAGCATCGGTGTCGTTGGCAGCCACATTAATCTTAATCAACGCACCTTCGGCAACTGTGGAAGTGTCCTCAACACCCGCTGGCGCGGAAGTATCACCACCGGCATTATCGGTAGTAATCATAGCGACCAAAATACCCTCTAAATAAATATACTCTTGCTGAAGCGCACCACTGGAATTCGTCGCCGCTAAACGTTGTCCAGTTTCATCGTAATGATAGTGCTCACTAATAACATTCTGATTTAATGAAGCAACCCTAGTTACTCTTTGTCCTAATGCATTATAAATATAGCCCGCTACCGGCAACCCATTTTTATCCAGTGAGCTATAACGATTAGCATCATTAAACCCCAGATCTAAGCCACTTCCATCTGAGTGAGCTTCATGAATTAAATTACCGGCTAAATCGTAGTCGAATGTTCTTGAAGACTGGCTCGTGCCGTTGTCCGTAACCACACTGTTTAATTGGTTGCTAGTAACGTCGTATGAATAGGTCTCAGCCGTCGTTATACCACTAGCTGTAGAACTGCGAGCAGTACGGTTTCCAACTGCATCATAGCTGTAATCTAGAGTTCCAAATCCACCAGTTGCAGCTCCTAGCCTATCCAGCTTGTCATAACCAAAACTTCGGCTGTATTCAGGAGATATCTCATCCGTAATGGAAGTGATATTACTATTCAGATCATAACTGTAATTCAAATCAAATATGGATTGTGTTTCTTTTACTTCGACATCAGAAATACGATAATCTAAATCATATACGAATGATTGATTTAAGCCATTTGCATAGGTGTAACTCGCGATCGGACCAAAAGGTAAATAAGTTACATCGGCGACCACCAGCTGGTCAGATGATTCACCAACCATTCTAGTTGTTATTGAAGAAACCCGCCCAGCACCATTCCGAAGATAAGTGATGGCGCGACCACTCGGATATGTAATTCCGGAAAGAACATTCGCTAAATCGTACTGATAACCTATTTCATAAAGTTCTGACTCAACGGTATACTTTTTACTAATCAGGTTACCGCGATAATCATAAACAAAATCCGTCTGACCACTTTCATCGACAATACGAGTTAAACGACCTACACCATAGTTGCCGCCAACAGTAGAATCATATTCATAAATTACATCCTCACTTGGGCTAGCAGGATAGGTAGTGGCTTTTAAACGATTAAGTTCGTCATACGAGAAATCAACCACCACCCCATTGGCAGTCGCTCTCTGCGTAATGTTGCCAGCCTCATCATATAGGAATGCCGACACCCCGGTGTCTGGACTACTTTGAGCAGCCACCCTCCCTAACTCATTATAGCTATAGCTTGTGTGTAAATCTCGGGCATCGGTTACACCAAGCACCCCACCTTTACCCATCGAAAGTAAGGTAACTCCATCCAACGCATCTGTAATAGTTATCACTTCGTTGAATGCGTTACGCGCAAACGAAGTCTGGCCACCTTTTGGATTCACCTCTTCAACTAAGTTATTATTTGTGTCGTAGCGATAGACCGTTGAGTTTCCCGATGCAGAAACCCTCATAATTAGGCGGTTTAATTCGTCATAACCTGCCGTGGACATTTTCGTTGCTACGCCTGACGAATTTTTAATAGTTTGGCTTATGTTATTTCCTGCCGCATCTAGACCAAACTCGATACGTGACCCTTGACTATCAATAGCGGCCACAATATTTTTCGCCTCATCATATTCGTAACTGATGGAACTGCCATTTGGAAGCGTTATACGACTCAACAAACCAGTGTTTGTATAAACATAGCTAGTTTTTACGTCCTTATTCCGATCACCGCCAGGATCCTTGATTGTCGTGGAAGATAGCCAGCCACGAGGATGATAAGCTAGTCGCGTATCCACTCCATTTTCATCAACTATTTTTTGTGGCTGCCCACGGCGTGTGTAGCTATCAAAAGTACTCGTATGACCTAGCGCGTTAGTGACAGTCGCAATATTACCACTGTCAAAATCAAACCCTGAATAATAGGTAATGGAGGTCACATCAATAACATCTTGCCTTCCCCCGTCAACAGAGGACACCTGCCCGTCGCTATTGTATGTATAAGTAATGGTTTTTTGAGCATAAGCATTAGGTAACACTGCAGCCAATGCAAATGAAAACACCAGTAACTCAACATTTATAAAGTTGCCTTTCATAATTTAAATCCTTTTTTATTATCTTCCATTCGATCAAGGCGTATCTCTATAAATTCGACGAGGTTTGGCTTATCAGATTACCCTTAGCGTCATAAACTCTACTAACCTCTTTGACCGAATCAACAATCCGTGTTGGTAATGAAAAGATCTGATGCCACTCAGTTGTAGTTATTTCTTGTTCAGGAGTCCCTTGAGCTTCAGTAAGTTTTATCAATAGCCCTCTATTATTGTATTCATAGTGGGTTGTAATGTTATTGCTGTCTTTTTTCGTCTCAGTTAAGCCATTATCATAATAGGTATAAGTAACGTCCGCACCTAAACAGTTACTGGTCGGGATACCCTCAATGCGATCAATTTTCAATGAATTATTTATCTTAGTAAAATGATAAATAGTCTCTTTAAGTAGAGGGTTCGTCACAGCCACGCTCGGAAAAGGTGCGTCAATTTCTGAATAATCAAACTCAAATCGTTCTATCGATACTCCTGAAGAATAGTGCTCACTGCTAACTGCTCTGTTAGAGCTATCGTATGCCCACGAAGCATACAGAACATTATTCTCATCATTCATGCCTGTTAGCGAGTGTGGAAACCGTGAATCCTCATAAAAGTATTCTTTGAATGTATTATCGGCATAGATAACTTTAGTTAGATTACCTATATCGTCATAGGCGTATGAGACAAGGGGAGTGCCAAACTCATCATTTAGTGCGGACACACGATCATTAGCATCTCGGATTATTGTCACAAAAGGATAAAAACTAGTTGTTGACTTAACAACACCTCCTGCAAAACTAAGTTTTATTCCATTTATAATTTCAATAAAATTTATTTTACCGGTAAATGAATCATAAATATAAGAAGACTGATCCGAGGCCTTAACAAACCTCCACTCATTTGCACTTACATCTAAATAATCAAACACATCTTCATCAGAATAAAAGCCTGTTTCAGTTTTCGTATAACGTATTTTCTTACCGTCAGGCTGATTAACAATGACAGAACCACCCAAGATCCCATCAACTACGTCACCAGTGTCGTCAACGGACTCATATGAAGGTTGAACATTCAAATCAAAACTAAATGTCCAGCCGTGATTTAACGAGTTGTACGTGCGGGAGAATTCATAAGGAACCGGTCCAGGCAACACATGATCAACTTCTTTCTGAAATTTATTACCATTAAGAATATTGATAGGATTTCCAGCTTTAACGCAGGTCTCACCGTTATTTTTTCCGTAATCCTGCATATAGACACAAATACCCAGAGCATCTCTAACCTGGTCACTTCCACACTCATTATATTCGCCGCCCTTTTTCGGGGAAGCCCACACAATCTCCGTGCACGCAAGGCTTTCATCAGAATTAGAATATATATAATCACAAGTAACGGCCCCACTGCTGCCACGACAATCGCCACCCCCTCCCCCACATATCTTTAAAATTCTCTGAATATCTTCATATATTGTAGACGTTGGATAGCAGGCACCTCCCGAACCATACTCATCAGCCATACTTTGGGAAAAAATCTGACAAGCATCAATTGCATGTTGGTATGATGCAGTATAATAAAACTCAGGATCTTGTAGCTCATGCTCAATTTCTTGCGAAAAAGAAAAACCAGATAAAGCCAGAAAAAACAAATGACACACTAATTTGAACGGCATATTCCTTACCTTTAAATATGTTATTAAAAAACTTACATTATTAAAAATAATATTGGACCAGACCATAGTCAAATAGCCCCGCACACCCAGACACAAACCAACAAAAAATACACGAAGAAAACTTACGACAACAGTTTCTTAAGGAAACAACATCCCACAAGGACCACAAGAATATATTGTTATACCGAGCAGACACCGTTTCTTGTTAGTTGTTTTTCACGCACGTACGACATTATTTTTACACGACAAAACTTCACAATCATGTGTTAAAAATACGCAGAAGAACCGTCAGGAAAAGCCAGGAAGAGTAAGCAGACAATTCATCATTTAAATTCCATTTAGCAATGACAAAAATAAGACCTAAGAAATAGACCCAAAGGTAAGCACATCCATGCCACCCATAAAACGTAGAAACAATACCAGAAACCAACAAAATAAAACAAGCGACAGAATGTGACACAGCTCACCCTTTACAGGCATCATAAAAAACAACCGCGCAACCACAATCAGCGAACGGTCTTTAACACTCAATCCATTTTCCCACCACAGAGACAGGCGGCGAATGCACCATAACGGCGCACCTACGCGCTCCTCTCACCTCAGACAAAATGCACATATTCAGTGTGAAGGTAGATAAAAATCGGCACACCTCAATTTAACACACAGAAAAGACAATAATTTCTAGCCAGCAATAGAGTGCTGAGACCCTGTCATCTGGATTAACAACCTGTAAGCGAATGTAAGGACTATTTGTAAAACCTATTGAAGACAATAGAATAAACTCATGAGACAACGGTCTACAAAAGTAGCGGGAAAGGTTTACTCACTTTGCCATTGATTAACGGGTGTAGGCACAAATCTAATCGCCCTATGAGCGCCCACACTTATAGCAAAGCGTTGTCTGGTGAGGAAGGAGACCATGACACGAATCAACAAGGTGCACTCAGGCCCAACCATCCCAAGGCCAAGACACTGCTTTATCGACTAGAGCGCTATCCAGCCCGACTGCTTACACTGTCAAAGCAGATGATCTACCTCGGGAAATAGGTTAAGGTTGGATCCACTTATTAAGTCATCACTAAAAATAACAAACATGTCACTTAATACACTAATTGATGGCCAGCGCATGAAAACGGCCCTGCCCATTGTCTTCGCCTTTTTCGGTCTTGCGAGCATCGCTTGGCAGATCAGTCTCGACCTCAATTTAGTGAACAACAGACCTACTTCAGTCACCGACGGCGCCGCCCAACAACCCCCTTCATTAACACCCGTTAATAGCACGGGGGCGTTATCCGGCCTGTTTGGTAACAGTAAAAAACAGCCCAGCAGTGTGCCCGCAAGCTTGCCGCAAACCCGCTTAAAGCTAAGCATCCGTGGATTATTTGCCAACGCCGACGGCAGCGGTCAAGCCCTGATCGCCGCCAACAACAAACCGGCAAAACTCTATCAGGTAGGCGCGCAACTGCCAGGCAATGCGGTGCTCGAAAGCATCAGCGCTGAGCACGTGGTGTTGCGACGCGCTGGGCGCTTTGAGCAGCTGCGCCTTTTGCCGCTCCCTGCTTCCAGGGCGACAAACCAAAGTACAGCAGCCGCTCAACAGGCTAAGCCGCGCAAGGCGCGCACCACCACACAGCAATCCGCTGATCGCAGCCAGTCGCTGACCGAGCGACTGAAACGCCTGCGAGCACAAAACTGATGCCGCCCCTAACCACCTCCAATCCAGTTAATACAGCCCATGCTTAAGTCTAATTGTTTCAGTAATCGAGTCACTCATACGCTGTGCTGCTGCATTGTCAGCTTCCTGTCAGGAAGCACATCTCTAGCCAGTGCAGAATCACCAGCAACCAGCAACCCTGCCACACAGGCCGAGCAGACGGTGACCCTAGCACTGGAAAACGCCGACATACGCGATCTGATCAACTGGGCACAAAGCATCACCCACAAGAACATCATTATTCACCCCAATGTAAAGGGGAAGATCACGGTGCTGGCGGGCCAGAGCCTGAACCGCGAAGAGGCCTATCAGGTGTTTCTCTCGGCGTTACAGGTGCACGGCTTTGCAGCTATAGAGAGCGAACACACGGTTAAAATCGTGCCGGACTCCCAGGCCAAACACTCGGCCATACCGGTGCTTTCTGAAGACAGTAACAAAGACAACAATACCGAAGGCGCCCAGGTCAAAGCCGAGGAAGTGGTGGTGTACATCGTTAAGGTCAACAACATCGCCGCCAGCCAGTTGATCAGTCTGCTGCGCCCGCTCATACCGCAAGGCGCGCACTTGGCAGCCTACCCAGCCACCAACACCCTGATTGTGGCCGACCGCGCCAACAACATAGACAAGATACTGCGCATCATCGAGCGCCTCGACCGCGTCGGCGTGGTGGACATTGAGCTGCTGGCGCTGCAGTTTTCCAACGCCAAAGAAGTAGTCGATGTCATCAACCGTCTCATTCCCAAACCCAAAGGCAAAGCCGGCGAAGGCCAGCAGTTGCAACTAGCCGTAGACGAACGATCCAACAGCGTTCTGGTGACCGGTGAACCCGCCAGCCGTCAACAAATTAGGCAGTTGATCAAACGCCTCGACCAGCCATTAGCGGGTGAAGGCAACACCCAGGTTTTCTATTTGAATTACGCAAACGCCATCGAGCTGGTACCCATCCTGGAGAGCATCAGTGGCACCGTGCAACAAAATAGGAAAGACCAAGGCAAAGCCGGCAGCCAAGTGAGCATTCAAGCCAACGAGTCGCTTAATGCACTGGTCATTACCGCGCCACCCTCTGTGTTAAGCACCATCAAGGCGGTGATCGCCAAGCTGGATAAACGCCGTGCACAGGTACTGGTAGAAGCCATTATTGTTGAAGTAAACGAAGACCTCGGCAATAACTTTGGCGTCGAGTGGCGCACCAACAATGGCGACGGCGGCTTTGCGGGCTTCCGCTCGTTTCAAGATTTGGCCCCACTCAGCGCGGGCAGCGATGGCGGCATCAGTTTAGGTTCGGGTTTATCGCTCGGTTACTTTAAAGCCGGCAAGCTGCGCGCGCTCATCAATGCGCTGGCCACACAAGCCAACGCCAATGTGCTTTCAACGCCAACGATCATGGCGCTCGACAACGAAGAGGCCTCCATTTTAGTCGGCGAGAACGTGCCGTTTATCACCGGCTCCGAAGCGCGCGATAACGACGACCCCTTCCAAACCATTGAACGCAAAGATGTCGGCATCTCCCTAAAAATAAAACCGCGGGTAAACAACGACAACTCGGTCACCCTGGACATTGAACAAAGCGTCGAGAGCATCAGCAAGAGCGACGCGGTGGCCTCGGACATCATCACCAACAAGCGCGAAATAAAAACCCGTGTGCTGATAGAAAACGGCGAGATACTGGTGCTTGGCGGCTTGATCCGCGACGAGCTGCAAGAAACCGAAAACAAGGTGCCCCTGCTCGGCGACCTACCGGGTATCGGACGTCTGTTTAAAAGCACATCCACCACCACCGTTAAGCGCAACCTGATGGTATTCATACGACCTACCATCCTGCGGGACAGCAAGAGCGGCTCCGCGGCCTCACGCGACCGCTACAACAATATTCAAGGCATGCAGGATGCTTTTTCAGAAAACGTCGAGCACTATTTTGCGCCCAGAGCCATGCCGCGATTGCCGGAGCTTGCGACCAACCAGGGTGTAACGCCTTAGCAATCCCATGAATAATCAAACCACACCAACATCAACCGACGAGCGTGAAGCCACAGCCATAACCGCAGAAACTGTCGCTTCGCAATTGCCCTTTAGCTTTGCCAAGCGCCATGGCGTGCTGCTGGGACAGGCCGACCGACTCTATTGCCGCGACGACGTCAGCTTGCAAGCCATTGCCGAGGCGCAACGCTGGGCCGGAAAAGTGCTTAACGTCGAACACTTAAACAACGAGGCGTTTGGGCAACAACTCAGCACACACTTTGAGCAGGACTCTTCGACGGCGATGCAGATGGTCGAAGAACTGGGCGAGGAGCTGGACCTCGACAGCCTCGCCCGCCAGATGCCCACCACCGAAGACCTACTGGAGCAGCAAGACGAC
>Ga0105357_10001772_pt1 | contig 11530 bp, 9 predicted proteins | sample GOMGulsemesocosm_4_FD_83660 | JGI IMG/M metagenome (GOLD analysis project Ga0105357, IMG submission 83660) | Methane-oxidizing microbial communities from mesocosms in the Gulf of Mexico - GOM15B Gulf of Mexico | ecosystem: Environmental > Aquatic > Marine > Cold seeps | place: USA: Gulf of...
ATATGAAGTATGAGTATTTAATTGATGAATTAGATTCTATAAATAATGAAGAATATAAAAAGATACAAGAATTAATTTATAAGAAAAGAGATGAAGAAAAAAATGATAATATTAGATTTTGAAACAAACTCCCAAAATGTTGGTGATGTAATAGAAGTAGCAGCTGTAAAACTTAAGAAAATTGGTGGTGTGTTTAAAATAATTGATAAATTCCATAGATATTATTTATCAAGGTATAGTGTAAATCCATATTCATATGAAGTACATAAACTTACTCCTGAGCTTATATTAGAGCATAGGAAAGATAAAGATTATGCTTCACATTTTACTGAGGATTTAGATTTTGTTGCGTTCTGTGATGATTGTGAGACTTTAGTAGCACATAATATTTCTTTTGAGTTAAGACATCTTGATAGAATGGTTAAATTCGAAAATCATTTTTGTACAATGAAAGAGAATAAAAAAATAGTAAAAGCTTTAAATAAAAATGGAAATATTAAAAATCCAAAATTAGATGAGACTTGTATCTTTTATGAAATTGATTTTGATACTGTAAAGTATCATAGTGCAACATATGATGTTTCTAAAACTTATGAAATATTAAAAAGAATGAATGTTATTTAAACTAATAATACCTCTCATAAAACCTTAATCAGAAATTCATTTTTTAATCAAATAAGCTTTTATTAAAGTTTATTTGATTAGTATTCCAATTAATGCAACTAAGTTGCAAAAGTTAAAAGGAATAATATTATGAAAAAAAGTATAATTGGATTAGTGATAATTAATAGTTTTTTATTTTCAAATAGTAATTTACTTTATGAATATGGTATAAAAACATATAATAATTCAGCTACTAAAAAAGATGGAATATCACAAAATATAAACTTTATGTATAATATAAATAAACACTATATTGATATATCTTACTTAAATGATAGAGTTAATAGAGAACACTTTATTTCAAAATTAGAACTTCCCAAACTTAATGTTGATAAATATTCATTTAAATATAAATACAAATTTAATGACAAAATTTCTTTTAAAACTAACTATATTAAAATAATAGATAATCTAGCTCCAAGTGATCAAGGTAAGATTTATGGAATAGGGATGAAGTATTCTTTTACTAATAGCTTATTTAGTTCTATGGCTATTTATAAAAGTGATTATAAACAATTTGATGTAGACCAATATGATATTGGTATTTCAAAAGGTTTTAAAATATCTGATGTAAATTTTAAGTTAACTGCAATTACAAAGATAATTAAAATAGATGGAAATCAATATGGGAATTATTCTTTTAAAGATAATGACTATTTAACTACTAATCTGAGATTAGGTGCAAAATATAATAATTATAACTTAGGTCTTGGTGCTTTCTTTGGAGAAAGAGTCTTTACAATACTAGATGATGGAACAAAAGTACAACATCATGCTATGGAACAAGATAAGACATACATGATTAGTTTTAGTAGAAGGTTTAAAAAAATTAATTTATTTACTAAGTATTCATTTCAAAATGGAAAAGAATTACAAGCTTCAAAAGATGATGTTGATACAAAAAATATATCTTTTGGAATGAAGTATAAATTTTAAAAAGTAGAAGGATATTAATTTATGAATAGTGAAACAATAATTAAATCAAAAATAGCAAATTTACCTAGTAAATATGGAAAATTTAAAGTTAAAGCATATAAAGATGGTAATCAAGAACATCTTGCCATAATGAGTGCTAATCTATCTTCTTTAAAAGAACCACTTGTTCGAATACATTCAGAGTGTTTAACTGGTGATGCAATTGGAAGTTTAAAATGTGATTGTAGTAATCAACTTGATTTAGCACTTCAACTTATTTCTAAAGAAGGTGGACTTGTAATTTATCATAGACAAGAAGGTAGAAACATAGGGCTTGTTAATAAGATAAATGCATATAATCTTCAGGATATGGGATATAATACAATAGAAGCAAATTTAAAGCTTGGATTTAAAGAAGATGAAAGAGATTACTCTGCTATTGGATTTATATTCGATGATTTAAATCTTAAAGAAATAAAACTAATTACTAATAATCCTGCAAAAATTGATTTTGTTCAAAGTACAGGTGTAAAAATATCTAAGATAGTGCCATCTATTACAAAGATTAATGAGTATAATAAAGATTATTTAGAAACAAAAAAAGTATATATGGGGCATACTTTATAATAAAATATAGAGAGCAATAGAAATTCGGTGTCAATCAAATAAAATAATATCAACCATTAGAAGCTATGTATCCATTTGTATGGTTAGATGTATCATACATTATAAAATCAAAGATGGTAGAAAATTTATTTCAAAGGCTGTATACACTATCTTAGGTGTTGGTATGGATGGCAAAAAGAGATATTAGGATTATATTTATCTGAAAATGAAGGTGCTAATTTTTGCTTTCTGTTTTTGTCAAGTGCAACTATGTATCGTACATCAAATAAGAAATTCGATTAAATATGTTTCATCAAAAGATCAAAAAGAATTTATGAAAGATTTAAAATTAGTTTATCAAGTTAGAAATTTAACTAAAACAAAAGGTGGATTTTCAAATGAGAATTCACTTTTAAAATTGTTATATATGGGAATATTAAATGCAAAAGAGAAATGGACTCAACCTGTGCATAATTGGATAATTATTTAGAGTTGTAACAAATGTATATTTGTTACTTTTAGTGACTTGACACAGTTGCCACATTAAAAAACACTTAAATAAATAGTACTTATGCTCTTATATTTTTCTGCATTATATTGTTCATTATTTTTATATAGTGAATGTGCAATTATAATTATTTTTCTCATCACAGCTATTTGTGTAACTGTTGTATGCTTACCTCTTTCCTTTAATCTTTCATAATAATCTTTTAACTCCCCATTAAATCTTACAGCTACCATAACTGCCATAAATAATGTACTTCTACATAATTTTGAACCAGCTTTTGATATCTTTGTTCTACTTTGTACCGATGTTCCTGAGCTTTTACTTATTGGATCTAGTCCGGCTAAGGATATAATTTCTTTTTGATTAGTATTAGGGTATTTGATAAAATGATGAAGTAATACAATAGCAGAGATATCTCCTACACCTTGAATTGTTAAAATATTAGTAAATGCTTCGTACAAATATTTATCTTTTTTTATTAATTTTTTCATACTATCTATTAATTTATCTATTTTTAGATTTAGTGATTTGATTTCTTTTATAATATGTTTAGAGACAATACTATTTGGATTTTTTATACTTATTGCTTCTAAATGATTTTTATTCTGAGTTCTTTGTTTTAAAAGAAATTTATAATATGATATAAACTCATGAAGCTCTTCTACAACATTGTTTATAGTAGGTACACTAATTTCTTTATCTAAAGCTGTTACTAGCATTTTTGATAGCATTATTGAATCTTCAATATCTGATTTATTCCTTTGTCCTATTACTTTTGCAAAGTTACAACTTTTTTTAGGATTAACAATGAAACATTTAATTTCATTTTTACTACAAAAAACTTTTAATAAATTTGAATAAGATCCTGTTGGTTCAAAAACAAAAACTAATTTATTTATATCTTTTTCATAAAGTTGTTTAAGCTTCAAATAAAAAGATTTTATTGATTTTATATTATTATCAATCTGAGCATTAGATTTGTTTATAGGAATATAAATGTCAATAGTTGCTTTACTTATGTCTAATCCGATAGAATACATATGTGAACCTTTATTATAAAATATTAAAGAGTTCGTTAGGGTAGGAACAATTCCTACCTGATAATTGTTATACTAATTTAATCTCGTTAAATACGAACTAGTTATTAACTGTTCTTGTTGCCACTCAAATTTAAAATATAACTATCTAACTGTGTCACAAGCTAATTAATAATTATTTTTATTAATTGCTTCAAATTTTTGACCGATATATTATCTTTATGAACTCTATGAAAATATAGTATCATATTTCCAATATTTTATTATACGAGAATTTTGAATACTCCCTAAACTATTGAAATACATCTTATTATAAGCTACCTCACTCTGAATTATATTTATAAAACTTCTACTCTATTTCTACCATTTTCTTTTGCAATATAAAGAGCATCATCACATCTTTTAAAAATACTTTCAATACTATCACCTTTTTTATATTCAGTTATTCCAAAACTTACTGTTATTTTTCCTGCAATTGGATGTTTATTTTCTTCAATTTTTTTTCTAAATTTTTCAGAAAGTATCTTTGCTATTGCAGAGTCTGCATTTTTAAAAAGTATAATAAACTCTTCTCCTCCCCATCTTGCAAAGGTATCTGTTTCTCTTACACTGTTATTAACAGTTTGGGCCATTGTGATTAAAACTTCATCTCCAATTAGATGTCCATAAGTATCATTGAAATCTTTAAACTTATCAATATCTAAAATAGCTATTGAAAGATGATTACTATACCTTTGTACATATTTAAGTTCACTTTTAAATATCTCATCAAATTTATTTCTATTATAAACATTTGTTAGTCCATCCATATACGCTTTTTTCTCTGTTTGAAGTTGATATTCTTTCATTTTAGTTACATCAGATAAACTCACCAAATAATCTTGGTTTTCTGTTTTAGAAATATTAATCATAAATATTTTTGATATAAAATTTTTGTCCAAAATTGATACAATTCTATCTTTTTGTAATGTCCTTGCTATTAAGTCTGTAAATTCTTCCTTATCAACTAATAAGCCACTATGTAAATAGCCCTCTTTAGGTGAAAATATATTTAATATATTATGACCTCGCTCACTATTAAATATATTTATATTTTTCATATTAACTAAGCCTTTAAATTTATCATTTGAATATTTAATATCTTTAAAGTCTGTAATAAACATAACATTGTCAGTTTCATTAAGAATATCATTTAATAGTTTATGTTGTTGTTCTAATTCTATTCTTGATTGTTGTTGCTTTATTAATAGATATATTATTAATGAAGAAATTATCAAACTTGCAAACATAACGAAGGAGTTGTTTTTTATAGTTGAATAGATAAGACTACTATCTTCATATGAGACAATCCATGCAACAACTTTCTTATTAATGTTATGTATTGGCAAAAAGGACATAACGTTATAGTGATCGTCATGTTTTACGTAAGAAGCAAATTTCTTTCCTAAAGATAATTTATAATCTATCTCTTCTTTAATTGATTCCAATTTTATTTTATTTTCTATAATACAAACTTCTTTTGAGTGGATATCCCCTAAACTAAGCATATAATCTTTTGATTCAGAACTTTCAACATATGTTGATATTAAATCATCTCTCTCCCAAATTTTTGCATTAAAAATATCTTTATTAACTATAAAATGAGAGTGTATATTACTTATTGTATTTAAATACCATTGAAAATTATCACTTGAAAAAGAGACATCTATTAAACCAATATAAATATTGTCTTTATCAAAAATAGGAAAAACATTTCTAAAACCATGTGCCACTCTACCTTGTGTAAATGTTCTAATCGGTTTTTTTGTTTTATGAGTATATATATAGTCTGCTCTAACATCTGTTAAATGATCCCCAAACTTTTCTATTTTATGAGCTCTATAGAATGATTCATTGTTTGGTAGTACAAAATGAAATTGTAAAACATCTTTTTCCTGTGCGATACCATATTTCACTTTTAATATATTATGTAGTTCAGCTCTTAATTTTATTTTTTCTTCTTTTGAAGATGTATTTGCTTCTTTCATTATTTCTAAAACTCTATCAATAATAAGTGTAGATTTATAAAGACCTATGGCTATCTTATTTTGTGTTTCTAATAAAACTTCATAATGAGCATTAAGAATTTTTAGATTACCTGATAAAACAGTATCAATCTTATTTTCTTTATTAATATCAGTTACTACATATACTAATGTATTTAGGAGGAAGAATAAAAGGAATAAATGTACTTTTGATTTTATGCTAATATTCATAATTATATTATTATATTTTATATATAAGATATAGCTTATTAGTTAATGATATTAGTTGAATATGACTTTTAATATAAGTAGCTGCTTTCAAATAAAGTTAGAATAAAATATTTATTTTTATTTCATTAGTAAAAAAAGACACAAAATTTGAGTCGAAAAGCTAACTGCCGGGATAATGAAAAAATATCTCCATTTTAGTTACAATACATCATAAAAAATGGATTAAGCACAAAAAACAGAAAAAATGTAAACACAAGTTATGATAGATTTAAAACTTTCGCAAAACCAATAAAAGAAAAATAAGTAGTATAAAACTTAAACATAAAATCCTATATAATGTAAAAGAAGTTGAAATTTGGTTTACAAACAATAGTTTTATGTAAGGTGTACATGAAAGTGTATATGTAGAATATTTGTAGGCTAAATAGCCTATAATATAGGAGCTCTATTAGGTAAATAAAATATCTTTACGATATTTTATTTTCTAAAATTTCTATTTTCATCTCTTTTTGTAGTTTTTTTAGATGTTTTTTGTTTAGCTTTTTGTGTAGTTTTTTTAGTATTTTTTGGTTTACCAAATTTGTCTTTTAAACCTTTTTTCTGACTTAAAGGTCTTCTTTTATGTACAAAAATTCTAGGTTTTTTTTCTGTTGGTTCAAAATCCTCAAGTGTTTCTCTTCCTAAATCAAGAATCAATTCTTTTTCAATTTCTTTCATCATTTTATAATCTTTTACACTTAATAATGTAATTGCTAAACCAGATTGTCCTGCACGTCCAGTTCTTCCAATTCTATGTGTGTAATCAGTTATACCTTCTGGTAATTCAAAGTTTACAACAAGTGGAAGCATTTGAATATCAATACCACGAGCAGCAATATCAGTAGCAACTAAAACTCTGTTATCTCCTGATCTAAACTTTCTAAGTGCTTTTGCACGTGCAGTTTGTCTAATATCTCCATGAATACAAGAAGCTGGTAATCCATCTAAGTTTAAATGTTCAACTAATGCATCTGCTTCTTTTTTTGTATTTACAAAAACTAAAACTTGTGAGTAGTTCTCTGAACCAATAAGATAAGATAATAATGGAGCTTTTTGCTTTGGATCAACTTCAATTACTCTTTGTACAATTTTTTCAACACTTGATCTTTGAGAAGATACTTCCACAACTACTGGATCTTTTAAAAATTCTTTTGCAAGTTTTTTAACATTTTGATTCATTGTTGCTGAATACATTAAAATTTGTCTAGTTTGATTTGCTTCTAGAAAAATTGCTTCAATATCTGCTAAAAATCCCATATCAAGCATAGTATCAACTTCATCAACAACTAATGTTGTAACTGAAGTTAAATCAACAGTTTTATTTCTAATATGTTCTTGTAATCTTCCTGGAGTTGCTACTAAAATATCTAAGCCACGTGCAATTTTTTTAGCTTGTGTAGTTGATGAAACTCCACCATATACAACAGCTTTTTCAATTCTGATATATTTTGAGTAGTCTTCAATAACTTTTGATATTTGGTTTGCTAATTCTCTTGTTGGAACAATAATTAATGCTCTTAAAGTTTTATCTTTAAGTCCCTGCTCATTCTCATGTATCTCATTTAAAATAGGTAATAAAAATGCTGCAGTTTTTCCAGTACCACTTTGTGCTGCTGCTAGAATATCTTTTTTCTTTAGTGCTATTGGTATAGACTTTTGTTGTATTTCCGTTGCTTTTTCAAACTCTAAATCTTTTAACGCATCGATTAATAGAGGATTTAAGTTCATAGAAGTAAATGTTTTGATAACAATTCCTTTGTTTTATATATTTTGCGATTATATCTAAATTTTTGAGATTTTTGACTAAAAATATTTACTTGTATAGTTATAAGTACTTTTTTTAATTAAGTTTAAATTATATTAGGCTATAAATATAGTATATATCTATATTAAATATATTATTTTAAAAGGCCTTTTATGTTAAAAAGTTTTTTTTATCCATTACTTTTAATATCTCTAGCGTACATACTTTTTATAAATGAAAATGCTCAAATTATTATAACTGGAATTGCAATATTCTTAATTGGAATGATATTTATGGAAGATGGTTTTAAACTATTTAGTGGAGGTGTACTTGAAAGAGTATTATCTAAAACTACTAACAATATCCCCAAAGCAATATTTACAGGTTTTTTATCCGCATCAATAGTTCAAAGTTCTTCACTTATTTCTGTAATTATAATATCTTTTTTAAGTGCTGGACTTATCTCTTTAAGTGGTGCAATTGGTGTAGTTTTTGGCTCAAATATTGGAACAACGACAACTGCTTGGATAGTATCTAGTTTTGGAGTAAAAATAAATATTGCAGTTTACGCTTTTCCTATGATTATTTTTGGTGTACTTCTTCGTTTTTCTAAAAATAGAACATATACTGGTTTAGGAAATATTTTATTGGGTTTAGGCTTTGTTTTTTTAGGAATTAGTTATATGAAAGATGGTTTTGAAACTTTAAAAACTGGATTTGACTTATCTCAATTTGCAATAGAAGGTTACTTAGGTGTTTTAGTTTATGTAGCAATTGGAGCACTTGCAACCATAATAATACAATCCAGTAGTGCTACGATGGCTCTTATTATCACGGCATTAGTTACAAACCAAATTTTATATATTAATGCTTTAGAATTATCAATTGGTGCAAATATCGGAACAACAGTAACTGCTGTTATTGCAGCAGCTTCATCAAATTCAAATGGTAAAAGATTAGCCATTGCACACTTTATTTTTAATATAGTCACTGGAGTTATTGCAATACTATTTCTTTATCAATTAGCTGATGCAGTAACTTTATTAGCTAGTGGAATTGGAATATCAAATGATAATTATGCGATGAAATTAGCTCTATTTCATACTATATTTAATATCTTAGGTGTTTTGATTGTTGCTCCGTTTACTAATAAATTAGAGAAGTTTCTAAAAACTCTTTTTAGAGATGAAAAGACGTCAGTTTTAAAAGCAAAGTATCTAGATGATATAGTAATTGCAGTACCTGATGCTGCTATAAAAGCTATCAAAGATGAAACTGTACATTTATATGAAAATTCTATTGAAGTTATTTCTCATGCTTTATATCTTCATAGACATAAGTATTTAGGAAGTCATGATATATCATTAGTTGTGAAAAATTCTAATGCTAAAATAAATATAGATATTAATCAATTTTATTCTCAAAAAATTAAATCCTTATATGGTGAAATTATACATTTTTCAGTTCTGGCACAAGAAAATATGGATGAGAATTTGAAAAACAAAATTTATAATTATAAGTTAGCTTCACGTAATATTGTAGAAGCAATAAAGAATATCACACAGTTACATAAAAATTTATCCTTTTATTTAAAATCAGATAATCGATATATTAAAGAAGAGTATAATAATCTAAGAATCAATATTGCAAAAACAATTAATGTTATAAATGATTTAAAAAATAGTAAAGATGATATTGAAGTTTTATCTAATCTTGAAGTATTAAAAGAGGATATATCAAAATTAGATGATTTAAGAAATAATACCATTGACACATTAATTAGAGATAATCACATAAGTACAAAAATGGCAACTTCTCTTATAAATGATTTGACATATGCTCATAATATATCAAAGAAGTTAATTGAAGTGGCAACTATACTATGGATTGAAGATAAAGATATTCAAGATTTAGGGGATGATTTATGAAAGTAAAAAAACTGTTTGATAAAATAGAAAGATTCTGTAAAAAACCTTATATGAAAAATGAAGAGAAAAGAACAAAACTAGAGAGATTAATATCAAAAAAAATAAAAAAGACTAAACGTGATGTTAAAAGCTCTAAGAATATTAAAGAGATAAAAGAAATCAAGAAGAAATTAAAAGTTTTAAAAAAGTTATATAAAAAAGTTAAATTATAAATATATTTTCATATAATACTTTATATGAAGAAACTACCAATAAGTGATGTCTTACCTGAAATAAAAGATATATTAAATAAAAACTCAAGATTAATCCTAGAAGCACCAGCGGGTGCTGGAAAAAGTACTCTTGTCCCAATTTCATTACTTCAAGAAAAATGGCTTGAGAATAAAATTATAATTATGTTAGAACCAAGACGAATGGCCGCACGTGCCTTAGCTTTTCAAATGTCAAAATTACTTAATGAAGAAGTAGGGGAAACAATAGGTTATCAGGTTAAAATGGATTCTTGTTTTTCAAAAGAAACAAAAGTTTTAGTTGTAACTGAAGGTATATTAACAAGAAGAATACAAAATGACGAAACTTTAGAAGATATTGCTTTGATAATTTTTGATGAATTTCATGAAAGAAGTATTTATAGTGATTTATCACTTGCTTTATCCCTGCAATTACAAGAGATACTAAGAGATGATTTAAAAATCATGCTTATGTCCGCAACATTAAATTCAAATAAACTATCTTTATTACTTGATAATGCTCCTGTAATTACTAGTAAAGGTAAAATGTTTGATGTTGAAAATATATACCTAAATAGTAATATAAAACATCCTGATAAAAATAGTCTACTTTCTATAGTTTTAAATACAATCTTAAAATCTATAAAAGAAGATGAGGGTGATATTCTTGTATTTTTAGCAGGTGCTAAAGAAATAAGAGATATAAATGAGAAACTAAGTCTTAAAATAACTAGTAATATGAATATTGATATTTTCCCTTTATATTCAAATCTTTCAAAAGAAGAACAAGAAAAAGCAATATATATCCGTAAAAATAGAAAGGTAATATTATCAACAAATATAGCTCAAACTTCACTTACTATTGAAGGTATTAAAGTTGTAATTGATAGTGGAGTAGAAAAACAAATAAGGTTTAATCCTTCGAATGATATGAATCATTTAGAATATTGTTTTATTTCACAAGCTTCTTCAATTCAAAGAGCAGGGCGAGCAGGAAGATTAAGTAGTGGAAAGTGTTATAGATTATGGCATAAAAATAGAATATTAGAAGAATCAAGTAAACCTGAAATATTAAGAGCAGATCTATCAAACTTGCTTTTAGATTTATCCTTCTTTGGAGTTAAAGAGTTTGAAGAGCTTAATTTTTTAGATACTCCATCTGCAGATGTCATCAAGTCATCTTCTAAACTATTACAAAATATTAATATGATAGATTCAAAAAGTAATATTACAATTTTTGGAGAAGAATCAATATCTTTAGGTGTTCATCCAAGATTTGCAAATATGATATTAAAATCAAATGAATTAGGTTTTGCATATGATGCTTGCTTATTAACTTCAATGTTAATTGAAAAAGATATATTTACTAAACAATTTACTTCTTGTGATATTTATGAAAGGTATATGGTTTTAAAAGAGAAAGATTTTTTTCATATTAACTTAAATACTTATACCACTAAGCAAGTTTTAAAACAAGCCATGTATTTTTATAAAAGATTAAAAACACTGAAAAGTATAAAAGCAGATAAAAAATCTTTGAGCAAAGATATGTTAGGTGTTTTACTCCTTTTTGCATATCCAAATAGATTAGCTAAACTAAGAATA
>Ga0105357_10001775_pt1 | contig 11521 bp, 7 predicted proteins | sample GOMGulsemesocosm_4_FD_83660 | JGI IMG/M metagenome (GOLD analysis project Ga0105357, IMG submission 83660) | Methane-oxidizing microbial communities from mesocosms in the Gulf of Mexico - GOM15B Gulf of Mexico | ecosystem: Environmental > Aquatic > Marine > Cold seeps | place: USA: Gulf of...
CGCATCTTGCCGGAATTCGTCCGTCCGCTTCAGTCCCATAGTTCATCTCCTTTGTTGCAGTAAATGCTATCAAAGGAGCGGCATCAAACCGTGACAGGACCATGCTGCGGTTTTCGCATTGCTCATTTCTGTGTTGGCGGTATCTAGTAACGCTCTCTGCGATGCGACTTCAGTGATCAACGCATCTACATTTTTTTCCAGTCCACTGATGCGGGCCTGTAATACCTTGGCTTCTTCCTGATCTGTTTCGAACCGTGCCCGTTGGGCTTGCAGGGTTGCCAGTTCACCTTGAACTTGGACCAGTTCGGCATTCCTAGCCTTGATCTCCGACCGCAGTTCACCAACTTTGCCTTCCAGATCGGATTGCCTTTGTTCCAGCCCTTTAACGTCACTACTGATTGTTGACAGAGACTGCTTTGCACCTTCTAGCTCCCGCTCTTTCGTAGCCAGGTCCGTGGATTTATTGGCCAATTCGTTTTCCGTAGCTGCCAACTTTCTCTTAGCATCACTAATTTCAGCCTTCAAAATGCGGGCCTGATCAGCCGCCTTGTTCAAATCGCTACTGACTTGCTGCAGTAGCAATTCTTTAGCCGCCAAATCTTCCAATGTGTTCTTTAGGTCGATCCGTGATTTGGCCAATTGATCGAGAACGCCCTGTTGTTCGGCAACCTGACGAGTGACTCGATCTAGATCCGCTTGTTGCTCTCTAGCAGCTGTTAGCGCGCGCGCCATAGCTGCCCTGGCGTTCTCGGCATTCTGCTCAAGAGTAGCTAGGTCCACCCGGGCGGTTTCCGCCCTTCTCTCCAAATCTTTTGCTTGAGCAGATAGAGCACTGACTTTCTCCTGTTTGGCCTCCAAATCGATTTCGAGTGCGGCAAATTCGGACTTCATTTGATCAAAGCCTGCAATATCGTTCAGAAGTTCTTGTTTTCGAGAAATGAGCCTATCAATTTCAGACTCCAAGTTTTTCAGAGTTCTTTGCGTGTCGAGTGTAACTGTTCTAGCTTCGCCCTCTTGGTGTTGAAGTGCAGAAAGTTGTGCATCAAGGTTCCCGATGCTGTTCTTGATGCTTTCCACATCCTTCATGGCAGCATTGCGTCTTTCTTCTGCATTGGAGCGTTCAGCAATAACGATTTCAGCAGCTCGTGCCGCCACACGCAGTTCTTCCAGCCTTATCTCGGCCTCGTTAATGTTAGCGTTGACTGTATCCAGCTGAACTTTTTGAGACTTATACTGGCTAACGGCGCTGGCCAATTGATCACGCTCGTTCGCCAGAGCAAGAACTCTTGCCAAAAGTTCATTTTGGTTCTCTCGGGAAATTGCGATCTGCTGATCTATCGACGTTTTATTGTCTCGCAGATATCCAAATTCCTTTTCCATCTGGTCCGTGCGATAAAGCAGGAAGATCAGCAAGACGAAGATCACGAGGCCCAATAGCCCTGCAATATAGGTATTTGTCCGAGACTTAGCTGAGGTCGCGTTTGATGATGTCAATGCACCGCTCCATGTCTTGCTTTAGTTCATCCACCCAGAATCGCCGGACTTTCCAGCCCAGTGATTTCATCTGGTGATCCCGCCAGAGATCGTCGAGTTTTCGATTTCCGTCGATGTCTTGGTGCCAAATACGCCCATCGACTTCGAAATCTAGTTTCACGCCGTTTTTGCCAAACAGCGCAAAATCCAACCGTCGCCCAGCAATGGGATATTGCGGTTTTGGATCAAGCCCGCGGTCGCGCAGCGCGTGAAAAGCGATCCTTTCCCATTCGCTGTCAAATATCGTCTCGCCTTGTTTCTGTCCCGGTTCAGTCGCGCGCGCGGCCAGTTTAGTAAGTGATCTGATACCACCCACGCGAGCAAATGACAGATCACCAAACACATGCGCCACAGCGCGGGCACGGCTGATCGCAACATTCAGGCGGCGCCAGTCTCGCTGCAGGAATGATTTGGCAGTGGTGGCGCTGCGTGCGTGCACGACAAGCGAGAACAGGATCAGGTCGCGTTCCTGCCCTTGAAACCCGTCCACGGTTGCGACCCTCAGATTGGCCCGTTCCCACACCTCTTGTGGCAGCGCATCGCGCAGAGCCTGTTGCAGGGCCGCCACCTGCACGCGAAAAGGGGAAATGATCCCGACTGTGCCGGTGTATTTCTGTTCGACCAGCACCTCTTTCAAATGTGCGATGATGGCCTTTACCTCAGCAGGGTTCACGTTTGGACGGTCCGAATGGGGGGAAACCTGTCCTGGGACATCGCTCCATGTCAGACCGGCTTTGGCCCCCTGAGGTACCTTAAAGCCATTGGGGTCGGCGGAAACCCGCAGTTTTCCCTGATAGAAGCTGTTGTTGATGTAATCAACGATCTCTTCCGATGACCGATACTGGTCGCGCAGCATGACTGCCGCTACATTCGGAGTGGAATTGGCAAAATCAAACAGGCTTTTCCGCCCCTGAGCATAGCGGCCCATTCCGGTTGACGGCAAATCTTGTGCCGCCATTAGATTGCGATCCTGAGCTGCGCCGATTTGGCTGATGAATGCCAGCTGCCGGTCATCCCCGACAACAACCGCACGTTGGGCGCGGGCCAACAAAGGCAGGGCCGAGGCGATGTCGCACTGGCTTGCCTCATCAAAGATCACTAGATCGAACAGCCCGTCCAACAGCGGCACACGCTTGGGCGTTCCTAACACTGAGGCCAACCATAAGGGGCGGTGGTCAATCACCATCTGGGCGATATCACGCGAGATGTCGGAATTTCCTGCCAGCGCCAGGTCATCACGGGCATTCCCCAATTTTGCTCTTCGGTCTGAATCCAAGGCAGCCCGCATTCCCAGATGCCTCTTCAATACGTCTTGGGAAATCGCCTGGATTTCGTGCGTCAAAGCCACTGGATTGGAACCAGCTATCATCTTCTTAAGTGCCAGCCGGTCAGTTGCAATCAACGTTTTGAATTGCCTGAGGCTCAGTCCCTTTTCTTCGGAGGTCTTGTGTGCATTGTGCAGACGGCCCGCCAGCCATAGCCAGATGCGCCTCAGCAACCTGTTTTTTTCCGGCACGGCTGGCGTCGTATTGCCAGTCAACCCAGCCTTTTCCCGCAGGGCAACTTTATCGATGTTGTCTGCGAGCCTCAGGTGCAATTCGCGGCGTTTCTCGATCTGCTCAAGTGCCTGTCGGCGTTCGGCAGCGAGGTGCCACAGTTTTTGAACCGTTTCGGGGTCGGGTCGGAGGGCGTTGCGGGACGGATTGCCAACCAAGTCCTCGAGAACACTTGCAACGCTTTCATCCACGTTGTTTTCGGGGTCCAGCGTTCTGACTGAAAATGACACATCCGGCGCGATTTCACGCAAACGTTCCTGCACCGCATCCAGCGCCTGATGGTTTTTCGAGGCAACGATAACATTCTGACCCTGCAACATGGCAGTGGCGGCCATGGCGACAATGGCCTGGCTCTTGCCCGTTCCCGGTGGCCCGGTCACGACGCTCAGCGGATGCGCCATGGCGTTCGCCACCGATTGGATCTGCTCGTGATTTAGGGGCCCCACATTGATTGGGTCGACCGGTTTGATCGGAGTGGCATGCGCCATTCCCAGTAGCGGGGCTAATGCGGTGCGGGCCAGTTTTTACTGGTCCACGACGCGATCTTGTCCAGGTCCCTCACGGCACCTGCTGTGAAGCTGCTACCTGTAGGCAAAAACAACCCGACTGCATCGAATATTCCTTCGTCCGAAGGATCAACAGCAGCGAGAAAGTCTCGACCGGCCAACTGGCCGCGAATGTTTCTCGCGCCGGCTTCGCGCAATCGGCCTAAAAAATCGTCACTTGTTAGGCCGCTGCCACTTTGCACTCGAAAGACTTCGCGCAAACTGCCTTCAGACCATGCCGATCCTCTGGCCGCTGCCTTGATCCAGTCTGGATTAATCAGGATATCATTTGCGGGTATCGAAATAACTAAATTATCAGCGGCACGATCCCAAGTAGCTGCTAGCAAACCCACCGGCTGTATCACTGGCGCTCCTTGTTGCCGTCCGATTGAAATGGGCCAACCGACCGCCAGCGCGTTTTCATTTGCCTCGCGGCGTTGGATCGCTTCGCGGAAGCTGTTCGGTAGCCCATTCAGGCATATGCTGATGACGCCTTGCTCTTCATCTGGTGGAAAGAATGCGCCACGGCCACTCACAAGTTGGAACGCTGTTCCATGGCGATCATCCGATTGAGTCAGCGCACCGCGAGGGTCACTCTGCAAAGCAGATCTGTAATATCGCAACACTGCGTTGGGATCGGGCACCCCCCCATCCGCTTTCTCCGGCTCAGGGATGATCGACAACGGTTCAGTGGAAAACCTCGCGGCACAAGCCAGCATGATTTCATTGTCGGGTTGCGGGAGCGATCCAATCGATGGTCGGTCGACTGGCTTGGATGCCACGCTGCGACGTGCGATCACGCGCCATTTTCTATCGCGGCCGAGAGTAATGACACCTTCTTTTTGAAGTGTGCTCAATTCACCTTGGATCCGCAACCGCATGGCGTGATCAAAGTCAACATCCAATAACGCAAACAACTCTTGCGTGGTTCGCCCCCGCGGGAAGGCTTCGATTGTGTTTATCACAAGCGACATAGTTCCCCCTATTTCCCGCGCGCTTCCTGAGTGTTAGCTGACACTGTATAGCAGAAAAGACTTCACCTTAAAGAAGATACGTCGGCAAAAAGCACACCGACAGCTTCCATCTCAATAAAAAAAGCCTCCCATACTTACGGCAGGCTTGCGGGTGTTTTTTTGCGGGGGCTGAAGTGCCAAAGCAGACAATCACACAAGCAGCGGCTCTGATAGGCTAGCGCAAGATGCAGGAAGGCATCGATCGTCTGCTCTCATGGGGTTTCGTGGACATGACTATTCTCTCAATTGTGTCACAGCAAACGCTGCTTATTTTCGCTATAGCGACGGCTTGGATGGGGATTTCGGGGGGGATGCAGAACCCAAGCGAATTGATCCGACCATTTTGTGCAGCCTATATTGCTTCATTCTCAACTTGACCAAACGGGACTCGCAGCCTCTAATTCTTCCATAGGTTTATTTCACTGGGACATGATCGTGGCTTTCAAATTTGTTCACACAGCTGACATACATCTCGACTCGCCCCTGAAATCCCTTGCACTACGTGACCCAGGATTGGCAGAACTGATCGGCAACGCCACTAGGACCGCGCTGTCGCGCATCGTCGATTTGTGCATTTCCGAAGAGGTTCAGGCTTTGGTGATCGTCGGCGATCTTTACGACGACAGCCAGACATCAATGAAGACGGCACGTTTTCTGGCTCAAGAGATGGAGCGGCTGACAGCAACTGGCATCCCTGCCTTCCTGACCCGCGGAAATCATGACGCCTCTTCCAAGATAACTCGCGAATTGGTTCTGCCAGACGCAATCAAGGTTTTTTCCGGCCGGGCTGAAACCGTTGAAACAACTTGGAATGACCACGCTGTTGCTGTTCATGGCATTTCATTTCGGTTGCCACATGCCCCTGAGAGCCTGCTGGACCATTTCAGCTCGCCCGTACCAAGTGCGTTTAACATTGGCCTCTTGCATACCAGCCTTGGTGGCGCACCCGGACACGACCCTTACGCCCCTTGTGCACTCATTGACCTGCAACAAACAGGGTTCGACTACTGGGCATTGGGACATATTCACAAGCGCGCGCTTTATCCGGGACCAACAACTGTAGTGATGCCCGGCATTCCACAAGGACGAGACATAGGCGAAGCAGGACCGAAATCGGTCACTTTGGTGTCGGTGGATGATGGCGGCGTGGTCAGCCTGGAAGAAAGAGAGGTGGCTGTCGCCCAGTTCGAGCGACTTGCGGTAAATTGTAATACACTCTCTGAGTGGGGCGTGCTTGTGGATGCCTTGAAACAGGCTCTGAGAACGGCTCGTCGAGAATTCAAAGGTGAGAACCTGATCGTGCGGCCGGTGTTGGAAGGGCAGTCTTCCTTGGCTTGGCGCGCCAACAGGGATGCAGACTTGCTGCGCGGTGAGGCGCAAAGCATTGCAGAACAGATCGGAACGATTTGGATAGACAAAGTCGAGATAACTTTGCGACCGGGTGAGGCCAGAAAACCTGTCGGTGCAGTTAGAGACATGATTGCCCTTGTTGCCCAAAACTCCTTAAAAGTCGGAGATCCCCGCGTGCAGGCTGAAATGGACCTGATACTCAAGCATTTACCACGTGAATTGCGAGGTTTTATCGGAGACAGCGAAGAGCAGGTTGACGCCGCGCTCAACGATGCAATGGAGCAAGGTGCGAAAGACATACTTGCTCGCTTGGAAGAGGCTGAGTGATGCGCCTGAATTGTCTCGATCTGATTCGTTACGGTAAATTCACCGACCTGAGCCTGCCTTTTGGCACCAATGAAAGCGGAAAGCCTGATCTGCACGTGATCTACGGTGCCAACGAGGCGGGCAAATCTACATTGCTTTCAGGTTGGCTCGACCTTCTGTTCCAGCTTCCAGTGCGTAGTTCAATGGGTTTTCTGCATCCTTACTCTACGATGAAGCTCGGTGCTGCGCTTGAGATTGACGGGCGCATTCACGACGTAATCAGGGTCAAAAAACGCGACCATTCCTTGCTGGATGCTCATGGCTCCCCGATCGGCGAGGCCCTGTTGCATGGCGGCTTGCGTGGGCTCGACCGGTCGTCTTACGCGGCAATGTTCTCGCTCAACCGGCAGACACTTGACGAGGGCGGCGAAAGCATCCTGGCCAGCGAAGGTGATCTTGGAGAGTTGCTGTTTCAAGCCAGTGCCGGGCTGACCGATCTTGCCACACAGCTCGGCACACTGCGCGAGGAATCCATGGAATTCCTAAACGCGACAGGGCGCAAGGGGCGATTAAAAGAGCTGCTAGTTGAATTCGACGAACTGGGTGACCGGGTGAAGGATCTGGATACCGCCGCACCAGAATTTGCCCGGTTGGCCAAGGAGCGCGATGCAGCGCGCACCATCTGGCAGAGCGTCCGGAAAGAGGCCGAGGCCGCGCAAGCTAGGCTAAATGAAACGGAGCGGCTATCGGGCGCATTGCCTCTGGCCATTCGCCTGAAACGTTTCGATAGCAAGATCGCTGAATTCGGAGACCGGCCTATTCCGCCAAAGGGCTGGCTCGAGGAATTGGCTGCGCTGGATCGCCATGAAACGGAAATGGCAACACTCCTAGAGGCCGCAGCAAAGACGGTTCATGAACTGCAAGACGAGCTGGGAAACATCCCGCAGGACAACGGTATTCTTGACGTAAGCGAAGCCATCGCGAGAACGGAAAACCTGAAGTCCGCCTATGATACCGCATTGGTGGACCTACCGAAGCGCATGAAGGAACGGGATGCAGAGGACGACGCAGTCCGAGACAGCCTCGCTCAGTTGGATCAGGCAAGTGCCGACCCCGCTACAGTCCTGCCGCAGGTCGCTGTATTGGGCCGCCTTCGCGGACTGGTCGAAAAGCATTCCAGGGTCGCAACCAAACATGCCAGTGCTGCCGAAGAATTGGAGCGTGCTCGAGAGGACACTGAGCGGACCGCGCGGCGTCTCAACAAGGTTGGCGGCAGTGCGGCTGATTTGGGTGGGCTTGGTGGTCTTGTTCAAAACACCCGTCGTGATGATCCAGTTGGATCGCTTGACCGCTCGCTAGCAATGCTGGCCGACGCCGAAGCCGATTGGCAGGAAAGGCTTACAGCACTTGCTCCATGGTTAGGAGACGACATCGCCGCCAAAAGTCTGATTCCGCCCTGCCGTTCCACTCTTGAAAGCTTAGCGACAGATTTGGAGAACGCGGTAAAAAAGAGTCAGCGCGAACGAGAAACGCTTGAACGGCTTGAAGAAGACGCCGTGCAGCGCGAATCCCGTTGGGCGGAAGTCGGCGCCACAGCCACTGTTACTCTGGAAGACGCGGCAAAGGTCCGGGCGCAGCGCGAGACGGAATGGGGCCATCATCGGGCCAATCTCAACAACGAAACTGCAGATCGCTTCGAAAAGGCGATGCGACTTGATGACCAGGTTGCCGCCACGATTGCTGACCAGCGGACACGAGCGGAAATGGCTCTGGAGGCCGAACGTGCGCTAATTGAAGCGCAACGGCAGGTCGATGCCGCAAAAAATCGTGCTGGGGAAGCTGAAACACGACACGACGAGCTAACCGCCATCCTCGCGGGGATAGTATCGAGAATGTCCGAGTTCCTGCCCTCGGACATGAATATCGCACCATTTCTGGCCTGGCTGACAAGGCTCGATGAAGCCCACGATGCCTTGCGCAAACGTAGTGAAGCCAAACGTAGGGTATCGAGCTGGGAAGGTTCGGTCGATCGTGCACGCTCCGGTCTTTTGTTCGCCCTGTCACAAGCCGGACGTGAAATGCCGGAATCGAACGACTTGACCCTCGTGCTGGAAACAGCGCAGTCGCTTTTGGATCGCGCGGCAAAGATCGAGGCTCTGAGCGAAGCAGACGTGAATGCGCTGCAAGAATTGGTGCGGCGTGCAAAGACCATGGACGAAGTCAAAGCTTCCATGACCGAGTGGCAATCCGAATGGAAAGCGGCCTGTGCAGAAACCTGGATGGCGGAAGCATTGCCCAATGTGTCAGAAATGCGCGCTGTCCTTGAAGAGTTGGATCAATTGCGCCACCACCACGACCGAGCGGCGGATCTGAACCGGCGGATCGTTTCAATGCAGGCAAACAGCGACCAATTCGAGCAAGCGGTCAACAATCTGAATGAGCGCCTCGGCATGGCAAAGGAAGGCTCACCGCATGAGTTGTGGCGCGGTATCAAGCAACGACTGCGGTTGGCCGAAGTCAATCAGAGCCAGCGCGCCGATCTTGAGAAGCGGTTGACCTCAGCAAGGCAGGGCCAGGCTGACCTCGAGCGAAAGGCTGAAATCCATCGCACCAGGACGGAAGAGTTCGCAAGATTTTTCCACGTGAACACCTGGCAGCAGGCCCGTGAAGCACTGACTCGCGCCGGTGACCGCGCAAATTTGGTGTTAAGCCGCAACGAATGCGCTGCAGATCTGTGCGCCCAGATGCATGTAGGAAAGACCGAAGAAGCTCTGGAACGACTGAAAGGAGCTGATGAGATCGAATTGGAAGCACGTGCGGAAAGCCTTCGGACAGATTTGAAAACTCTGAGATCTGATCAGGAAGAGGCGCACACGGGCTTTCGCAATGCCGAGGATGCCCTAGAGAATATCGGCGGTGATGAAGCCGTTGCCCGGCTTGAGGAGCAGCGCCAGACACTCCTTCTGGAGATGGAGGACGGTGCACGGCAAAACCTTCAGCGGCGGCTTGGACTGCTTGCCGTTGATGCAGCGCTCAGACAGTATCGCGACACCCATCGCAGCGGCATGCTGGAACGCGCCTCTGAGGCGTTTCGCGCCATGTCGCGTGGGCGTTATTCCGGCCTTGCCGCACAACCGGACGGCGCACGCGAGATTCTCGTAGCACTGGCCGCAGAGGGTGGATCCAAGGAGGCTAACCGGCTTTCTGACGGTACGCGCGCGCAGCTCTACCTAGCGCTAAGGATCGCGGGGTATCACGAGTTTGTTCGCAACAATGGGCCTGTGCCATTTGTCGCGGATGACATAATGGAGAGCTTCGACGATGACCGCGCCGCTGAAGCATTTGGGCTATTGGCGAAGATGAGCGAAACAGGCCAAGTGATTTATCTGACCCACCATGCCCACGTGTGCGAGATAGCAAGAGAAGCATGCCCTTTCGTTCGCATCCACGAATTACCGGCCTGAGAGCCCCACCTCTCCCCCAGAGTATCGGTCTTGATTAAGCCAGCTTTAGAAGGCTGCACCAATGAGACCTTTAGGATCGATAGACTTTCTGAATCCAAGGGTTTCTTCGATCCAGAAAGTCTATCGGCCCTACTACTTCATGAAGGCAGCTCAGATCATCCAGCTGCCGGATCTCAATTTTATAGAGGAGCCGTTTACTAGGACAATATTCAAAGCCGATGCACTCACGGCATAGACCATTGGTCTCCGAAGGGTTCAGGCGCTAGCTTGGAAATCAGGGTCAGGTCCGAATCTGAGGCTAGTGGCGAAACCACAAACGCACTGTCTTTCCCATTCCTCGACCTCGGGTAGCTCAAATACTGCAGCACGTTTTGGAGGCACCGTAAAAAAGTCCACCTGTTAACTCTTGGTTTACCATTTAGGCCCCTTCTTCAATAGATTGAGGAGGGTTTTGACGTGTTTGATGAAACTGGATCTCGAACAGGAAAAGCTGTTGGTGAAAGGGTAGAAATGCTCCTCAAGCGGGCCCAACAGCCCCTTAATGACTTGGGAAATGCACGTCGTCTGAAAGCGGCAGATGGGAACAATATAATCAATATTGTCAGCCTAGGGTGGGCTGTCTGGAACGGCTCCAAATATGATCTTGCACAAGGAGAGATCGAAGCCGCTAAACTTGCTGCAACGCTTGGCGAGCTGGTGGCTGAAGAGGCCCAGGCCATTCGTGAACTTGACCGTACAAAGCATACTTTTGACCGCAGCGACTTCCCATTTCCCGATGATCTAATTCGTTTTTCTAACCGTTGCGGCAACATGAGCATGCGTAGGCACGCTCTTGAAGCGTTAAAAAGTGAGTGTGCTGTCTCGATTGATCAATTGGATCTGGCCCCGGAACTCTTCACTGTCATCAACGGCTGTATTGATCTGGATGCATTCGCCAAAAATCCAGGGTTCCCAGCGCAACGCAAGCGAAATGCCTCCGCAATGGGGGTCTGGGCCAATGCATTTTTTGGAGTACACCTTCGCGAACATAGACCGACACGGGCGGCAAACGTTACTTATGACGCAACTGCAACCTGTCCAAATTTCAAAGCCATGTTACGCACCGTGTTCCCGGACGATGATGTTCATTCCTGCTTTCAGAGGTGTGCAGGAGCAATGTTGTTTGGCCGCAACAATAGCCAAGCCATGCTGTTGTTGCGCGGCTCAGGTGGGAATGGAAAATCCACCCTGTTGAATGTGTTTTCTAAAGTCTTGGGTGACTATGCCGTTCCTTGCCCGATTGAAGTTTTCCTTAGAACAGCAACCCAACATGCTGGTAGAGCAACGCCTGAGGAAATGAACATGCCGTCCGCAAGGATGGTCTTTGCCTCGGAGCCTGGGATGACGGACACGCTTTCCGGGAAGGCCATCAAGGGCTTTACGGGAGGGGATGCCCGAATGGCCCGCGCGCTTCACCAAAACCCTTTCAAATACACGCCGACTGCGATCCCTGTGCTCCAATTCAACAGAACGCCACGGATTGTGGAGGAGGACGAAGGGTTGCGCCGCCGCTTGGTTTTTATACCATTCGACGTCGAATTGCATAAGCGGCCCGAGAAGCAGCGCAAAGACCCGCGTAAGGTTGAAGCGGCTCTTCAAGATGAATTGTCGGGAATTCTGAATTGGATGCTTGCAGGGTACAAGAAATACGCAGAACGGCTGGATAAAGGCAAAGGTACGCCGCCGGGCATTGATCCTCCACCGGTGATGCTGGC
>Ga0105357_10001776_pt1 | contig 11518 bp, 11 predicted proteins | sample GOMGulsemesocosm_4_FD_83660 | JGI IMG/M metagenome (GOLD analysis project Ga0105357, IMG submission 83660) | Methane-oxidizing microbial communities from mesocosms in the Gulf of Mexico - GOM15B Gulf of Mexico | ecosystem: Environmental > Aquatic > Marine > Cold seeps | place: USA: Gulf of...
CCACATTGGCTGAGCAAATAGTCGGCAACCCTTTTATGCAGCACCATAACGTTAAAGACTTTGTGCAATATAGAATGCATACGCCAAAGCGTAAAACGCCGTATGAATCAGAACCTAAAACAGATTGTGGGCATAACCACTAAGGCTTAGTTTTTTTGCAATAAAAACACATGTTCCACTAAGGACGTTAAGCCCTTGTTTTGAAAGTGCGGGCTGTGGCCAATAATATCAATAGACTCTAGCTCATCAATTGTATAAGTAGGGAATAAGCGCTGTACCTCAAGTTGAGAAACGCTAAACGGCGGGCCATTCATTACCGATGCGTCGTACTCTAGCGTTATGAGAAGGCGCTTATGTGGATTTGGAAACAGTTGGTCAAGCTTTGCCACGTACTGTTCTTTCATAGATGGTGGAAAAGCAATTAACGATGCGCGGTCATAAATAACCGAACAATTTGCAATATCTGCTGTTTCTAGCTGAAAGAAATCGCCACACAATACCGTAATGTTTAAAGCACGGTAGATTCTAAAGTTATCACCTTCGCTAATATCTGGCGTTAAGTTGTTTTCAGTAAAAAAATCCTCAACCGCTTTTTGGCTTAATTCAATAGCAACGACAGAAGAACAGCGCTCTGCTAGCCATATTAAATCGATACTTTTCCCGCATAAGGGCACAAAAACGTTATCGTTAGGCGATGTGTTTAATGTGTCCCAATGTGCAGTTAGGTAGTGATTTATGCTTTTTCTATGGAAGCCAATTTCATTTTTATGCCAGCGTTCATGCCAAAAATCATTGTTCATATAGAGAAGGGAAGTGTCGTGTTAAACCTCTATTGTATCTAGCGGAACAGGTTTGGCAATACCGTAGCCTTGCGCATAATCAATACCAAGCGTTTTTAGCAAATCAAGAATTTCGTCATTTTCTACAAACTCCGCAATAGTTTTAATGTTCATTACTTGAGCTATCTGGTGAATTGAAGCGACAAAAGCCTTGTCTATATCGTCATGCGTTATATTTTTAACAAAGTGGCCATCAATTTTTAAATAATCAACAGGCATGTCTTTTAAGTAAGCAAAGGATGATAAGCCGCTACCAAAGTCATCCAATGAAATCATGCAGCCTCGTTTTTTCATTTCATTCATAAACGCGAGAGCTTCTTTTAAATTTGAAATCGCTGCAGTTTCAGTTATTTCAAAGCAAATGTGCTCGGCTGGTGTGTTGTACTGTTTGAAAAGGTCTAAAGTGGCTTGTAAAAACTCGGTATCGCCAATAGAAGTGCCGGATAAATTCACACTAATAATGGGTAGCTTTTTATCGCTATTTTGCAAATCTGCAAGGTACATACATACATGTTGTAGGACCCAGCGATCTATACGTTGCATTAAACTGAAACGCTCGGCAGCAGGAATAAAGCTGTTGGGCGGAATAATGCTGCCATCGTGGTCTAGCATTCGAATGAGAACTTCGTAATGCTTATCTTCTTTGTGATTGATGCTAACAATTTCTTGTGCATAGAGAACAAATCGGTCATCTTCGATAGCGGATTGTAAACGAGAGAACCATTGCATCGCCTCTTGAGGGCGAGCCGAATTACTATCTTGAGAGTTATGAAGGTGAACGCGATTACGCCCCATTGATTTTGCAACATAGCAGGCAGAGTCTGCAGCACTTAATATTTCTGCAGAATTTTTCTCTGAACCTGTTATTTCGGTTAATCCAATGCTAGCGCCTAACACATAGGGTTGGTTTTTATATACAAAGCGGTGCTCTAGAACCGACTGCCGTAAGGTGTTGGCTATAGATTGTGCGTTCTTGGAAGGGCAGTTTGGTAGTATGATGCAAAACTCGTCTCCGCCTAGGCGGGCTAGAATATCATTTTGCCTTAGTTGCTCTTGGAGCATGAGGCTGATTTTTTGCAGCAACTTATCACCTACCCCATGCCCGCAGGTGTCGTTTATGACTTTGAACTGGTCTAGGTCAATATACATCAAGAAGTGAGAGTTTCCGGTTTTTGCACTCTCTCGATGATAATCAAGTTGTACTTCGAGTTCTCTCCTGTTAATAAGCCCCGTTAAGTGGTCGTGTTTTGCTTGCCAATCTAGTTGTTCAGCGATGTTTCTTGCGTGTGTAATGTCTCTAAATGTCATTACAGAGCCTAATAATAAGCTCTCTTCATCAATGATTGGAGCAATGGAAAGACTTACGGCATACGGAGTGCCTTGAGAAGATATAAACTGAAAACTTTCAGAGTCGGTTAGGGTAAGTGATTTTTTTAAACAATGTATAACAGGGTGAGGCGCTAAATCATCTACATCCTGAGTAATTGGGCAAACTCTTGTAATGGGTTCAGCTTGCATTACTTCTTTTGTTAACCCCGTTAGCTTCTCAGCTTGTTTATTGGCTGCAATAATGCACCCTTGAGGGTCTGTTGTAATAACGGCATCAGCAATGGACATTAGCGTGACATTAGCCCACTCTTTTTCATGCCGCATTTTTTTCGATACATCTCGTAATTGTTTTTCACGTTTAATCGAGGCTGAGATGTCGGTCACTTCGATTAAGCAATGAAATACACCATTGGGTTTTTTCAGAGGTATAACTTTAATGCTGTGTTCAAGCGGTGTGCCACAGGCCTTAAATAAAGGCAGTGTTTGGGGGTTCAGCTTATGGGACAGTGATGACGGTAGGCGGTAGTGCAGTGCATCGTCAATGGCGTTTAACAAGCGAGTTTTTTGAAGAATAGGCAGTACTATCTCGAGATGTTCGCTGGCATTATCTTTTAGGGATAAGTTAGTGTGTTTGCCTATCCAGTTATTCCAATACAGTAAGCGCGAAAACTCATCCAATATAATAATACCGAAGCCACAGGAGTTTAATAGCTCACTGTCGAGATCATTTAGGTCAAAATCGGAACTTTTTAGAGGTTTAATAGACATATCTTAGGGATTACATGCCAAGCATATTATTAATTTGAGTTCTAATTTTAGCAATGGACTCTAGATCCATGATGAACGTCACGTACCCTGTAATATCTTGTTTTGCAATACTGAAAGACATTCTTAATAAGAGAACAAAGCAGTCATCATCATTGTCCACGTTAAATAGCTGCTCAATGTCTTCGTTTAGGTATTGGGGGATTTCACTGTCTAGATGTTCTTTGAAAATATTAGCTAAGCTACTAAGGCAGGCATTGAGAATGATATTGCCAATTTCAGTAATGGCTTCTTCTTCCATTTCACCTAGCTCTTCTAAAGGAATAGAATCTCCGAGCACAGCACGAACTAAAGAGAGGCTTTTTTCTTCAGAGAATAGTAATAGTGCATCTCCCGAGAAATTTCCTCTGAATGTTTGTTTGACGCCGCAAACCTTTTGTGGAGGTACGTCATCAAGTTGTTTAGGTACATCATTTTGATGAATAATGCGAATGACGGGAACAGTGAGTAAAACCTCTTGTTGCACCATCGTACTTAACGAAGCCGCCGCTGAACCCATGCCAATATTAAGTAACTCACCTAAGGCATCGAGTTGAATTTCATTGAGAATGTCAGAGTTATCGTTCATTAGTTGCCCACAAATGCAGCGACTTTCTCTACGGTTATAGGTTTGGCTATGAACTGCACGCCAATTAACTCAGCTTTGTTCCGTATCGTGTCTTGAATGTTAGCGGTTAGTAATGCCATTTTTGCGTTAGGGAAGCTAGGTTTAAGTTGTTCCGCCAGGTCTAGGCCGTTCATGCCGGGCATATTAAAATCAATGGTAAAGAGGTCGAATGATTTTGTTTTTGTAAGAGCTAAGGCTGTCTGGGCATCCTCAGCAGTTTCAATAACCCAGTTTGGGTGCAAATCTTTAATAATGGTAGATAGCATCATTCGAGACATGCGACTGTCATCCGTGATTAGAACGCTTTTTTGCGACATAGTTGACTCTATATAAAGTGAAAGTTACTTCTAAATATAGATGGGATTTAAAAAAAAGTTGTTTTTTTAGGATTTAAAAACAGATTACTTAGTGTAAGTAAGTAATTTTTAAAGGGAAGAGCTTTACTCGTTGCTTGTTATAACAACAACTTGGTTTCTGCCGTTATCTTTTGCTTGGTAAGTGCCTTTGTCTGCGCGAGAAAATAAACTAGCAATGTTGTCATTACTGTCGCCAAGAAATAAGCTACTAACCCCAATGCTGGCCGTAACGGTTAGCCCTGCTGGCTGAGATTTTTCAATTAATAGTCTAAGAGCTTCTGCTTTTGCCTCAGCGTTTGCAATGTCACAATGCGCTAAAAGTAGAACAAATTCTTCACCACCAAAACGGCAAGCAATATCTTCCTCGCGGCAACTTTTAAGCAATGTTTCGCCGATGCTTTCAAGTACAACATCACCAATGGCGTGCCCTTTTGTATCGTTTATGAGTTTGAATTTATCTAAGTCTACAACGAGCATACTTAAGTGGTGATTGTGGCGGTAAGCCTCTTTAATAGATTTCGGCCCAACTTCCATTAAGAAATGACGATTAAATAATCCTGTTAATTGATCTTTCATGGCCATTTCTTTAAAGTGCTTTCGCTGCTTTTCAAGTTCGTCCAAGAGCTTTTTAGTGGTAATCAAGTTATGCACTCGCATGAGTAGCTCATCTTGAATGATTGGTTTTGTAACGTAATCGCTTGCGCCGCTTTGCAGTAAAATGAGCTTTTGCTGATCGGTGCTTGCGGCAGAAAGTGCCAGTATGGGGATGTTTTTATTAGCATCGGCATTACGAATGCTCTTAACGACATCTATGCCTGTGAGTTCGCCGTCTAAAAAAACATCGGTAATGACCAAGTCGTAATCTTGTTTTTCAAAGGAGACTAAAGCGCTCTCTGCAGAGGTAAAGTGGGTAACCATATGCTCTTGTTCTTCTAAACCAGCGATAACAACAGCGGCTTGGGAACGACTATCTTCTAAATAAAGAATGGTGCCAGATACTTTAGGCTCAAAAACTTTATTGAAGGCTTGCTGGCTTAGGAAGGTAGAGAACTTTGTTAGCGAGTTTTTGTGAAATATTTCATTTGCGCCGGCGCGTAAGGCATTTTCTAAGGTTGAATTGTTATCGTTTGTAGTGATCATCACGATGGGTATCGTTTCGCTATAACCCTCGATGGATCGGACCTCTTGGCACAGCGCGATCCCGCTCATGTCGGGTAATTCCATTGCGATACAAACTAAGTCAAAAGTGGAGTGCTCAATTAGATCGCTTGCCTCTTTGCCGGTTTTTACAAATAAGGAATTACATTCATGCTCTTCCAGAAATTGCTGGATAACGAGTTGATATACATTGGAGGGTTCTACAACAAGGATTTTATAATTGTGCATGTTATGACATTGCGTTAAGTGTCGAACTTATAACCAACACGGCAAGCGCCCCAATGCCGGCCACCGACAATGATGGGTGAGGATACGTCAAACATAAGCTCGCCAGTGTCTCTGCGGTATATTTGTAAAATACACGGGTTGGTATTAAGGCCGCTATTAAGGCCAACGCGATCACTGAAAATACGCTTGGTTCTGTTGCCGGCTAAGTCAACTTTAGGGTCGCCGGTTAGTGGCTTAGAAAAACACAGGTTGTGTGTTGGTATGTAGCCATTAATGTCTGTTGCCGCGGCAAGTACAAGAAAAGGGTTGTTTTCTAAAACAGCCTCTTGAATAGGAGGAAAAATAGCGTCAGTTAAGGTATCAAAATGACTGCTAACTTTTGGGGGCTCTGTATTAGGAATAGGCTGATATTCATTGCTGAAGAGTTGCTCATACGTTATTTGCCTTTTTTGTACCGCTAGCTCTAAAGCGGCGCCTAAGTCTTTAGCACTTTTCTGGGCTATAGTTGAAGCCTCAACGTGTAAAGGGTGCGATAAACCGTTAGATGAGTCTTTTAGATTAAAGATATGTGCGGTATCAATTAGAAAATTAACTTTTTGATCCATATTGATGGTGTTAGCAGCAAGCCGTTCGACGAGTTGAGTGTTTTGCTGGTTAATGGTGTCGATATTGGTTATGGCTTTGTTAGCTAAGCCAATGCCAGCGCTTTGTTCTTGTGTTGCGGTGGAAATTTCAGACATTAGCTGGTTTGTTTCATCCATACTGATGACAATTTGAACCATTTGTTTTTGTACGCTAGTGGCTACTTTTTGTCCGCCTGTAACAATGTCCCCAGATTCGGAAATGAGCTGTTTAATCTCTTTTGCCGCATCAGCGCTTCGTTGGGCTAGGTTTCTAACCTCTGTCGCAACAACAGCAAACCCTCTGCCGTGCTCGCCAGCTTGAGCGGCTTCAATTGCCGCATTAAGCGACAATATGTTGGTTTGAAAGGCAATTTCATTAATAACGCTGATAATACCTTCGATTCGGCTAGAGCTCTTTTTGACAGATGACATGGCATCAACCATTTTCTCTACATAGTCCTGGCCTTGTTGAACGAGCGAGTGAGTGGATTTTGCCAGCTCGCTGGCACGAGATGCATTGTCAGAGTTTGCAACAACGGTTGATGAAAGCTCTTCCATGCTTGCACTGGTTGACTCTAGTTCAGCCGATTGCTGCCTAGTTCGCTCGGACAGTTCTCTATTGTCGCTGGCGATGTCAGTTGAGGCATGGCCAATCACTTCGCTGAAATTTATGGTTTGGCTAAGCGCTTCGTTCAAATTGGAGAAAGTTGTTTCCAGAGGGCCACTAAACTTACCTAAAGGGCTATTAGAGGTGGTTTTAATATCAGCATTAAAATTACAATCGGCGAGAAGTAAAATATCATCGAGCAATTCATTTGTGCTTTCTTCTATTAATAAAAGGCAGTTGTTGAAAGACTCCGCCGTTTCAGTGGCTTCTGCATTAAGGATGTTGGTATTAATACGAGCACTTAAATCACCACCGGCTATGCCTTGAGCAATGTGAAGCATTTGGTCGTTAATTTTGTGAAGCCCTGAAGATTCTGAGTGAACGGTGACGGTATAACCATCGCCATCACCTAGTGAGGCAAAGGAAAATGAAAGTGAGTGCTCGGGTAGGTTTGCACCAGAAGGTACAGAGCTTGCTTCAATTGAGGTTAAGCCAATATCACTAAGGCTTAAGGTGTTTAGCGGTATGCCTTTTGATACAGTTTGTAGCACCTCTTCGGCTGCGCGGTTAGCGTAAACGATGGTTAGCTGCTCATCTAACGCTAAAATAGCCTGTGGTGAAAGGTCTAAAATTTTTTGATGTGTATTTGTATGCATTTGTATGTGGTTTAGATCGTTTTTTTATAATTTAGAGAAAGGGCGTTATTCAATAATTATTCATTTTTCCAATTAAAAACAGCCGTTGCTCTTCTTCCGCCATCTGAATACTCAAGAGACTCGCATAATTGCCGGATTAATTTTATGCCGCGGCCGCTGTATTGCTGATTATTTTTTATTTCAGAGTAAATAGCTTTTTCATCAAACCCGTTTCCGGTGTCTTGAATACGAATGGTGAGAATGCCGCCATTTTCTTGTGGTTGGTGTGAAAAAATAAGCTTAATATCACCACTTTCTAGATTATCGATTCGATCTTGTTTTAATTCGAAGAATTTAGCGAAACCGTCAGGGCCTTGTTTTAATGAGGAGTCTAATCCAAGTAGGCCATGATCTAACGAATTAACAAAAAGCTCTGTTACGATTAAGAAGAGGGACTCGCGAAAAGGAAGCAAGCCCTGTATGTCCATTAGTGTATTGACGAAAGCCGGCACTGGATTTAGGCGTTTTAGCGTGTTGTAATCAATGGTGCATGAAACTTTCCAGTTGGACGGTTCCATGGCAACTGTTTTTTTAATCTCCTCATGAACATCCCACTTCCCATGGTCAAAGTCGCAAGTTAGCCTTACAAAAGTAATGTCATCTTGCTGGCCTTCACTGCCTTGATGTTGTTCAAGTGATGCAAGAATAGTCTCGAAGCTATCGATGGTTTTTTCTGCTGCTAAGCAAGAGCTAACACCTTCAAAACCGAAGGGTTCGCCTGCGGCATTTTCGGCCTCAATTACGCCATCAGTGAACATGAATAAACGGTGTCCGCTGGTAACTTCTATATGCTCTTCGGTTAAATCTAGTTCTTTGCTAGGCACAATGCCTAGCGGTAAGTTATTTGAAACGAGCACCTCGGTTTCATCCAGTTCTTTATTATAAAGAAAATGATCAGGCAAGCCGCAAGTGATGGTGCTAAGGTTATGTGTTTCTCTGTCTAAGCAAACCAGTGTTGCAGCAAGAAACATATGCGGCGGTAATAGTTTGTTAAGTTTGGTATTGATTTCTTCTGTTATTTCACGAATTCCGAAGCCTTTAGCCGTCATACCGTAAAAAATTTCTGAAGCAGGTGCCGCGGCAACAGAGGCGGTAATGCCATGGCCAGTAAAGTCTCCTAAAAGAACGTTTAACTTGTTGGCAGGGGTATAAGAACAAAGTAAAAGATCGCCATTGAACATAGCCATTGGCGAAAGTTTAGAGCGCACATTGGGTGACTCCATGTACCCCGCTTTTACAATATTTTCGTATAAAGCGGCAGCTGTTTCGTGCTCCTGATTTTCGATGGCCTTAAAGGCTTCAATTTCTCTTTTTTGTTCTATTTGTTCGTTGTAAAGTTCTTTTATGCGAAGTAAAGAACGCGTTTTTGCCGATAAAATAGTTGTGTTGAAAGGCTTCTTTATAAAATCATCGCCACCCACTTCAATACAGTCGTCAAGGTATTGTTCACTAGAACCGCCGGTAACAAATATTATGGGAATGAAGTCATCGCCTAATAGCTTGCGAATTTCTCGTACGGAATCAATGCCGCTCATGACGGGCATCTCAATATCCATGAAAATAATGTCAGGGCGCGATTCGTTAAACTGTTTAAGCGCCTCTTCTCCGTTGCTGGCTACGCTAACGCTGTAACCTAACTCTTCTAACATATGGCTTAGAAGTAAGCGCTGCGACATGCTGTCGTCTACAACGAGAGCGCTCTCCTTTGTGGAAAGAATTGAGGTGGTTGTCACTGTATTAAATTTTAGGCTAGCGTAAACAGCTGGCCGAAATTAGAAATTTCGAATATTTTCTTTACGTCAGGGCTCGAGTTGATAATTGAAACGGCTTCTTTACTGTCACCCATTTTATTTTTTAGCATAAGTAGCATGCCGAGTGCCGAGCTATCAATATATTCAGCGGTACGCATATCGACCGTTGCGCTGGTGACATGGTTTTCAGATATTGAATCAATTGCGCTTCGGAAGTCTTTATGGGCGCTAAAGTCAAAGCGGCCAGAAATGCTAATGGTAAGTTGGTTGCCTGAAATACTGGATGTAACGCTCATATTTGAAATCCTATTTATTATTAAAAGTGCAAAAAAATAATTTGGCCAACTCAACGGGTGGCTATTATTTTTCGTTCTTAAAGAAAAGATTAGCAGAAGGTTTTTTTTTTGCGCGCTTTGACTCGAAAAAAGTATTTTTTAGGGGCTCTGTAGCTCGGCTTATGTGCTTGCTATTTGTAATTTTCTACTTGTAAATTAAGTTTTCTGATCTGATCTATATCAGGTTTATTCAAGGTTTCCAATTTATTTTATTTTCTTGTCTATACTTCAAAAAAGCACTTTTTATGGAGCAATAATGTCTAACCCAAGCAGTAATTATTTTGTCGCTACAGCGACCATCGCAGCGAAGCTTGATTATGCAACAAAGGTTGCGCAGCGATTATCGTTAACCGCGAGTAATGCTCGCGCTTTAACGCTAAGGGCGGGGCAAAGTGCGGCAGGTTTTAGGCCATTAACAGATGCGATTCACCGCTTGTCGGACATTACTGTTAGTTCATCTAAAAAGATAAATGCTATTGCTGCATTGCTTAGCAAAATGTCTGTTGAAAAGCACCGAGCAGATAGTGCAATTAGGTATTTTGAATCGGCGCATAGAGATTTAGAAGGTAATCGCAACGCATCATCGTTAAGTGGGGTTTACCAGCTGACGAAAGATACTCAAGCAGAGTTGGCGATTAGCTATCGTAAGAACCTTCAGCAGCTTGCGCAAGAGCTTGATGCGGTTGAGGGGGAGCTACGCTCAGCAGTTGTTTTAAAAACCTTATGTCAGGTTGAGGCTTCGCAAGCAGGGGCGATGTATCAGGATGCGCTAGATAACGTGGCCGAGAACGTTGAAAGCATTGCGTCAATTATTAAAGAACAAATAGTCTTTTCGCGACAACAAGTCGCCGCATTACAGTAGGAATTTAAATGAAAGCACAGAAGTTATATGAAAATAATGATCACTCATGGATTGTTTTCGGCAGAGATGTTGATAAGCCAGATGCGATTATAGATACCAATCAATATATGGTCGTAAGCAAAAACAATGCATTGCTGATGGACCCCGGTGGGATTGAGCTGTTTTCAGCAATGCTGTCGGCCGTTATTAAAGAAGTGCCTGCGCAGAAAATAACGCATTTGTTTGCGTCGCATCAGGACCCCGATATTATTTCTTCGTTGGGTCTTTGGGATCTAGCGTTAAGAGACTCGACGCTACATTCGCCTTGGCTATGGGAAGGCTTTATTCGCCATTTTGGTATGCAAAATATTACTTATGACGGAATACCTGATGAGGGAAGTAGATTGCAGTTAGATGACGTTAGTTTGGAGTTTATTCCTGCGCATTACTTGCACTCGTCAGGCAACTTTAATGTGTATGACCCGAAGGCCAAGATTTTAATGTCTGGTGATATTGGTGCGGCAATAGAAGGAGCCGATGCGCCTATGTTTGTGGAAGATTTCAACGCGCATGCCCAAAAAATGAAAATGTTTCATCAGCGATGGATGCCTTCAAATAAAGCGAAAAACGATTGGGTGCACCGGGTGAGGCAGCTCGATATAGACATGATGTGTCCGCAGCATGGCCGTATTTTCAAAGGCGATGACGTGAAGAGATTCTTGGATTGGTTTGAGGCATTAGAGGTGGGCCTCACTATGGATAAGCACCCAGCATAATTTTTATGTTTAAGAGGTTAAGTTTTAATGATGAGTGTCGATAAAAAAGTAGTGATTTTTTCGTTTAAGGCAAACATTTTTAAAATAACTGCTAATGTTTAAGTAAGAACTTTTGCAAAGTATAAGTTAATGCTTTTGAAGAATAACGTGTTATTGAGGTATTGAAAACAATGGAAATAAAACTCCAAAATCAGCTGGGAATACAGCACGTCAGTGGCTTGAAAACAGAGCTTGAATCAGCCCTCTCTGCGGGAGATAGCGTGCTTTTAAATGCGTCAGCGGTAGAAAGTGTGGATACGGCGGGTTTGCAGTTGTTAGTGGCTTTTGTGCAGCACGCGGCATTAAAAAATAGCGCGTTCGAGTGGCAGAGTCCAAGCGATGCGTTTATTGAAACGGCAGAAATAATGGGGCTATCAGCTGTTTTGCAGCTTGGCTCGTAAAGAAAAATGAATATGACAAATATATCTAAAGGGGACAGTGTATGGCTCGAATACTTGTAGTAGATGATTCTGCTTCAATGCGCCAAATGGTGACATTCACCTTAAAAG
>Ga0105357_10001782_pt1 | contig 11502 bp, 11 predicted proteins | sample GOMGulsemesocosm_4_FD_83660 | JGI IMG/M metagenome (GOLD analysis project Ga0105357, IMG submission 83660) | Methane-oxidizing microbial communities from mesocosms in the Gulf of Mexico - GOM15B Gulf of Mexico | ecosystem: Environmental > Aquatic > Marine > Cold seeps | place: USA: Gulf of...
CGTGATGCTGTTAAGGAAGCTTTTAATAAAGGACTTATTGTTAATGGTGAGATTTGGTTAGATATGATTAAAAAACGTAATCTAACCGTGCACACTTATAACGAGGCAACTACCGAACAGATTTTAACCGCTATTGTCGATGTATATTATCCCGAATTTGTACAACTGAAAAATAAATTACAAGCACGGATTGATGACGCTCTCTGAATAGTCTGGCTTAAAGCCCGAGCTTATTTTACAAATCCAAACAGCACTATCCAAATTTACTGAGATTGATAGCGTTATTCTGTACGGCTCACGCGCTAAAGGAAATTATCGAGTGGGTTCAGATATTGATTTAAGCATTAAAACCCATGCTGAGGCTGATGAAAATTTATTGTTTCAAGTAATGGGCGCAACAGCTTAAATAATACCAATAAATTCGCTTGTTATTCCTTCTCCTGCTGGAGAAGGCAAGGATGAGGATATTAAAATAAACATTTCTTTATGGTTGGCATTATTGATGCCAACCATAAAGAGAGTGATGTTATCGATAAATAGCGGGTAGGAATTAAAAGGCACATACTCATATACCTAAGCTATTTGAAGGTACTTGATTGGCACCTTGTCACTTTAGCTCTTCTGGGAGCGCGATCTTTAGTCGCGCTGCTGTGCGCATAGTGTGTTATGTGGCTAAAGACCGCATTCCCAAGGCAATTTGATTTCGTTTAGGTCTATATTTTTCGGAGAGAATATTATGCAGCTTGCTAAATTATTTCAAAAGGGTTGTTCAGAAGTTGTAGGCGTAGCTAAAGCGGTTGGAAAGCCTGAAAAAGAAGTAAAAATACCCAAACAAGGGAATGAAATCATTTTAGACCTCATTGAAACTTCTTGGGATACTTGGTTCAACACCTTAAATGCGTTTTCTGATGATTTTATGCAAAATGGTCGAGAGCAGCCCGCGGTGCAAGAACGTGAATCGTAACTATTAGGTACACACTGTTTATATAAGGCCTAAAAAATAAATAAGGAAATACAAAGTGTTAAATGAAACTCAGCTAAACGAGATAGAAACAGTATTAAGCAAAGCAAAAGAAAATACCAGTTTATTTAATGTGCTTGCTCCAAACACCTGGCAAGAGACTAAATTTACTAAAAAACTTGAAAATGCAATGCTAAGTTATTGCCCTAATATCGATACTTCTAAGGTGCTCGTTCTATTTGACGAGACGGTTTTTGGCTCAGCAGAAGATGGCTTTGTCATTACGCACGATGCTATTTATTACAAAGAAACGTGGGAAGACTCTAACTCCATAAAATTAGCTAACAATATTGAAGTTATTAATGATGATGAGGATACACTTTATATCGGAGGTGTCATTATCAAAATGCTTTTGTTAGATGAAACGGTCACAACAATAGCGGAAATTATGGAAAAAATTGTAGAGTTTAATAGCACTCCAACAGAAAATGAATTAATCACTAAAACCTTAACGAGTGTCGCTCAGTGGATATCTACACTCGATCATGAAGAAAAGGTGGATGTCCATACGCAATTTATACAGGTGGTTAATGATTTTAAATCACACAATGATCTCAATAAAATTATTAGCCCCCTTATCTATGCAACGGAGTCTATAAAAGACTGCGACTTTCCCGATGCCCAAAAGCAGATGGATAAGGTCTATCAACTGATAAAGGTTAATGACATCAATAATTTTGATGGATTGCTCCAGTGTGCTGACTCATTGATTTACTATATGAAAGATAGAAACCGCTCACGCCCGTATTATCAAGCTGCTGAAAACAAAATAGCTTCTGTTCACGATGCGATAAACCTGGCTGGCTCATTAAACGATACTTATAAGGACAAAGAATGGGCGAAAAAAATCTATAATAAAGCGCAGGAACTTTCTAATACTTATCAGGATTTTTATGATGTAGGTACATACAGCGGCGGTGGTGATGGTGCATTTAACGATTTTGCATGTCAAAATTTACTGACAGCTTATGAAAAAATAAGTCAAAGCAATGATCACAAAGACAAGCAAAAGTTAGTGTTAATAGCAGATTTATTAGTGTACTGGGGAAAGGATGTAGCAAACGCACAAAAGATTGTGAGGGATTATTTGGATAATTATGCTAATAGCCTTGATGACTATAGTGCTGTTTTTTATATTTGCGCTAGTGATGAATACCTTAATGATTTATCACTTTCCCAGGAAGTTTTCTCTAAAGCTAAAGCCTTATGTAGGACATATAGTGATTATCATAAATTATTAGAAGCGACAGAGTTGGAATGTGAGTTTTGTTCGAAAAACTTTTTTTTAAGTTTTGCCAAAGAAGTAGTAACAAAATTTGAAAACAATATCCAGAAAGAAGAGTTTATTGATTATTTTGATGTAAGTTTGGATAAAAGCTTTTTAACTGAAGTTAAAAACTCATCCATAGAAGAGCTAAAACAAAAATACGGCTCATCAGGTGCCAATGATTTTGATGAAGAGTTAGAACTGACATTGCCATCGTTTGACGAGATTATCAATTCAAATGAGCCAGAATCTAAAGAAGAGTTAACCTTAGATGACGCACCCAAAGTTACCCCAGAATCCGACTTAAAAGCCCAATACGCAGCTAAAATAATCTCAGGTAAAATTGACCCTATCGAAGTAAGCTTTGCGGATTTTGAAGCGGCCAGTAAAAATAAAGAAATCGATTATAAAGCCATTTATTCACAAATGATTAGTGAAGGCCGGATTGACCCGACGGCAACTACTTTTGAAGAAATGATTAAAGTTTCTAAATTGTTTGGTGGTGTAGAAGACTCTGAATATAAAATAAGTTATTCCAAGTATATTGTCTCTGGTGAAATTGATCCCAGTGAAACGACTTATGATGAAATTGTCTCTATTGCTGCTATCTTTAATAAAATTAACAACGGTAGTTGATGTGTATACACTATTTAGGACAAACAAATAAAGTTTAACTCCTAAATAGTGTATACACATCACGCCTTCTAAAGATAAATATACATTAACAAAGCATGCGGTAAATTTGTGTAAAATTCACCTAATCCATGTCATCACGCTACTTGTGAGTGCATGAATTAGATGGTGATGATAATTTAAATAGCAATATAAAATAGTTGAAAAGGATAATTATGGACTTTAGTCAATTTGATAATATGACCTTTGATGGCGCTCAAGAGGAAGCGACATCAAAAAATCATGTGGATATCTGTTTTGTGGTTGATAACTCAGCCAGTATGGATAGTGTCAAAGATGGTATCAAGATGTATATCAATGAATTTGCCGATACTATGGCAAATGGTACTGGTGTAGATATTGACTTTCGTATTGGTTTTGTACTACATGGTCATGAAAAAATACTGGTCCGGCAGTTTACCGATGATGTCGAAGCTTTTAAATCGGCACTGATTAATGCAACCCAGCGACATGAAACTGGCTGGAATGAATTTGGCCTGCCAGCACTGGATGTAGCGGCAGATTTCCCCTGGCAGAAAAAAAGACACAAGTTTATCCTATTTTTTACCGACGAAGGTGTTGCCGGTGGGCATGCTCCTGATTTTCAAATTTCTAAATTTGATGAATTATTAAGTAAACTGGAAGATTTGAAAGTAAAAATCTATTTTTATGGGCCGGATACCGATGAGTATCGGTTTTTCCAACGAGTACCGGGAACCGAGTACAATCCCACCACTAATTTTGATTCGCTGGATTTTTCAAAAATGCTAAAGTCTATTGCAAAATCGGTTTCCGTATCAAGTTCATCACCGCTTGATGGCTCTCAACATGCCGGAATTCAAAAAGATTTGTATGATATCAACAATCATGTACAAGTAATTAATATAAGGAGATAAGAGTGGCAAATTTTAGTCAATTTGATGATATGAAATTTGATGGGGCCCAAGAAGAGGCAACTTTAAAGGGTGTTGTTGATATTATTTTTTTACTGGATGTTACAGGATCCATGGGGCCAGCTATTGTAGAGTTAGGCAAGAATATGATTAACTTTATTAATTCCATTGATTCAAACATGGTCAGTGATTATAAAGTGAAAATTGTCTCCTTTGGCGATTTTGATAGCGATAGTGATGATATAAAATTTAATATCAATAGAGCCTATACCGACGACCCACAGCAACTTTACAATGACTTTTTAGATGTTATTGAGCTGGTTAAGAAAAAAGGGGGAGGAGCCGATCTTCCTGAGTCCGCTTTAGATGCTCTCTATAAAACCATTCAAGATGGTTTTCAAAGTGACTGGAGTGAAAGAACACGAGTTGTTGTGCTTTTTACCGATGCCATATCCAAAGAGCTACGAAAAGATACCATTGGTATGGATTTATCCGCTGAAGATAAGCTACAAATGATGGCTCAACTACTTAATGATAACCGTGTCAGAACTTATATTTATTCGCCAAATGATGACAGCATGGTTAAGCTCACGCAATTATGCAGTGAATATGTGGTCTACAATGCCATTGATGAAAATGGAAGCAATCCTATAGAAGCCTTGCGAAAACTGGATTTTAAAGAAGAAATGAAATCTTTGGGTAAAGTAGTGTCTCAGCCATCGCTAGTGATGTAGTTAATAAGGGGAGGAATAGTTTATGTCACTATGGGAAGCAACCAGCACAAAGATAAAAGCGGGCGAGTCTGTTCAGAGTAGTTCATACGCCTATGATATTCTCAAGGAACTTAATGATGGGAAAATGGCGGTGGCTTACCATGCTAAGCGCTCCGATGGATTAGATATCTTTTTAAAGCATACAAAAGACCCCAATGAATACAACGATCAATATGCTGATTATGTCAATGCGCAGCATGAAATCTTGCCCATCCTTAATAAAATAGGTGAGGCTGATGTTGAAAAAAACTATGAATATTTTGAATACAAAGGCAGGCATTTTCAGGCAAAGGAGTTTTTGAAGGGTAGTGATTTAAAAGCAAAAATATGGGCTAAAAATCAAAGTGACCGAATGAGCTTTGATGTCCGGATTGAAGTGGTAGAACGACTGGCATTTATAGTGCAACAAATTCATGATCATGGAATTATCCATTCCGATTTAAAACCTGAGCAGGTTTTTATTGTTGATGATTCGAGCACAAAAACTGGCTTTAGACTGAAATTAATTGATTTTGATCATAGCATTGTTCCTGCTGCCAATATTTACCTACCTGCAGGGACTCCTACCTGGTATTCACCGGAGCATAATAGAGAGGATGAGAAAGTCGGTGCTTATTCCGATATTTTCACTCTGGGCAATATGTTTTATACTATTTTAACCGGTGGTTTAAAACCTTATGCTGACTATGTTGAGAGTGATGCTAAATACCGCAGTGCCATCACTAAAACCAATTCAGTAAAAACATTAGATACTCTGATGCCCGGATTTCCAGTGGAAATTTCTGATTTGGTTAAACGTATGCTGCACCCAAACCATGAAAAAAGACCACCGGCAAAAGATGTTTATAGCGTATTAATTGATTTTAAAACTAGCCTTGAAAAACCAAAATTTATAAAAATCTATCAAGGTGAAAAAAGTAGATTGATTACAGAAAGTATTAAATTTACCCGTGCTATGGCTAAAAGTTCTTTTGGGAATTATCAGGATATTTACAGTAATCAATTTGAGATTATAAAAGATAAAAATAGTGATTGGTTTATTAAGGGCTTGCCAGTTCCTAAAGGGGCTAAAAGTAAAAGCGGCGAAATGCTCAATTTTTATCCAACAAAGATTGATGGCAAGGATATTACCAATAAAATATTACCAATTGAAGATGGGCTAACAATAGCGGTTGGCGCTACCGAGTTGACAATCAAAACGAAGAATTAATGTATGGCCTGGTTATTTAGAAAACGTATTAAGGCGCTAAGAGGGCTCTTTGTGAATTTTAGTCGTTCTGGGGTCAGCCTAGGACTTGGAGTAAAAGGTGCAAATATCAGCGTTGGTAAGCGAGGTATCTTTTTAAATAGCGGGATCCCCGGTAGTGGTATCTACCGGCGTGATAAAGTGGCATCTTGGAAAGATATTAATAATAAACTTAAAGGGAATAAGGCTCAACCGACTCCCAAACATCCTGCTGCCAAAAGTATTAGTCCACCACGAGTAAGTCCAAAACAGCAAACTCAGCCTGTTAATGTAAAGGATTCATATTTAGAACTTCAAATCAATAATAAAAAAAGAATTATTATCGATAATTTTGTGTTTGGAAGAAATGAATGTCGGTCGTCATTTGGTGATTGCCGCAATATTTATAATAAACAGTTTTCGATTTTTAAAGATCAGCAGGGAGACTGGTTTATTCAAGGTTTTCAAGTTCCGAGTACCGCTAAGAATAAAGATGGAACCACTTATCAGTTTTACAAAACAATTTACAATGGTAAGGATATTACAAATAAAACAACAAAAATAGAACTGACTGGAGACATTAAAATTGGAAACACAGAATTCAGGCTCACAATCAATCATCGATAAAGTCCAATTTACTCTGGATGATACCAAAGAACTAAAGACATACTTTAATAGCGACCTTTCACAAACGTTTATACAAAAAATAATTGATGATACTATTAAGTTTGATATGGACAGCCTCATTTATATGATGGAGCAGAGTTCTCAAACTAGAACAATACCAAATCCTGAAATAAGTACTCTGAATGATGTCGATGAAAGTGGAAGCTTTAAAGATATTATTACAATAATGCAAGATGAAAAGCAATTATATATTAGCGGAGATATTCATGCTGATTCAGTGTCTTTAACAGAAATTTTAAAAAAAACGGGATTCTATAATGATTGTAATAGTACAAAAATTCTTTTTTTAGGTGATTATATTGATAGAGGAAGAAACCGGCTTAATGTCATTAATCTTCTAATTACTCTAGAATTTTTACTGCCTAAAAATATTTTAATTCTAAAAGGTAATCATGAGCTTTATATCAAAGATAAAAATGGAGTGATATTATCCCCAATGCAGGGGTCTAATAAAGCATCCTATTTTTTTACTTTTTTAAATATGCTGTCTAATAATGAAGAGTATAAAGCTATTTTTCCAAAGCACTTTATACAAAGCTATGCCGACTATTTTGATAATCTGCCAATTATGGCCTTAATCAATTTATCAAATATAAAAATATGTGCAGTTCATGGCGGTCTGCCTAGACCTGACCTACAAATACAAGATTATTATAGTAATTACGAGAGTCTAACAGACTTTTTAGATAGTGAAAAAAACGATCAAATTGGCATGAGTTTAAATAATGGCTTATTGTGGTCTGATCCTTATGATGGCGTGCCTGAAGGCTTTAGAAACAGCTCTAAAATACGGTTTAAATTTAATCAGGCGCATTTTACGGCATTTTGTAAAAAGTACGAGATTGATCTAATGTTAAGAGCGCATGAAGCGCATGATGATGGCTATAAAACATACTATAACAATAGATTGATTTCGGTATTTTCAACCGGTGGTAAAGATATTAAAGGTAATATTAATAAAAATAGTGCCTATAACCTAGTTACACCCAATATTTTACAAATTGATAATGAATTAAACTGTATTCGGTCAATGGAAATTTTATTTAATGATGAACCGATATTTTGTGAAAAAGAGATTAGTTTTGATGAGATTCGTGCAGCAAAAGACGATCATGAAAATAATTATATAAGCAATACCATTGATTCAGTTGTTCTCCCTGAACAAAATAAAAAACTTAATGAGTCAAAAATATTAAAAATCACTGATAAATTTAGTCCCTTTACGCTCAAGCAGGTAAAATTAGAAGATAAAATAATTGAACTCAATTATTTTACTTTTGATTTGTATGAAATGTACGGGATTGATGAAGAATTTAGCCTTAACTTAGACATTGAAAATAATTTAATACTAAATAATAGTAATACAAGTATCTATATCGACAGGTTTTGTATAAACAAGGGTGAGAGCTTGCGATTTTGTGAAGGTGAAATACGGCTGAGAAGTGGTGCCGTGCTCGGCTTTGAATTAATATAATATAATTATGAATCTTCAATGTGCAGCTTATGATGATAATTTAATAATAAAATAATCTGAAAAATTAACTTGTAATTAAGTGATGTTTTATAACTATAGTGGATGATTTATGAATATATTTAAAATTTTAACAAGAGGTGATGGAAAAATAAATGAGCCAAGTGTTACAGCATTTATGGGTTATTTATTAAATCCAAATGAAGATCATGGGTTAGATGATGAGTTTTTAAAACTATTACTTAATGCTCTAATTGATGATAACAATAAGAGTTTTTATAAAGAAATTATAGATGGTGAAGAAATAAGAGATTTAGCAAGTATTTTTACCGTTGATGTAAGGGTTGAAAGAAAACTACCCTTTAAAAAAACTTCAAGAGATATTGATATTGTTATCGAAATAAAAGGTATTACGCCTGAGAATGATAAATCAATACATGTGATAGCAATAGAAAACAAAATTAGAGATGCATCATCTGAAGCATTACAGCTTCAAGAACAATCTGCAGCATTAGTAGATTTCTATAAAGATGGAAGCTATTTGCCAAGAATATCACAAGTATATTTAACACCTGATGGTCAAAAAAGCATAGATAATTTTAATAATAGTAAGCAAAAAATAAATAGTGGCATTGAATTAAAGCATATACGATGGAAGTCTGAGTCAGGCAATATATTATCTTTACTTAAAAAATTATTAGAACTTGAGTCTATGGGTAATGTTGAGCCGATTGGTGATTATATGAAATGTACATTAAAGGCCTTTATTAATTTTATCAACACTGATTTTAGGTCAAGTATAAATCACAAAAATTCAACTGGAAGAATGTTATTGACAGAAAAAGAGTTTTTTGAAACGCATGAAATTATTGAGAAATTTCATAATCAAGTGATGAATGAGTTTTCAATTAGTAAGTTAAAATTTACAGGTTTGAGAGTAACTTATCACAGTAATACAATTACAAATAAAACTCAATTTTTTGCACTTTATCATGAGCCAAGAAAAGATAAGTATAATAGATATATTTTAAGGTTATATGCAGATTATAATGAAAATTATAATGGTGAGGAATTTAAACCAGATAATAAAATATTAAGAATTGAGATAACAAATATTGAAGATAATGTTGAAACTGTACTTAAAATATTACGACGTAATGTAAAGTATTTAGCAGATCTTCGTGATTAATCCTCTTCTAACCTAGAAGACTCATAATAGAATTTTAAATTGAACCGGTAAAACACTATTATAATTAAATGTTTTATCAGTTCTTTAGTAATATGATTTTTTGGCACTCCTTTTGTTGTGGCTACTCTCGCATGATAAAGGAGATCCTGTACATTGAAGCTGTTAAATTTAAGGAAATAATTTAAATGATACAAATAGACGGTAATGCAACAATCATCTATAAAGTAGATGAAGAATTAAGTGTGGCTTTTGAAAGTTTATTACAAAATAGTGCACTTAACAAAGGCAAAGACAAAGATAATGGTGAGAAGAACTTAAAGCGTATCTTAAAAGACTTTTCATCAATTAACTACTACAATTTTAATACAAAAATAGGCGATGATAATAATAATAATAATCCTCCTCCTCCTCCTCCTATATTAAATTGTATATACATTGGTAAGTTCTTTTTAAAAGAACAAAATTATACTTATTTTTATATTGGATTTTGCTTTGTTATTAAAAATGAAAAAAATATAGATTTCAATACATTTAATAAGTATACTAATAAGTTCTTTAAGTTATCTGAAGAATTTAAAAATTTTAAATTAAATGAACAATTGTTATCTGTACTTTTCAGCAAAAAAGATCTTGTTGGGCTATATGTCAGATCTATAAAGAATGATGATAAAAATAAAGATGAAATAATAAGAAAATCATTAGAACTCACTTTGTCGCAAAACATTGATGATTGCCAAAGCTTTCAAGATGAAGAGCATATACAGTATATAAACTCAACTTTAGATAAGACCTATGCGTTAGAATATGCTAAACCAGTTACTGGAAAAGATGGAAGCTTCGATAGAGTAAACCAGTTTATGTTAGCAATTGCCTATAAGGATTACTACGAGAAAAAATCCTATGAGACTTCAAAAATTGCATTACAGGCAAACTATAGTCAATATAATGAAATATTAGAATATGCCGAACAGGTAGCTAAATTTGAAGCTGCTTATTTTTTTAAAAATCCTACCACTAAAAATAATTATGAAGGCTTCTTCAATAAATTTAAGATAAAAGAAACACATGATGAATTTATTGTAAGTTTAGATGGGTTAGTTAAGTATCTTGGGATTTTACATGATAAACAGGAAGTCAACAGAATTGAACAAGAAAAGATAGAAAGGGAAAATCAAATTAGAAAAGAAGATCAAATAAGAGAGCAAGAAAAGATAGAAAGAGAAAATCAAATTATAAAAGAAGATCAAATAAGGGAGCAAGAAAAGGATAAGCAAGAAGAAAAAGAGAAAAAATTTACAGCCTTGGTTGGTACGATAACTGGTATTATTGCGATATTCACTTTTTTTGCTGACTGGCCTTCAATCCTTGAAAATGCAAGTACCTTTAATTCTTCAATATTAGTTACATGGGGAGCGTTTACTATAACGGTTATAATTTCTTTTATTACCTATAAATATATTACAAAACAACAGAAATAATTTAAGAAGGTATTGAATGACCGAAGTTCCCCTATTTTTAGGGGGGGAATATAGGCAGAAAGAGGGGTTTATTAATGGGTTTGCTGCATTGCAGGCAAACCCTGATTAAAATCATACATTCTATATAACTCGCAATGTATTGTGTAGTATGCGCATATATCCAAATCATTTGAAGATGCTTGAGTTTTCATAAAAAATAAAACTATAGAGGCTCTTTTACTACCTTGTGAGTACATGGATTAGATGATTGTGATAATTCAAATAAATATCGGGAGACCTAGTTACACAGCCAGCGCATTTTTCTTTAAACAGCCAATTTACGTCATTAACGCCGTAACATGAGCTTTAACGGACTCTGCTAAGCTTGTTAATTCATAACCACCCTCTAAGACTGAAACGACTTTATCATTGCAATGTGTTTCAGCAATTTTCATGATTTCTTTAGTCACCCAAGCATAATCAAGGGTTTTTAGCTGGATTGTTGATAAGCGGTCATCGTCATGCGCATCAAACCCTGCTGAAATAAGGACTAATTCTGGGGCGAATTTATCCAGCGCGGGTAAAATAGATTGCGTGTATTTATCCCTAAATTCCTGGCTTCCTGAGTAAGGGTCTAGCGGCAGATTGAAGATATTACCCACTCCGGTTTCGGAATCATCGCCTGAATAATGTGGGTATAGCGGCATTTCGTGAGTGGAAGCATAAAGCACAGCGGGATTATTATAAAAGGCCGCTTGTGTTCCATTTCCATGATGAACATCAAAATCTATAATCGCAACTCGTTTTAAACCATGGTGTTTTATCGCGTATAAAGCGGCAATAGCAA
>Ga0105357_10001783_pt1 | contig 11502 bp, 11 predicted proteins | sample GOMGulsemesocosm_4_FD_83660 | JGI IMG/M metagenome (GOLD analysis project Ga0105357, IMG submission 83660) | Methane-oxidizing microbial communities from mesocosms in the Gulf of Mexico - GOM15B Gulf of Mexico | ecosystem: Environmental > Aquatic > Marine > Cold seeps | place: USA: Gulf of...
GCTGCCATCATTTTTCCGGCGATGGGGGCATTTTTGAACTGATTGCCACTGGAACCGATGGCCATATAGAAACCGGGAAGGCTTGATTTATCGTAAATTGGAATCCAGTCCTCTGTTACATCATATAGGTCCACCACGCCCTGCATTCGGCTCGGAATGCCAAGTGATGGCACTCGCTGGGCATAACGATAGGCCTGAGTTGTCCATTGATCGGTGAAATTATGATTAAAATCTTCATCATCTACCCATTGATGAGCGTCGCATTCCGGGTCTTCACTTCCGATCAGAATATGATTGCCAATTTCCGGGCGGCAATAACAGGAAATATCGCTGTCTGAGACAATCAGACCATCAGTTTCAAAGTCAAACTCTGGCGGAGACGGTACATGCACCACCTCTTGGCGCAACGCGCGGGTGGTGAGGGTCATATCATCCAAAACCCCCGCCATGGCATTCACTTTAGACGACGCAGGCCCCGCCACATTGATCACAACAGGAGCGTATATTTCTTGACCATCATCCAGACGAACACCAGCGACACGGCCATCCTTTTCCAAAATTTCCACCACCTGCTTTTGAAATAGAAATTCGGCACCGTGAGCCTCAGCCGCCCGTTGCAGGTTATGAGTAGCCAATTGCGGATCATTGACAAAACCTGCCATTGGAAAATGGACACCACTTTTGATTGCCACGCCAGTGTTTTGCCCAAACCCCTCATCATCTTGCCTTTTTGGCGGCCAGAACCCTTCCAGATTATATACTGGCAGCCGTTCTCTGATCCGCGCGTCGTCCCAAATTTCATATTCAATACCCAGCGCATCGCAATGGGTTTGATGGGTTTTGAGGAAATCATTCTGTGTTGTTTGCATCACCAGACAACCGCTTTGGCGAAATTCAGCCAGACCGGCTTCATCTTCAGCACCCAAATACTCTGCCCAATCGCGCCAGTAATGATAGCCTTCATAGGCGAAAACTGTGCCGGCAAACGTGGAATAATGAACCCGAATAATGGCACAGGACCCACTGGTTGAGCCATAGCCCGAGGCTGGATTTCTATCGATAGAGAGAACCTTCTTCCCCCCCTTTGCCATCTCGAACGCTGTGGCTGCACCAATTACCCCCGCCCCTATGATTATAGCGTCAACATTACTACTCATCCGCGCTCTCCTATTTATTGATTTGATTTATTTGACAGGAGTTTACCGGGCTTGGAAAGCAAAATTACAGACCAATTGGTATTGTCAGAGTAAAATGACAGAGCGACGAGAAATAGTTAGCCGATGTTTTTCAGGCAACGAGTGGATTGAGACAGCGGTTATTAACCTCAAACTGACAGGATGTGATTCGGGAGAAATTCGGCATATCATTAGACACTGCAAACAAAGCATTAATGATATGTTGGAGAAACATTATTTGCCAATCCAGTAGGAGATCGCAGTTATGGCTTTGGATTAATTAGAAAAAAAATATTTATTCTATGGTCCTAGAGAAATCTAGAAAAATGCGATTGACATACGTCTGTCTCTTATTGAGGTTAAGTCATTGATTTAAAAACGTACAATAACACTTATTTAGTAATAAATTCATTTTGTACTCTGTAAATTAGAGGTCATAAAAGCCTCCTTCCATGAAGAGTTTTTAATTTATGCCTTTTCAATTTTTTAATGGGAAAATTTGTGCCGCTGATCCACTGATTGAGGCAACCAAAAAGGTAGATGCGCCGGATATAAATAAGCTGGTGGCCACAACCATAGAACCACGCACGATTTCGAGAAACGCATTTTCATTGGAACCGCACCAGATCCTTTGGGACTATTGGCAACGACTGCGGGGAGATAGAGACGTAGCACGCTACGATTTCATTGATCCAATGCATTTTAACAAAGCAATGGGCTATGTTTTATTGCTTGAACCCAACTCTGACTGCACTGATTTTAGATATCGGGTTTACGGGTCAGTTGTTGCGCAAAGATATGGGCGCGAGATGACGGGCAAATGGCTAAGCGAGTTTGTTAGTGGAACAAAAGACCTCTCGATGCTCCAATACCCTGCTTTAGTTCAAACAAAGACTCCTTTTTATTCAGAGCACTCGACGATCACTTCCAACTATAACAAGACAATTTGGTGCCGGCTTGCCTTTCCATTGGAAAACCAGAAAGGTAAAATCGACCGGATTTTGATTGGATGCGTTCCGGTCGACAAAGCGATTTCCTAAAAATTAGTAAGGCAAACCTACATAATTTTCCGCTAAGGATGTTTGAGCTGCCTTTGATGAAAACAGATACTCAAGCTCAGTTCTCTGCATACGATCACCGAAGCCTTCATTTTCGGGGAATTTGTGTAGCATCATCGTCATTGACCAAGAGAAACGCATTGCTTTCCATACGCGTTTAAGCGCTGTTTCAGAATAATTTTCCAGTGATCGTTCATTTCCCTTGCTGTAAAATTCAATCAGGGCGCTGGACAAATAATGAATATCCGATGCCGCAAGGTTGAGGCCTTTCGCACCAGTTGGCGGGACGATATGAGCAGCGTCCCCAGCAAGGAACAATCGACCATAACTCATAGGCTCCGATACGAAAGAGCGGAGAGGCGCAATACTTTTTTCAATCGACGGACCCGTGATCAGGCATTTAGCTGCATCTTCAGGGAGCCTGGTCTTTAGCTCTTCCCAGAAACGCTCATCCGACCAATCTTCAACGTTATCCTCTAACGAACATTGAATATAGTATCGACTTAAATTCGCGTTCCGCATTGAGCAAAGGGCAAAGCCGTGATCATGTTGATTGTAAATGAGTTCATCTGACACCGGCGGTGTTTCAGATAGAACCCCTAGCCAGCCAAAAGGGTATACTTTCTCATACTCTCTCAAGATGTTGGATGGGATTGAATCTCTACTAACACCATGAAATCCATCGCACCCTGCAACAAAATCACACTCGATCTTATGGGATTTTCCATCTTTTTTGTAAATAACAGACGGGTGATCTGTTTCAAGATCAAACAAAGCAACATTTTTTGCTTCATTAATGACATTGCCGTTCATCTTGCGGCGCGCGTCATACAAATCATGAGTTACTTCAGTTTGACCGTAAATCATGACGGATTTGCCGTCAGTCAACTCAGACAAATTGATGTGGTGGCGCTCTCCATTACACGAAATATCAAAACCATGATGGACGATCCCTTCTTTGTCCATACGTTCCCCAACGTCAGCCGCACGGAGCATATCAACCAAACCCTGTTCCAGCACACCGGCCCGAATTCGCCCAAGAACGTAGGCCTCGCTTTGACGCTCCAACAGAACAGATTCAATTCCTCTCAAATGCAGAATTTGCGAGAGAAGAAGGCCAGAGGGGCCACCACCAACAATAACGACTTGAGTACGCATGACATTCTCCACTGAGAATTTGTTATTTATTTAAAGCACCAAACTAAACGGTAATGGATTCAAAAAATTTTAAGTACTGAGGGTAACCAGAGCAGTATCGCCGGGAACGCGATAAGGATGGCAACACGAAATATTTCTGCAGTAAAGAACGGAGCGCCCCCTTTAGAGGTTTCAGATCGTCCTTACTCATCCCAAAATCCAAATCAGAGATGACAGGGGAAAATACAACAAAACTAATATGTTACAGATTTTATTTAATTTAAATTATCATCACCAATGCGCTCGATTTTATTTAGTAGTTCTTCTGCCAACCTTAATGAAGCAGACGTCGTCATTACCATTTGCGGTAATAGCATCCACTCCAATGTCCAGCTTTGGCCTGAGCGTTCATTTTCATGACTTATGACCTGATGCATGCCGGATATATTCATGGCATTGAATTGTCCAAGTGTTACCAGCATTTCTGCTTTGATCGGATTTTGTTTATGTGGCATGGCAGAAGATCCACCGCCTCCGCGAAGTGAGATTTCCTTCACTTCGTTTATAGACATAAGAGTTATGTCTTTTCCAATTTTTCCAATAACACCGGTTAAAACAGACAACCAGTTTGCAAAATCTACGATTGAAGTCCGGTCGGTGTGCCAACAGCCTCCCGGATCTCCTAGCCCTAATAATTCAGACATCTTGCTGCGGATCTTTGGTCCCGCTTCTTGAAAATTATCCAGTGTTCCTATTGGGCCGCCAAACTGAACATTCAGTAGAGCCACTTTTACCGACTCCAATTTCTCAAGTTGCTTTGTCAGCGGTGTGCGCCAATTTGCTAGCCGGTGGGAGACTGTGATGGGTAATGCCTGCTGCATACGGGTTCTCCCCATCAACTGGCGATCACCAAATTTCTCATTTAACTGCTCAATCTGTACGACAACCCGCTCAAGCGTTTCCTCAATGATTTCGATACAACTTCTAAGACGCAACATTAACGACGTATCGATCACATCCTGACTTGTCGCCCCAAAATGAACGTATGCCTTATGTTCATCTGAAACAGATATTTTCAACTGCCGAACCAGTTCAGGAACAACCACCCCATCATTAGCCGTACCGCTTTTCAAGCGATCCATTTCCGGAACGAGTTCGAGGCACGCTGTTTTAATAGGTGCAACGGCAGCGATAGGAATAGCACCTGTAACCCCTTGAGCTTCCGCCAGTGCAGCCTCAAAAGACAGCATGGCTTGAATGTCCATTTCAGCGTCAAAGTATCGAGAAACGCTATCGTTCCCAAGAAGGCCCGCAAGATATGGATGATTGAACACAGAAACGCTCATTTGATAAATTCAACTGCCATTCTCAAGCAACCTCCACTGCGTGAGCAGCTTCCGTGCGTGCCTTTAAATCTCGCAGTGTCGTAAGCTCTAATTCGGTTGGAATATCGGTTACGCCCAGATCATCCGCAAATTTGACCGGCCACCCGCAAGTGTCTTGCACATGATCCCTTGTAACGCCTGGATGAAGCGAGCGAACGATGAACTCTTTCGTCTTTGGATCAGGTCTCCAAACAGCTAGGTCCGTAATCAACAAAGTCGGACCTTTCGTGATTATTCCCAAATCAGCGCGGTCAGTGCCGCCGCTTCCGTGGCCAAAAGACGTAAAGAAATCCACTACCTCCACCATTCCGCGCAGTGTCTGCTTCATAGTAATGAAGATTTCACCGCAGGATGAAGCGATTTCAGGTGCGCCGCCGCCGCCCGGCAGACGAATAGACGGAGCGTTATAGTCGCCGATAACAGTTGTATTAATATTGCCAAATCTGTCCAGTTGTGCCGCGCCTAAGAAACCAACTGTAACGCGGCCTCCTTGTAGCCAATAACGAAACATTTCAGGCACAGACACGGTCGTAACTGCAGTATCGCATAGTTCCCCATCCCCGATAGAAAGCGGTAAAATATCTGGTGCCGTACCGATTGTACCACTTTCATAAATCAGGGTGATGTCTGGGGCATGTGTTAAGCGTGCCACATTACACGCAGCCGATGGTGCACCGATACCCACAAAGCAAATATCATCATTACCCAGCGCGCGGGCAGCGGCAATTGTCATCATTTCATCTGTTGTGAAATCAATTTCCATTATGCCGCTCCCTTCAATGTTGAAATACGTTTTTCGAAAACGGTTTCGTCAACAGTCAGAACATTTTTTTGCATCCACTCTTGGAACAAGCCTCGATCACTTGCTATTTTGTCCCACTCCACATAAGCCGCATTATCACGGGTATAGTAACCGTGGGCATATGACGGATGTGCACCGCCTGGAACGACACAAACAGAGGTCACGGCCCAACGCGGCAGAATACAGGCATTCACATGCACATCATCAAAGTCGTCTACAACTTCTTCTACAGTAACCACGGCGCGCTTGGCGGCCAAAACGGCTTCCTTTTGAACGCCGATAATGCCTTCAATAAGAATATCACCGCGTTTGTTGGCTTTTTGGGCATGAATAAAAGTCACATCCGGACGAACAGACGGAACCGCCGCCAGCTTTTCACCGGTAAATGGGCATGTCACTTCCCGGATATTATTATTCACGTCTTTAAGGCCCGCGCCCTTGTAGCCGCGAAATACAGCGCATGGCAAACCTGCTGCACCAGCCTCATAGGCATTGGCCATAGCAGCATGAGAATGCTCTTCGATTTCTAGTGCTTTTGGCCATTTATTTTCAACAGCATCCCGCATCCGGCGAAGAAGTCCAACACCCGGATTTCCCGCATATGAAAAGATGATTTTATCAACCATTCCCATTCCGATCATCTGATCGTAGACAACATCCGGTGTCATTCGAACCAGCGTCAGGCCTTTGCGATTTTGCCGAATGGCTTCATGCGCAGCAGCGTGCGGAATAAGATGTGTAAATCCTTCAAACGCAACGGTATCACCATCTTTCAGGTTATCTGATACTGCCTCTTTTAAAGATTGAAATTTAGCCATAATATTGTTTGCTCTTAGATATCGAAAAAGACTGTTTCATTGTCACCTTGCAGATGAATATCAAACCGATATTCGCTCCCATTTTGCGTCGCGATGAGTGTGGGAACTCTGCTTTTATGCTCAATTCGGCTTAAAATCGGGTCCGCCGCATTTGCATCAATTTCTTCTGGAAAATACATGCGAGTGTGCAGTCCGATATTAATGCCACGTGCAACAATCCAGAAAGTGATGTGGGGTGCCATCGGGCGACCATCTTTGAACGGGACAACGCCGGGTTTAATTGTTTCGAAAACAAACTCACCGCTTTCCATTTCACCTGGGCACCGGCCCCATCCTGAAAAATTCGGATCTACCGCTCCGCGGATTTCTGATGGGCTGTTGTATAGTCCTTTGGCGTCTGCCTGCCAAATCTCTACCAGCGCATCTTTAATCGGTGCGCCTTTCCCATCATAGACAACACCACGAACAGTTATGCGCGTGCCCTCAGCCTGATCATTGAGAATTTTCACGCCCAGCTCTTCGCTAAACACACCGTTAAGGCCTGAAAAATTCGGCGTACACCCGATATGAACGTAAGGCCCTGCAGTTTGCGACGGCGTTTCCTTAAAATAGTTAAGTGGTTGCGTCATCAGTTCCCCTCCCGCCGATTATCAAACATGGTGGAGCGACGCCCCCGTAAAACAATGTCAAACTTATAGGCTAGGCTATCCATGGGAATAGTGTTCCCCATATCAAGCGGCGCGATCAATTGACGGACAGCCTCTTCACTTGGAATGGTTTGCACGATTGGGCATTTCCAAATAAGTGGATCACCTTCAAAGTACATTTGGGTAATCAGGCGCTGGGCAAAACCATCGCCGAAGACTGAGAAATGAATGTGAGCTGGTCGCCAATCATTGACACCATTTGGCCAAGGATAAGGTCCCGGCTTTATTGTCCGAAAATGATAGTCGCCGTTGTCATCAGTAATGGTCCGACCACAGCCGCCAAAATTTGGATCCAGCGGTGCTAAGTACGTTTCCTTTTTATGACGATAACGTCCACCGGCGTTAGCTTGCCAGAGTTCCAACAGTGCCCCTTTGACGGGTAGCCCTCGCTCATCCATGACGCGCCCATGAACAATAATGCGTTCGCCAACGGGCAATTCACCATTTTGGGAAAAATTTAAAATCAGGTCATTATCAAGCTCGCCGATTTGATTATGTCCAAACACAGGGCCCGTCATTTCACTTATGCTATTATCAAGCGACAACAACGCTTTTTGAGGAGAGCGTAGAACACTGGTTTTGTATGTTGGCGTATAAGCGGGGGCGTGCCAGTTCCTATCTCGCTGAAAAAAGGCGCCTTGTGCTCGCTTTTCGTTACTCATTCTTGCCCTCCAGCTTTTCAGCATCCATTTGTTTGAAAACGTCTTTAATCACTTTAATCGCCGAATTCGCGGCGGGAACCCCTGCGTAAACAGCCACATGCAACATGGCCTCACGAATATCGTCACGGGTTGCACCCGTATTCTCGGCTGCTCGTACGTGCATTTCACATTCATCAATATGACCAAGCCCTGCAAGCAGGGCGATCGTAACCATGGAGCGTTCACGCTTTGACCAGTGATCCCGCGACCAAACACTGCCCCAGGCGCCCTCTGTAATCAGATCCTGAAAAGGTTTGTCAAATTCGGTTACATTCGCTTCAGCCTGAGCGACATGAGCCTCCCCCAGAACAGATTGGCGTGTCTCGCGGCCCGCTTGATAACGTTCGTTATGTAGATCCACTTTAGCCATTTGCGATCTGCCCTATCTTATTTTTCACGAAGAAATCTTTCAATTCGGCAATCAAAATTTGTGGCTGCTCGACACAAGGGATATGCCCCGATCCTGCTATTTCCCGATATTCTGCATTTGGAATTAACGTCGACAGCTCTTTTACAAGTTCAGGCGTCGTCGCCAAATCCTGCGCCCCAACAACACAGAGAGTTGGCACATCGACACTCTGAATTTTTTTAGTCCAGTCAGTGTCACGAATAGCAGCACAAGTGCCAATATATCCCTGTTCATTTTGCCGAGCCAACATAGCAACACACCCACTAAATAATGGATTGTCTGGCTGGCGGAATGGTTCTGTAAACCAGCGCTCCATTACGGTGTCCACCATTGATACAAGCCCGTCTTCTTCCAGCGCGTCAATGCGTTCTTGCCACATCTCGGCCGTTCCAATTTTATGGCCCGTATCACAAAGAACCAAGGCGCCAACGAGATCAGGTCGTGAAATCGTCACCCCTTGGGCGATCATACCGCCAACGGACAATCCGCATAAGACAACTTTAGAAAAACCAAAGTGATCCAAAAGCGCGACCAAATCGCCTACATGATCCGCCATACGATAGGGTGGGTTCGCAAGATCAGATAGACCATGACCGCGTTTGTCATAGCATAGGATGGTAAACTGGTCCGAGAGAGCAGAAACAACAGCATCCCATATACGAAAGTCAGTCCCCAGTGAATTAGAGAACACCAGAACCGGCATGTCTTGCGACTGCCCGGTAAGTTTGTAATGCAGTGTTGTTTGATTTACCGAAACAAAATCCATATCAGCCCTCCGTTACTTTGCATCAAAACAGATTGATTTTGTTTGGTAAAATGATATTTTTGGCTTTTATCATAATCAAATGGTTATTAATGAACAAAACTGGCATTAAATTCCGGCACTTACAAATTTTTATAGAGGTTGCCCGCCAAAAGAGTGTAGGCCGCGCCGCAGACATTTTGGCCATCAGCCAGCCAGCAGTGACCAAAACAATCCGCGAGCTTGAAGAAATTCTAGGTGTCAAATTATTTGAAAAAGAAGGACGCGGGATAAAACTTGGCCGGATCGGGGAAGTATTCCTCCGTCATGCCGGCGCCAGTGTTGCTGCTGTACTACAAGGCGTAGACTCTGTTAATCAAGCGCTGCTGCACTCAGCGCCGCCAGTTCGGATTGGCGCCCTTCCCACAGTGTCTGCTCGCGTAATGCCCGATGCTATCAAACTGTATCTTAAAGAGAATGTTGGTAGCGAAATCAAGATTGTAACGGGCGAGAATTCTGTTCTTTTGGAGCAACTACGCGGCGCTGAGCTGGATTTAGTTGTAGGTCGACTTGCCGCCCCGGAGAAAATGACTGGGCTATCGTTTGAACACTTGTATAGCGAACAAGTTGTTTTCGCTGTGAGGACAAGTCACCCGATGCTGGAAAGCACAAATTTCAGACTTGATGATCTGCGCAACTATACAATACTCTTGCCCACGAAAGCATCCGTTATCAGACCATTTGTAGAACGTTTCTCATGGCCAACGGCATTCCAGAACTTCCTGTTCAAATTGAAACGGTTTCTGACAGTTTTGGGCGCGCCTTTATTCGTTCCAGCGACGGCATCTGGATTATCTCAGAAGGCGTAATTGCAAATGATCTGCGAGATAAACGAATGCAAATACTTCCAATCGACACCTCTGAGACAAAAGGAGCGGTTGGCCTCACTACCCGTGCCGATGATGAAGAAAACACGGCCCTATCGATCATGTCTCAAAGTATTCGTGCTGCGGCCAAGCTGTCTCACAAAAGTGTGTAGCCATGTGAATTGCGACTAAAATAAACGGCGTTATCTTTTATGGATAACTTTATTGAAGGTGGAATGATGAAACTGGGCGCATTGGTAATCACAAGTCTCTTAACTGCAACGGCAATGACATCAAATGCCAGCGAACTGCAAACGGCGACATTTGCCGGGGGTTGCTTCTGGTGTGTGGAAAAAGACTTTGAGCATGTAAAAGGTGTTACCGAAGCCGTTTCCGGCTACACCGGCGGTATCCTCCCCAATCCAACTTATCGAAACCATGGCAAGCATATTGAGGCAGTTCGGATAACCTATGATCCATCAATTGTCAGCTACAACCAGCTACTTGATGTTTTCTGGCGATCGGTAGATCCGACTGATGCTGGCGGTCAATTTTGCGACCGGGGTAATTCCTATAAAACAGCGATCTTTGCCAACAACGATCAACAAAAAATGCAGGCGGAGAAATCTAAACAGTCCCTTGAAACATCCAATGCCCTCAATAAACTGATAGCGACCCCTGTCAGAGAAGCAGGTCCCTGGACGAATGCCGAAGAGTATCATCAGGACTATTACAAGAAAAACCCACTTCGATATAAGTTCTATCGATACAATTGTGGTCGGGATGCTCGTATAAAAGATTTATGGGGTGATCAAGCCCATGCGGGTATCGATCACACGTCCTGAAACGAAATCTTGCCAGAATAAAACCACTGCAAATAAAGGAGTAGTGATCCCAACCCAAATAATTAGGGATTTGCGGCACATTGTCACGCATCGCATATTTACCTGTAACAATGGCCTCAAACGCCTTATTTTCTGAATTAGGAATTAGGCTAATAACTGCGGTGATACATTCATTATGCAAGACAAAATCACGCACCCTCTTTTCGAAAGCGGGTTTCGCATCTTCTTTATTGCCGCTGCATTCTATGCTGTGAGTATCATGAGTTTATGGTCAGCTCAGATGTCAGGAATGACAGATATACTAGACCGTATAGTATCAATGCCTTTGTCCATTTGGCACGCGCATGAACTTATTTTCGGCGTGATTATTGCGGTTGTTGCTGGCTTCCTCACGACAGCAGTTCCTGTCTGGACTGGAACGCCTCGCATTCGGGGGGCTCAGCTCATATTTTTGTTTCTACTATGGTTTGCGGGGCGCGTTGCCATACTATCTTCTGCGAAATTCCCGGCAGAATTTGTAGCTTTGATAGATCTTCTTTTTATTCCCGCCCTAGCCTTCATAATTGCCAAGCCCATCATCACTCAAAAACTTTGGCGCAATCTCGGCTTTATACCCTTGCTGTTCCTCATAATGATCGGAAACGTCCTTATCCACATAGAAGAACTGGGATGGGGAGAAGATACAGCAGGTGTCGGCATTCGCCTATCCATCGGCCTGCTCATATTGATGACAGTTGTTATTGGCGGCCGTGTCATTCCATTTTTCACACAAAACTGGCTCGATCGTCGCGATAAAAAAGTAACGACGGCAACCCCAGAGTGGATTGATCGCGTAACCATCATAAGCTGCCTAATTA
>Ga0105357_10001787_pt1 | contig 11494 bp, 6 predicted proteins | sample GOMGulsemesocosm_4_FD_83660 | JGI IMG/M metagenome (GOLD analysis project Ga0105357, IMG submission 83660) | Methane-oxidizing microbial communities from mesocosms in the Gulf of Mexico - GOM15B Gulf of Mexico | ecosystem: Environmental > Aquatic > Marine > Cold seeps | place: USA: Gulf of...
ACCAATCTGGTCAGCCGGTCGCATGGCAGCTGGCTGTTCCTCGGCGCAATCTATTCGACGCTCGAATTCGCGCCCGACCTCTCGCATCCCGATCGCTGCGGAAATTGCCGCGCGTGCCAGGATGCCTGCCCGACCGACGCCTTCCCCGCGCCCTACCGGCTCGATGCGCGGCGCTGCATTTCCTACCTCACGATCGAGCACAAGGGGCCGATCCCCGAGGAGTTTCGCGAGGCGCTGGGCAACCGCATCTATGGCTGCGACGATTGCCTCGCGGTCTGCCCGTGGAACAAGTTCGCCGATACGGCGCACCGACACCTCAAGCTGGCGCCGCGCGAGGAGCTGGCCGCTCCCGACCTGGCGAGCTTCCTGACCTTTGACGATGCGGGCTTCAGGCAGTTCTTCTCCGGCTCGCCGATCAAGCGCGTCGGCCGCGACCGCTTTGTGCGCAACTGCCTTTATGCGGCAGGGAATAGCGGTTCGGCAGCTCTCGCTCCGCTTGTCGAATGGCTGCGCGGCGATCCCGATCCCGCGGTTTCCGAAGCGGCCGATTGGGCCGCCCGGCGGCTCGGCTAGCCCTTGCGGTAATCCCGGTCATGCTCGCCCAGCAGCGGGGCGGGCGCTGGATCGGGGGCGTCCCAGGCGGAAAAGCGCGACGGTTCGCGCATCTCGACCAGCGTTCCCTCGGTGGGGTGTTCGCGCCGCATGAAAAAGCCCCCGGCTTCAAGATGGGGCTCCTGTGCCATGTCGGCCATGTCGCGCACCGGCATTGCGGGGATCGCATTGGCGTGCATCAGCGCGACCAGTTCGTCGGTCGCGAAACTGGCGGTCAGTTCGGCGATCCGGGCATAGAGTTCGGCCTGCCCCGCGATCAGCCCCTCGGGCGTGGCGAAGCGCTTTTCGCGCGCGAAGGCCTCGTCGCCCATCAACGCGATCACCTTGGTGAAATGGTCGAGCCGGTAAGGCACGATGCTGACATATCCGTCGCGGGTCGGGAACGGCTGGCGATCCGGGTCGACCTGGCGGCCATAGCAGGGCGGGCCGACGGGCGGGTCGAAAGTGTTCCCGCCGAGGTGCTCCTTGAGCATGAAGCTGCTGAAGGCCTCGAACATGGGCACTTCGACATGCTGGCCTTGCCCGGTCCGCAGGCGGTGTACCACGGCGGCCATCACCGCATAGGCGGCGTGCAGCCCGGCGACCTTGTCGGCGATCAGCGATGGCAGGTAGCGTGGGCGCTCGTTGCTGTCCGCGCGCGGCAGCAGGGTGGTGGTGCCGCTGGCGGCCTGGATCACGTCGTCATAGGCCTGCAGCCCGGCATAGGGCCCGCCCGAGCCGAAGCCGACGCAATGCGCATAGATGATGTCTGGAGCGCGCGCGCGGACGCTGTCGTAATCGAACCCGAGCCGCTCGATCGCTTCGGCGCGGACATTGTGGATGAAGATGTCGGCATCGGCGAGCAAATCGCGCAGGATCGCGCGGTCGGCCTCCTGCTTGAGATCGAGCACCAGCGACTGCTTGCCGCGATTGAGCGCGATGTATCCCGGCCCCATCGCCTTGCTGTGCGCGGAGGGCGCACCGTAGCGGAACACGTCGCCGCCGGGGGCCTCGACCTTGATCACCTCGGCCCCGAAATCGGCAAGGATCTGCGTGCAATAGGGCCCGAATACGACCGAGGTCATGTCGATCACGCGAAGCCCTTCGAACATCGCGCGACCGTCCCCGGCCGCGATCACAGCATGTCCTTGAGCGGCACCGCAGTGTCGGCCAGCAGGTCGGGATCCACTTCGGCGCGCGCCATCACCAGCTTGCGCCCCTGCGCGTAATCCCTGGTGTTGTTGACGCAGTCTAGCGCGATCACCACGCCTTCGCGCAGATAGACCACGCTGAACTTCTTGTCCGCCGGATCGCCGCGCAGCACGGTGGCGTCATAGCCGATCGACATGCCGACCGTCTGCAGCCGGAGCTCGTACTGGTTCGACCAGAACCACGGGACGGCGTCGTAATCCTGCTTGTCGCCCATGATCGCCTTTGCCGCGATGGTCGCCATGTCGTTGGCGTTCTGCACCGATTCGAGGCGGATGACCTTGTTGTCGGCATAGGCATTCGCATGGCTCGCACAGTCGCCGATGGCGTAGATGTCATCGAGCGTGGTGCGGCAGATGCTGTCGACGTCGACCCCGTTCGATCCCGCCGCACCCGCCGCGATCAGCGGCCCGACCGACGGCACGATGCCGATCCCGGCAATGATTACGTCGCAGGCGATCGTCTCGCCGCTGTCGGTCACCACGCCGGTCACGCGGCCATCGTCGCCGCTGATCGTCTCGACGCCGGTCGACAGGCGCAGGTCGACACCCTGCTCGCGGTGATAGGCAGCGTAGAATTCCGACAGCTGCGGACCCGCGACACGTGCGAGGACGCGGTCGAGCATTTCGACCACGGTAACGTCCAGGCCGAGCTTGCGCAGCACGGCCGCCGCTTCGAGCCCGATATAGCCCGCGCCGATGATGACCGCGCGCCGGGCGCCGGCCGCCAGCTCGCCCTTCAGCGTATCGACGTCGCGCCGCGTGCGGATGTAGTGAATGCCCGCATTGTCGCTGCCCGGGCAGGACAGCCGCCGGGCATCGCCGCCGGCGGCCCAGATCAGCTTGCGATAGGTGACCCGCGTATCGTCCGACAGGCCGAGTTCGCGCGCGACCGGATCGACTTCATTGACGTTGCGCCCCAGGCGCAGCGTGATGTCCTTGTCGGCCCAGAACTGTTCGGGGCGGATCTGGATGCGTTCGAACGGCTTTTCGCCCGCCAGATATTCCTTCGACAGCGGGGGCCGCTCATACGGCGGGTTGCGATCGCGGCTGACCATCAGGATCGAGCCCTCGTGCCCGTTCTGGCGGAGTGCGATAGCGGCCTGGGCACCCCCGTGCCCCGACCCCACGATAACGACGTCGTAATGTTCCATCGCCGTGCTGGCTGACGCGAAAACGCCAGCCGGTCAAGCGCAGTGCTAACGTCCGAGCAGGTTGCGCGCCATGCTGGCGACCTGTGCCAGCATGGCCGGGGCCACGGGGGACTGGCCCTGCGCCCGCGTGATCATGCTGCGGAAATTGGTCACCGCGGTGGACTGTTCCTCGGCCCATTTGGCGACGACGGCAGCCAGATCCTTCTTCGCATCCTTGCGCCGCGCCAACCGCCGCAGCAGTTCGAGCCGCATCTGCTGGAAATCGCGCGCCAGCCCCGAAACCAGCAGGCGTTCCCACACGTCCGACGGGCTCATCAGCGCCGCGGTCGACTGCGCCCAGTCGAGGCCCAGACGGCGGCCGACATCGGTGAAGGCCTCGGTCAGGCCGATCGGCGCTATGCCGGTTTCGCTCGACAGCTTGGCCAGCCCGACAGCCCCGTCGAGGTCGTAGAGATGCGCCACGCGCGCAGCGAGCGCTTCGGGCGCGCCCGCCGACACCAGCTGGTCGCGCAGCCGATCCGATTGCTGGCGCGATTCGGCGCTGAGCAATTCGCCGGTGGCCCCCGCCAGCTTGCTGACCGCCTTGCCGATCTCTTCGACCAGTCCGGTCGGGTCGACGCTGCCCGACGAAGTGCGCAGCACGTCGGACATGAGGTTGCCAGCGGCTGCGGCAATGCGGTCGAACAGCATCAGCCGGGCGCTTTCGGGCATGGCAGTGGCATCGATCGCGGCCCACAGCGCGGGCAAGTCGAACAGCTCTTCCGCAGCCACGAAAGCGGCGGCGACTTCATGCAGTTCGACGCCCTCTTCTTCGGCCAGTTCGAAGGGATGGACCATCCCCATGCGGTTGACGATGCGGTTGGCCAGCTTGGTCGCGATGATCTCGCGGCGCAGCTGGTGCCCGTTGATCTGCGCCTTGAACTTCTTGCGCATCGGTTCGGGAAAGGCTTCGAACAGCGTGTCCTCGAGCAGCGGATCGTCCGCCAGCTCGCCCTGCTCGATCGCGTCCTGCAGGACCAGCTTGGACGACGACAGCAGCACTGCGAGCTCGGGGCGGGTCAGGCCGCCGCCGTCCGCCGCGCGGCGCTGCAAGGTCTGGTCGTCGGCCAGTCCTTCGGTCTTGCGGTCGAGATTGCCGCCCGCCTCGAGCGTGTCGATGATGTGCCGCTGCGAGGCCATGGCGCGCGCGCCGCCATATTCGGCGATCGAGAGCGCAAGAGCCTGCAGGCGGTTGTCCTCGAGCACGATCTGCCCGACTTCCTCGGTCATCGATTCGAGCAGGTCGACGCGCTTGGGTTCGCTCAGCTTGCCCGCGCGCTTGGCCGCGGCGAGCGCGATCTTGATGTTCACTTCATTGTCCGAACAGTCGACGCCCGCCGAATTGTCGATGAAGTCGGTATTCGAACGGCCGCCGCGCTGCGCGAATTCGATCCGGCCGGCCTGGGTGATGCCGAGATTGGCGCCTTCGCCGATCACCTTGGCGCGCACGTCGCGGCCATCGACCCGCAGCGCGTCGTTGGCCGGGTCGCCGACCTGGACGTTGTTCTCGTGCGCGGCCTTGATATAGGTGCCGATGCCGCCGAACCAGATCAGGTCGACTGCCGCGGTGAGGATCGCCGAAATAAGCGCCTCGGGCTCGATCTGGGCCTGGTCGATGCCGAATTTCGCCTGCGCCGCCTTCGATAGCTTGATGCTTTTCGCATCGCGCGGGAACACGCCGCCGCCGCGCGAGATCAGCGCGCTGTCATAATCCTCCCAGCTCGATCGCGGCAGGTCGAACAGGCGCTTGCGTTCTTTCCAGCTGGCCGCCGGATCGGGATCGGGATCGATGAAGATGTGGCGATGATCGAAGGCCGCCACCAGCTTGATCGCCTTCGACAGCAGCATGCCGTTGCCGAAAACGTCGCCCGACATGTCGCCGCAGCCGACCACCTCGACCGGGTCTTCCTGCACGTCCACCCCCATTTCGAGGAAGTGCCGCTGGACGCTGACCCAGGCGCCCTTGGCGGTGATGCCCATGGCCTTGTGGTCGTAGCCCTTCGAACCGCCGCTGGCGAAGGCATCGTCGAGCCAGAAGTCCCGCGACTTGGCGATCGCATTGGCGACATCGGAGAAGGTCGCGGTGCCCTTGTCCGCGGCAACCACGAAATAGGGGTCTTCGCCATCGGTGATGACGACATCGTCGGGATGCACGACCTGGTCGTCGACGATGTTGTCGGTGACCGAGAGCAGCGTGCGGATGAAGGTCTCGTAGCTGGCGCGCCCCTCGGCCGCCCAGGCCTCGCGGTCGAGCGCCGGATTGGGCAGCTGCTTGGGATAGAACCCGCCCTTCGCGCCGGTCGGCACGATAACCGCGTTCTTGACCCGCTGCGCTTTCATCAGCCCGAGGATCTCGGTGCGGAAATCGTCGCGCCGGTCGGACCAGCGCAGGCCGCCGCGCGCGACGGGGCCGCTGCGCAGGTGGATCCCCTCGACCCGCCGCGAATAGACGAAGATTTCGCGGTAGGGGATCGGCTTGGGCAGGTTGGGAACCCTGGCCGAATCAATCTTGAAGGCCAGCGCCTCGGCGGCGGCATCGGCAAAGGCATTGGTGCGCAGGATCGAATCGATCAGCGCGTTGTACAGCCGCAGCAGGCGGTCGTCGTTGATCGCCTTGACCTTGGCGAGGCCGCGCTTGATCGCGCCGCGCGCTTCTTCAATGGCGGCGTCGCGGCCGTTGCCGAACTCGGGATCGTGCCGCGCGGTGAACAGCGCGATCAGCGCGCGGGTCACGTCGGGCGCGGCGGCCAGCGCGTCGACCACGGTGTAGATGGTGAAACCCATCCCGGCCTGGCGCAGATAGCGATAGAAGGCGCGCAGCCAATTGGCCTCGCGCGACGAGAGACCCGCTTCGGGGACCAGCCGGTTGAAGGGATCGTTCTCGGCTTCGCCGTTGAGCACCGCGGCAATGGCTTCCTCGATCGCATCGGCGCGGTCGATCAGCGCCTTGGGGTCAGCCCCCGGCTTGAGGTCGAGCAGGAAGTCGTGGACCGTGCCCAGCCGGCCATCGTCCAGCACGGTGGGCATTTCCGAACGCACGTAGAACCCGAAATCCTCCAGCGCGGGCACACCTTCGGACAGGGGCAGGCTGCCTTCGGACTGGTACAGCTTGAGCCGCAGGCAGCCCTCGGTATCGCGCTCGCAATAATACATCCGCGCGCCGCGCACGACTTCCTCGCTCTCGAGGCTGGCGCCCAGATCGTGGAGGCGGGCGATGTCGAGCGCGGCCTCGCGTGGGCCGAACCGACCGCGGAAACCGGTCGGGAAATGCTCGGCGAAACGCATCGCCAGCGCTGCCGCGCGCGAGCTGTCCTCGAGCGCGGAAAGCTCCGCCTCGACCGCTTCGCTCCACCCGCGCAGCAGCGTCTGCATCTGCTCCTCGAGCGCCGCCTCGTCGGGTGCCTGGTCGCCGTCGCGAATGTCGAAGACGAACCGCAGCGTGGCGAGATTGCCGCCCTCGACCTCGAGGCTCCAGTCGAGCAGCCGCGCCGAGGCGGCTTCCTCGAGCAGCGCCTGGATTTCCAGCCGGACCTGCGTGGCGACCATGTCGCGCGGCAGCCAGACGAATGCGAACAGGTGGCGCGCCAGCGGCGCCTCGACCAGCGCAAGGCGCGGACGCGGGCGGTCGACCAGGCTCATCATGGTGATTGCGACGCGTTCGACGTCGCTTTCCGAGAAGCCGATCAGCAGGTCGTGCGGCAGCGTGGTCAGCGCATGGACGAGCGCCTTGCCCGCATGGCCGCCGTCGTCGAAGCCGTGGCGGCCCCGCAGCATGTCGAGCTGGCGCCGCAGGCGCGGCACATTGCGCGGCGGGGCAGCCAGCGCGGCGCTGGTCCAGACCCCTGCATGCAGCGACAGCGCGACCGTTTCGCCATTGTCCTCGACCGGCACGATGAACAGGTCGAGCGGGACGCGGCGGTGGACATTGCTGAGGTGGTTGGCCTTGATGATCAGCGGGCGGCGCGGATCGTTGCCCGCGGCGAACCAGGCGAAGGCGCGGTCGTAGGATGCCTCGGCGAGCAGCTGCGCCGCGCTCTTGCGGCAGATGCCGAGCTCGTCTTCCTGCCGCCCGTCGCGGTAGCGGGTGACATGGCCCAGCTGCGTCAGCATGCCCGAATTGAGCCATTCGAGCAGTTCGGCGCCCTCTTCGCTGTCGCCGACAATCCGTTCGGCATCGGCCGCCATCGCGTCGCGCAGCTGCGGCCAGTCGGACACCGCCGCGCGTACGTCGCCCAGCGTCAGCTTGAGCGTTTCCTGCAATTGCCGCCGGGTCTTCGCATCGACCCGCGCGGTCTCGATGTAGATCATCGATTCGCGATCGGCATCGTCCTTGTCGCGGTCGGGTATCGCCTGCAGGCGTCCCTTGCCATCGCGCTCGACGGGGATCACCGGGTGGACCAGCCGGTCGATCGACAGGCCCAGCGCGGCGATGGTCGCCGCGACCGAATCGACGAGGAAAGGCATGTCCTCGTTGATGATCGCGATCCGCGTCAGCCGCCGGTCGTCGCTGACGCTTTCGATCGCCATGGCCGACCGGCCGCGCGTGCGCTGGGAAGCCAGCTCGCCGACGAAAGCGGCGGCATCTTCGAGACGCGCCTTCTCGAAGGGCGTGTCGCCGGACAGCAGCGACAGCCGCATGCGTTCGGTAATTGCGTTCTGGAGCTTCTTGGGCAGCGCGGCAGTGTTCGAACCCATACGGGGCCTCTCTCCTGTCGGCGCATGATCGTTTCAGCGCCGCGAAATAATTAGGCCGTGTCCGCCACGACCTGAGCGCCGCGCCTATCCCTGTTGCAGGCGCCCCGCAAGGTGCCGTGCGACAGAATTCGCACGCCCGTGGGTGGCGCGGCAGCGCCCCGCCGACGCTACGGCACGCTCAAGCCGCAAGCGCCTCCATCGCCAGTCGCAGCGAGCGGCAGCGCGCTTCGGGATCGTACATGCTCCCCCCGAAGAGGACTTCGTCGGCGCCTGTCCGCGCAATGAACGCGCGCACGGCCTCGGCAGCCTGCTGCGGCGTACCTGTCGCGCTGGCCTGGCCGATATGCGCGAGCATGGCCTGTGCCTGCGGGGGCAGGCTGGCGCGATAGCCGCGCACGGGCGGGGGCAGCTTGCCCGGCGTGCCCGTGCGCAAGGCGACGAAGGCCTGCAATTGCGAGGTGGCAAGATATTCAGCCTCGTCTTCGGTGTCGGCGACGAACAGGTTCATCGCGACCATGACATGCGGTTTTTCGCAGGCTTCTGAGGGCTGGAAATCGCGGCGGTAGAGCTCGAGCGCGGTATCGAGGTGATCGGGCGCGAAATGGCTGGCGAAGGCGTAGGGCAGCCCGAGCTTGGCGGCGAGCTGCGCCCCGAACAGGCTCGACCCGAGCATCCAGAACTGCGGCTTCGCACCGACGCCGGGAGTGGGCTGGACGGCGGTTTCGCCTGCCATCAGCGCGATCAGTTCGGCCACGTCCTGCGGGAACATTTCCGCCGCCCGGTGCAGGTCCTTGCGCAGCGCGCGCTGCAGTTCGGGGCCGGCCCCCGGCGCGCGGCCCAGCCCCAGGTCGATCCGGCCGGGGAACAGCGCATCCAGCGTGCCGAATTGCTCAGCGATCTGGAACGGCGAGTGGTTGGGCAGCATGATCCCGCCCGATCCGATGCGGATCGTGGAGGTCGCATTGCCGATATGCGCGAGCACGACCGAAGTCGCTCCCCCGGCAATGCCCTTCATCGCATGGTGTTCGGCAACCCAGAACCGCTTGCAGCCCGCGTCTTGGGCCGTGCGGGCGAGCGCGGTCGCGGCGGCAAGGGCATCGCCGACCGAGCCGCCTTCGCGGACGGGGACGAGATCGAGAACGGAAAAATCGGTCATGTCGCGAGTTGCTCCAGATAGCTGCGGGCGCGAGTCGCTTCGGGGCTTTGCGGCGCGACCTGCAGCACCGATTCGAAACTCCTGCGTGCATCGTCCTCGCGCCCCGAAAGCGCGGCGATCACGCCCGCTTCGAGGCCCACGGCGGGATCCTGCGGTGCCAGCAATGCAGCCTGCGCGATCTGTTCACGCGCCTCGCCCAGCCGGTCCAGCCGGCGCGAGAGCGTGGCCGAGAGCAGCCATGCGCGGCCATTGGCGGGATCGCTCGTCCGCGCCTGCGCCAGTTCCGCAGCGGCTTCCTCGCGGCGGTCCAGCGCCACCAGTGCGCGCGCGCGGTCGACTGCGATGCTGGCGGTAAGCGGCGCATCGGCGGACGCGGCAGCGAAGCGGCTGGCACGCGCGAAGGCGATCTCGGCAATCGCGGGCTTGCCCTGCGCCATCGCGGCATTGCCCGACATTGCGGCCAGCCGCGCCCGGTAGGCCGGGGCGCCGTCGGGCACTTCGTCGGTAGCCAGGTCGAAGGCGCGCTGGGCGCCGTCGAAATCGTCCAGCCGGACCAGGGCCAGGCCAAGGCAATGCGCCGATTGGGCCAGCTCGAGCTGGTTGGCGGCGGTTTCGCGCCAGGTCTGCGCCATATCGCTGGCTGCGGAAGCGTCCTCCGTCGCCAGGGTAACGCATTCGGCCAGCTTGCCACCGGATGACGGCAAGGTGGCCGGCGGTGCAGCCACGCTCTCGCGCTGGGGCCTGTCGCGCAATTCCTCGGGGATGCCGGGGAAACTGCCCTGGGTGGGGTCGGGGCCGACCTGCATCAGCAGCAGGGCGAGAGCGGAGGCAATCATGCAGGACCTTTCGAAAGCGTAGCCACCGTGCGCAGCAGCAGGGCGATGTCCTGTTCGCGCGACAGGCGGTGGTCGCCATCCTTTACCAGCGCCACCTGTACATCGTCCGAACGCAGCCGTTCGGCAAGCTGCAGGCTGATGTCCCAGGGCACGTCCGGATCGCGCTGGCCATGGATCAGCCGCACCGGCGCATCGATGGGGATTTCGCCGCCCAGCAGCAACTGGGCCTGGCCGTCGGCGAAGAAACCGGCATGCATCGGGGTGGGTTCGGGCCCGTAGGGATTGTCGTCGTAAAGCGTCTCGCCCGCCCGCAATCGCGCCTTTTCATCTGCGCTGCGGCCCCAGTCGGTAAAGTCGGGCGCGGCAGCGATACCGACCATGCCGGCAAGGCGCGGCCCGAGCGCTGCGCCGACCGCCAGCATCAGCCAGCCGCCCATCGACGACCCGATGACCAGCACGCGGCCGGTGACGTGAGCCTCGACCAGCGCCAGCACTTCCTCGCGCCAGCGCGACAAGGTGCCATCGGCGAAATCGCCATCGCTCTCGCCGCAGCCCGAATAGTCGAGCAGCAGGCAGGCGCGCCCGCCCTGCTGCGCCCAGTCGAACAGCGCGGTCGCCTTGCTGCCGGCCATGTCGGACATGTAGCCGGGCAGGAACACCAGTGCGGGGCCGCTGCCGGGGGCGAAGCGATAGGCGATGCGCCGCCCGTCGGGCATGGCGTGGAACTGGATGTCGCTCATGCGCGCATGCTGTTCACGTCGCAGGGCGCGATTGCAAGGGTCAGAAAAAGTCGAATTCCGCGACATCGGGATCGTCGGCGCACATCGATTTCAGCGCGGCGAACTCGGCATCGGACAGGACCGGGGGATAGGCCGGGGCCGTGCGGGCAGCGGCGCGATAGGCCTGCGCGCGCTCGCCGGCCGAGGGATGGCTGGCGAGCCAGCCAAGCACGGCGGGGCCATCCTCGCTGTCGCTGCGTTCGTCGGCCATCCGGGCGAAGAAATCGGCCGCGCCCAGCGGCGAGATCGCGCTTTCGGCCATCCTTGCGCGGGCATATTCGTCGGCCTCGCGTTCAGCGTCGCGCGAATAACCCATGGCGGCAAGGCCGAAGACCCCGTTGCTGACACCCGAATCAGCCCCCGCCAGCAGGATCGACATGCCGAACTGGCGCAGCAGCGCGGTCATCACGTGGCGTTCGCGGACATGGCCGACCTCGTGCCCCAGCACGCCCGCCAGCTCCTCGGGGCTCTCTGCCTGCTGGACCAGCCCGTCGAACAGCAGGACCTGGCCGCCGGGCAGGGCGACGGCATTGACCATGTCCATATTGGCGATGCCCGCGCGGACCTTGTCTTGCGCGTTGTCGGCCGGGTCGACCTTGGCCAGCAGCTTGGCGAGCGCGGCTTCGCCCGCGGGCGTATGGCAGATCCGCCCGCCGAAATCGCCGACCAGCGCGTCGCCGATCTGGCGTTCCCAGCCGGCCGGGATACGCGGGCCGAGCCAGGCGGGTGCAGTCAGGAACAGAGCCACCGCCGCCGCGCTTGCCACGGCGAAGGTCGCCGCTGCCCGGCCGAGCCCGAGCCGGTCGATCCAGCGGCCGTAAGTGCTTGGCCGCGGCAGCCGGGCCGCCAGGCTGGGCGGCATGTCCGCCGGCAGGATCAGCCGGAAATCGGGCTGGCTCTTGCGGCGATAGACCATTTGCCCGGGCCGCGTATCGGCGAATTGCAGGTCGTCGACCGCGAATTCGGCGCGCGCCGTCGGGGCATGCAGTACCAGCCCGGCGTGCCCGTCCCAGTGCAACTCGCCCGCGTGGCGCAG
>Ga0105357_10001789_pt1 | contig 11491 bp, 13 predicted proteins | sample GOMGulsemesocosm_4_FD_83660 | JGI IMG/M metagenome (GOLD analysis project Ga0105357, IMG submission 83660) | Methane-oxidizing microbial communities from mesocosms in the Gulf of Mexico - GOM15B Gulf of Mexico | ecosystem: Environmental > Aquatic > Marine > Cold seeps | place: USA: Gulf of...
CCAATGATGATCTACAGCATAAAGTAACGACAGCTTCGGGTCAGGTTATTTCTTTAATAATGCTGAGAGTCCTGCGAATGGACTCTGCATTAACTGTTCTTTATTTTTATCTTCACCCAGTGAACCGTATTCATGATCTATGAGTCTTGAGTGTTCATTATCATGACAATAAACACCTAGTAGTTCCCAATTGCTCCCATCCTCAGGGTTATTATCATGATGATGGTCTCGATGATGAACAGTAAGCTCTTGTAAATTTTCCTGTGAAAACTCTCTTGCGCAACGCCCGCAAACCCAAGGGTACATTTTTAATGCTTTCGCACGGTAACCTTCATCCCTTTGCTCGCGATCTTTCCGAGCATTGCTAATAATTTGATCCAGCTTCTCACTCGACTTTTCTATTGGCACTTATGCGCTCCCAGTTAACCGTTATGGATTTTCGAAATTAGAACTGAAACCACTTCTATTAGATCATTTTAAATTTTTCTGAAAATCCAACCAATGAATATCACAACGTTAATTTAGGCATTTTCACCCAAATCCAACCTTCTTTTTTTGCTAGAGCACGGTCCTCTTCAGTTCGTGGCCCCTCACTTTCACCATTAATAAAATGATAACCTGCCAAAACACATACCACAGCATCTAAAACATCATCATCTTCGACTAGTGGCAACTTATCCACTTTTAAGAGATTCATTAAGTTACCCAAACCATCATAAATTTTTTCTCTTTCCTTACTATCATCTTTTTTGTAACTCGTAGCAGGAAGAAGGCTACAAGACTTCAATGTCACTGCGGGATAAACCTCAATAGCACTAATGGGGTGAGCTAATTCACGACTCCATGCCAAAGGAATAGAAATACCTACCTGCTCTTTTATCTCCTCTATCAACGCCAAAGCAGCATGCGCTGTTCTCGCAATTCGGTCAGCACCTACATCTAATGATTGCTTTCCTGCCTTCTCTTTTATAAAAAAATCCGTTCTTCGGCGAAACATTTGGTGAGCACTAGTGCTTAGTGAAGAACCCGCGAGATGACAAATTAATTCTTCCCCTAGCATTATTGGCCACCCTAAAGGTGCATCAATCGCTATTAAGGTTTTAGCATTGCCTTTTTCTTTTATCCAACTCGACACTAAGCTAGCAACAGATTCATTCTTACTAACCTTCCTTGCGTTATCTAAGGTTAGTAAACCTTTAGAAACAGACCCAAGCGCAAGGCCAACTTTATTCGGTTGCGTCGCGCAATCTATACCGATAATAGATATTGAATCATCACCAACGTTTAAATTTCCGGAACCTATAGCCACTTAACCCACACAGAGGACAAGCCTCGTAGCAGTAAACTTTTTTTGGCTAACTCCACTTTATAGAACATCCCATACTAGGAACTTGCTCAACAGGCCCTTCACCTGTTTTAGCAACCAATAACATCGCCTCAAGTAATTCGCGTTTCAGATCATCACTTCCAACACTCATGCCACTTTCATCCAATCGCCCACGGTATTGCAACTGCATTTTATTGTTGTAGCCAAAAAAGTCCGGCGTGCATATCGCGCCATACGCTTTTGCAATTTGCTGTGTTTCGTCAATTAAATAAGGGAAGTTGTAATTTTTTTCTTTAACAACCAGTTGCATATTCTCAAGCGAGTCTTCGGGATAGTCGTTTGGGTCATTCGACATGATTGCGACGACACCAATGCCATTTTTCTTTAACACAGCAGCGTCAACTACCAGTCTCTTTTGAATGGCTTTGACATAGGGGCAATGGTTACACATAAACATCACCAACAAGCCATTTTCGCCCGCGCATTCATCGCGCGTCCAATACTTACCATCCACACCTTGCAGTTTAAAATCTGGCGCTTGTAAGCCAAAGTCACAAACGGGCGTGTGCATCAACGTCATTGCGTTACTTTAGTCCAACGCATTAAATAACAGTAGTCCACCCAAACCACCTAGCGCCCACGTAACAACAGGTGCATCACCCAACATCAACGGAGAAAAGCCATCTAAGCCTAAAATAATGGCTGCGGAAATCAACAGGCTACCACCACAAATTGCCATGATATTTTTGCGATGATTTTTCGCCATTTGTTGTTTTATTTCTTCCAATTGCTTCGATTTCCACTTAATTTCAAGCTCACCTTTTGATGCGTCGCTGAGCACTTGATACATCATTTCTGGTAATTCAGGCAATTTCTCACCCATCATGGGCAGGTGCTCTTTTAATTTATTGAACGTTGCTTTTGGTCCAATTCTATTTTTATACCACTCTTCCAAGTATGGTTTAGCCGTTTGCCACAAATCAAGATCTGGATAAAGCTGGCGCCCTAGACCTTCTATATTCAGTAGCGTTTTTTGCAATAAAACTAGCTGCGGCTGTACTTCCATATCAAAACGGCGCGCTGTTTGGAATAAACGAAGCAACAGGTTTCCATAGGAAATTTCTTTAAGCGGCTTTTCAAAAATTGGCTCACATACGGCTCGAATAGCACTCTCAAATTCATCAACTCGGGTATGCTTTGGCACCCAACCTGATTCAATATGTAGCTGTGCCACACGAAAGTAATCACGTTGGAAAAAGGCAAGAAAATTTTCGGCCAAGTAACGTTGATCGGCAACCGTGACACTGCCCATAATGCCAAAATCTACTGCTAGGTACTGCCCGTCATCAGAGGCAAAAATATTTCCTGGGTGCATGTCTGCATGAAAAAAGTTATCGCGAAAGACCTGTGCAAAGAAAATCTCAACACCTCGTTCGGCCAGTAGCTTAAGATCAATTCCTTTCCCTTTTAACTCATCTATTCTACCTATAGGCGTACCATAAATGCGCTCCATAACCATGACATGTTGACGCGTATAATCCCAGTATACATCTGGCACATATAGCTGATCCGACCCTTCAAAGTTACGCCGTAATTGCGATGCATTTGCAGCTTCGCGCACTAAATCTAATTCATCATGGATAGTGTGATCAAACTCTTGAACCACTTCCAATGGCTTTAATCGCTTAGCCTCATCCCAATATTTATTGGCCAGTTCTGCCAGCGTATAAAGAAGAGCTACATCTGAATCAATAATTTTTTCAATACCAGGACGAAGCACTTTAACAACAACATCTTCACCCGTAAGTAATGTTGCCGTATGTACCTGTGCGACCGAAGCTGAAGCCAATGGGCTTTCTGAAAACTCTGAAAACACATCTTCAATTGGAACTTCTAACGACTTTTCAATAATCTGGCGCGCTAGGTTATCGGCAAATGGCGGCACATTATCTTGTAGTTGCGTAAGCTCTTCGCCGATATCTGGCGGCAACAAATCTTGGCGTGTTGATAATATTTGACCAAACTTTACAAAAATAGGCCCTAAGTCTTCTAACGCTTTACGAATACGTTCACCGCGCGAGCCTTTGCGTTTACCTAAAAAGTAACTCGGTGACAAATACGTTAAGTAGCGTAGCGGCCTAAATAAATGTAAGTTAAATACAAACTCATCCAACCCATAACGCAATAACACACGCTGAATTCGAATAAGTCGAAAGGCGGTCGTTAGGTTTATCACGTTGCATCCTTTATTGATTCATTTACCGAGTCTTCTTTGCTCGCCATCAGCCGCTGAACTTTCGCTTCTAACCTATCAACAGATAAGCGCAATTCATCCACACCCATTTTAAATTTATCCACTTCAAATTTAGATGGCAGCATATTTTGTTCTTCTCGGAAATACTCTGATGTATTTAAGGCATTTGTCTTCGCTGTTTCCTGTGTCCACTCGGACAAATCACGAAAAAAGTTACCGAGTTGATTAGCCATTACATCACCCGTTATCTGCGACAGTGGCTCTTCCCAGTCAACTTCTATATTTTCAAGGAATTTTTGGAATTGACCGCCAAGCTCTGTATTACCCTCTATCACCACGTCGCCCGAAAATAAACTAGATGTTGATGACGCCTGGAGCCCCATCATTGCCAATGCTAATGGCGAGCCTGAAATGGTAGTGTCTACGTCGCCATCAAGCTCTTCTCTGATATCTAAGCCATCAGCGGTCATAATGATATAAAGGCTAAGTTCAAGCTGTTGAAAGTGTAATTCCACCACCTTGCCTTGCATTCTCGCCAGCTGCTTAGGTACCTCTGGATCATAATCCAAATAACGATTAACCGCTATTTGTAACGGCTTCAAAAAAGGAGTCACTAATGACACAGCGGCTACAGTTTATAACCCGTATGAACCGCCACGATACCGCCCGTTAAGTTGTTCACTTGGCAGCGCTCAAAACCAGCCTCTTCCATCATCTCTTTAAGCGTGGATTGATCTGGGTGCATACGAATTGATTCCGCTAGGTATTGATAGCTTTCGCCGTCATTAGCAACTAATTCGCCGATTTTAGGCAATAGTTTAAAGGAGTAAATGTCGTAAATTTTATCTAAAATAGGGTTCACTGGTTTTGAAAACTCTAAAATTAATAAACGACCACCCGGCTTGAGCACATCAAACATTGATCGCAACGCCGCATCTTTATCCGTTACATTCCTTAGGCCAAAGCCAATGCAAACACGGTCAAATTGGTTCGATGCATAGGGTAAGCATTCAGCATTCGCTAAGTTGTAGGTAATGTTAGTAATATTACCTCTGTCGATCATACGATCACGCCCCACACGCAACATCGCTTCGTTAATATCCGCTAAAACAACCTTGCCAGTTTTTCCAACACGTTTAGCAAATAGCGCTGACAAATCCCCCGTGCCACCCGCTAAATCCAATACGACATGGCCCGGTTTTACATTCGCAATTTCTACAGTAAACCTTTTCCACAAACGGTGAACACCCATCGACATCAAGTCATTCATAATGTCGTAAGATGGGGCAACCGAATCAAAAACCTCACGAACTTTGCCGACTTTTTCTTCAACAGGAACGTCTGTAAATCCAAAATGTGTTGTTGCTTTATCTACCATTACTAAACCTTTATACGTTTATTACCGCGTTGCTTTAAGATGCTTGTCGTTGATGCCCAGCTTCTTCAAGCCTGTTCAAATAGTCTTGCCAATTTTCTTCTTTATTCTCCGCCAATTCTATTAGGAATGGCCAAGCGTATAGACCCGTATCATGTTCATCACTAAAAACTAAGCGAACTGCATAATTCCCCACAGGCTCTATCGCAACAATATTGACACTTTCTTTGCCTGTTTGCAGCACCTCTTGCCCGGGGCCGTGCCCTCGCACTTCTGCCGACGGTGAAAACACACGTAAGTATTCGCAACTCAGTTCTATTGTTCTACCGTCGTCAAAACTTAACGACAATACCCTGCTCTTTTGATCAAGCGCTAAATCTGTAATAGTAACCATCTTTTACCTACAAAATATAGCGCGATAAATCTTCGTCCGACGCAAGCTCACCTAAGTGTGCATCAACATACGCCGCATCAACTACTTCGTCTAACCGCGAACCAGCCGGCGCTTTAAATGAAATTTCGTCCAACAAACGCTCCAAAATTGTATGCAAACGACGAGCACCAATATTTTCGGTGCCTTCATTTACCTGCCATGCCATTTCTGCTATCCGTGCAACACCATCTTCTGTGAATTGTAAGTTAACGTCCTCTGTTTCTAATAGGGCAGAATATTGCTCTGTGAGTGATGCATCCGGCTCCGTTAAAATGCGTACAAAGTCTGCCGCCACCAATGCATCTAACTCAACGCGAATAGGGAAGCGGCCTTGTAATTCAGGGATAAGGTCTGAAGGTTTCGATACATGAAACGCTCCGGATGCAATAAATAGAATATGATCCGTTTTAACTGGGCCATACTTCGTCGTGACCGTACTCCCTTCAACCAACGGTAGCAAATCACGTTGAACGCCATCACGTGACACATCGGCACCGCCACTATCACCACGTTTACAAACTTTGTCCAACTCATCTAAGAAAACAATACCTGTTTGCTCTAAATTCTCTATCGCTTTGTGCTTTAGCTCCTCTTCATTAACCAATTTCCCAGCTTCTTCCTCTGTCATCGCGACTAACGCATGCTTAATGGACATTTTGCGTTTCTTCTTTTTATCGCCCGACATATTTTGAAACATGCCTTGCAACTGATTAGTCATTTCTTCCATCCCGGGAGGTGCCATAATTTCCACACCCACGCTCGGTGCGCTCATTTCTACTTCAATTTCTTTATCGTCTAAATGTCCTTCACGTAATTTTTTACGAAATTTTTGCCGCGTCGAATCACCCGATGTATCGTCAGGGTCTGAACCTTCTGCACGAGGCAACAAAAGATCAAGCACTCTATCTTCAGCGGCATCTTCTGCTCTACGCTTGACTTTTTCCATCTCGACTTCGCGAGTCATTTTAATGGCAATATCGGCAAGATCACGAACGATAGAGTCAACATCTCGACCAACATAACCCACTTCCGTAAATTTAGTTGCTTCAATTTTTATAAATGGAGCTTTCGCTAAGGTCGCTAAACGACGGGCAATTTCTGTTTTGCCAACGCCAGTAGGGCCAATCATCAAAATGTTTTTAGGGGTGATTTCAGTGCGTAAATTATCGCCCACTTGTGCGCGTCTCCAACGATTTCTTAATGCAATGGCAACCGCTCTTTTTGCTGCATTTTGTCCAACGATGTGTTTATCAAGTTCATGCACGATTTCTTTTGGTGTCATTTGGCTCATATTACTTTTTTCCCTCGGACGTTAATTCTTCAATCGTTTGATTGTGATTTGTGTAAATACAAATATCACCCGCAATGTTGAGAGATTTCTCCACAATTTCACGAGCACTTAGCTCTGTATTTTCTAATAAGGCCTTTGCTGCCGATTGCGCAAAGGGCCCACCAGAACCAATCGCAATGAGGTCTTGTTCCGGCTGGATCACATCACCATTACCTGAAATAATTAGCGAATCTTTACTGTCCGCGATAGCCAACAAGGCTTCCAATTTACGAAGCATCCGATCAGTTCGCCAATCTTTAGCCATTTCAACTGCCGCACGGGTTAAATTTCCGTGATGCTTTTCAAGCATCCCTTCAAAACGCTCAAATAAGGTAAATGCATCAGCCGTTGCGCCAGCAAAACCAGCAATTACGTCGCCACTGGCCAATCGCCGAACTTTTCTAGCATTACCTTTCATGATGGTATTACCCAGTGTTACCTGCCCATCACCACCAATCACAACGCTATTACCACGTCGAACAGAAACGATCGTTGTTCCTCTAAAATCCACGTTAATTTCTCACTTTAACTATTGACCCTATATTTTACACAATATTCACACTTTAGCGTGCTTCCCCGCTTTGTTTAGCCGCTATTCATATTACTTATGATATTCTTGCTAATGATCAAAACAGGAAGCGGCTAGTATGGATGAACTAAACCAAATTTCTCAAACACTGGCCCTAAGCATGGGCGCAGCTTGGGGTAGCGGCATCAACCTATACGCAACTCTCTTAATGCTGGGCTACTTAGCCCATACCGGCAATATCGATTTACCACCTGACTTGATGATTGTTGCCGACCCGTTAGTGATGACTGCCGCTGGCTTAATGTATGCTGTTGAGTTTTTCGCTGACAAAGTACCTGGTGTTGATACAGGCTGGGATACGATCCATACCTTCGTGAGAATTCCAGCTGGTGCGATGTTAGCTGCAGGCGCTATTGGCGACATTGGCCCGGCTGCTGAAATTGCGGCGGCGATTGTTGGCGGCGGTTTGGCTGGCGTAACCCATGCCACTAAAGCAGGTAGCCGTGTACTAATTAATACCTCACCAGAGCCGTTTACAAACTGGACTGCCTCTATTATGGAAGACGTTGCAGTTTTTGCAGGTGTTTGGGCGTCTATTCAACACCCTACTTTCTTTGTCGTTGGGTTGGTTTTGTTTATCCTATTGATGATTTGGGCATTACCTAAACTATGGCGCGGTATAAAACGTGTATTCAAATTCCTTGGAAAAATCTTTGGCTGGTCAACTGAGGACGATATTTTAACGACACCATCCGATGGCAAACTACCAAAACCCGACTAGCTGAACGCTATTTTTTTTTCTGTTTTGCTCTTGGGTGCGCTTGATCGTACACTGAGGCCAAATGCTGAAAGTCTAAGTGTGTATACACTTGCGTTGTACTAATATTACTATGGCCTAATAATTCCTGAACCGCCCTTAGATCTTGGCTTGACTCTAACATGTGGCTAGCGAATGAATGTCGCAACATATGCGGGTAAAGCCTTCCTTGTAGACCTTGGCGTTTTCGCCATCTCTCTAAACGCGATTGAATGCTTCTAGTCGTTAAGCGCGAGCCTGTTTTACCAACAAACAACGCCATCTCACCAGTTTTAACGAATTCCATACGTACGGTCAACCATGAACGAATAGCATCAACGGCCTTACCACCCAACGGCAATAATCGAGACTTACCCCCTTTACCACTAACAATATGAACTGATCGTCCGCTTAAATCTGCATCCATTAAATCTATATCGACCAATTCACTAACTCTTAAGCCTGACGAGTAGAGCAATTCCCACATAGCTAAATCACGGGTTTCCAATGAATCCGCAGGCTCCACTTCTAACAGCCCACTGATTTGATCTACATCCAACACATTCGGTAGAGTTTTTGCTGCTTTAGGCGCTCGAATTCCAGCTACTGGGTTATTGGGAAGCGCTTTAATCTTAACTAGGTAACCGAAGAAACTCCGACACGCCGATAGTTCCCGTTGCAAACTACGGCTACCCAATCCTTTTCGATGCCGCTCCGCTATAAAACGACGAACATGATGAACATCCAATTCTGACCACGCATTAAAACCCTGCTCATCACAATAGTTCACCAATTGAGACAAATCACGTTCGTACGCTTTTAAAGTATTTGAAGAGAGTCGACGTTCCACTTTTAGAACATCTAAAAACTGCTGACAGACATCAACAGCAGCCTGATCCATTGCTATTGCTTTATCTCTTGCAATGAATTGAGTCGTTTTGCAACCAACTCACCAAGGTGCGCAAGGAATAAGGTTCCCATCGTTGGGTGGAACCGGTCTGTATCTTTACTACCAATCGCCAACAAACCACCTTGTTGACCAATCTTTAATGGAATAAGTGCCGCCGACTTAACATCATCCGCTTGCTCATTAAATAGTGCCTCTGCCTGTGCGTGAGTTGGTAATCCACATTTGATTTTCTGTGACTCAAGCACACGCTTAAAATGCTCTAATTGAGAATCATCTTTTTGCCATACAACATCGCTAATAGGAAAGCCTTCTTCACTTCCAGCATCCACTAAACGAATAGCAAAGAAATCAGCTCCAAAACACTCACGTAATGTATCGTCTAAAGTTGCAAAAACATCTTCAACACAACGCGCATCGATCAAGGCCGTTGTTAACTGCTGCATACGCCCAAATAGCGCATCGTTTTCGCGCGCAATGGCTAATAAGCCTTCTAGTTGTTTTTGTGACTTCTCATTTTTCTCTCGCAATACAGCTAACTGTCGCATTGTGAGAGAAACCACCCCACCACGTTGCTCAGTTACTTGAATATCATCTAACAGCTCAGGGTGTTGATTAAAGAAATCGGGAGAAGCCAACAAATACTCGCGCACCTGTTCTGCAGTTAAATCTGTTTTTGTTATTTTTTGTTGTTCGTTCATACTTCAATCATACCATCAAAAACAAAAGTCGCCGGGCCTGTCATCATCACAGATGATCCTTCACCTTGCCAATCAATGATCAACTCACCGCCGACTAAGGTGACCGTTGCCGGTGTATTTATTTTGCCTAACTGAACAGCAGCAACAACAGCAGCACACGCACCACTTCCACATGCCAATGTTTCACCTGCGCCACGCTCGTAAACACGCAATGCCAAGCTGGTATCACTTGTTATTTCACTGAAACCAATATTTGCTCTTTCAGGAAAAACAGCGTGGCTTTCCATGGCTGCACCCACTGTTTCTACTTCTGCACCTGCTATATTCTCGACTTGAATCACCGCATGAGGGTTACCCATTGATACTGCTGAAAATTCAACTTTTTTCCCCGCAACATTAACGACATATTGCAATTTTTGTTGATCGGCTATTAATGGAATAGTCGCTGGCTCCAATCGAGGCACACCCATATCAACCGTAACTAGATGCTCTTTATCAATATTTAAAACCAATTCACCCGCTTCTGTTTCCACTCGGATTGAAGCCTTGTCCGTTAAGCCTTTCTGCATGACAAATAGCGCAAAACAACGCGCACCATTACCGCATTGGGACACTTCACTACCATCTGCGTTATAAATAACATAACGGAAGTCCGCACCATCTTTTGCTGACTCCACCAAAAGAAGCTGATCAAATCCAACACCGTAATGTCGATCAGCTAAGCCCTTGATTTGCTCAGCGGTTAAATTAACCACCTGATTAATCGCATCGATAACAACAAAGTCATTACCTAAGCCGTGCATTTTGCTGAAATTAATTAACAACCGACTTCCTCAAATTCGCTCGGTAATAGCGATTCATTTTGCCACAAACTGTCGACACTTTGGCGTGCACCAATCAAGTGAGTTTGTTCGCCATCTACCATCACTTCCGCAATGCTTGGCCTTGAGTTGTAATTAGAGCTCATCGTAAACCCATACGCTCCAGCTGAGCGTACCGCCAATAAATCACCCTCTTCAATTGCAAGTTCTCGATCTTTTCCCAAGAAATCGCCTGTTTCGCACACCGGTCCAACGATATCGTAATTATCTTTTTTGGCCGTTGAGTTTAAATCTACTTGCACAATATTCTGCCACGCTTGATAAAGCGCAGGCCGCATCAAATCATTCATCGCTGCATCAACTATCGCAAACTGCCTATCTTCTGTCGGCTTCATGTATTCAACTTTAGTGACTAAAATACCCGCATTGCCCGCAATCGCTCGACCCGGCTCTAATAAAATTTCGTACGGTAAGTCGCCTAACTTTTGATACAAAGCTTTCACATAGTCTGCTGGTAACGGCGGCTGTTCGTCTCGGTAACAAATACCCAAGCCCCCACCCAAGTCTAGATGCTGAATGGCTATATCCACTCCTTTTAAGCGCTCCAATAAACTCAACACCCGATCTAGCGCATCAACAAACGGCGTGACATCCGTTAACTGCGAACCAATATGGCAATCTAAACCCACAACATTCAAATGCGACAATTCATTCGCCCTTTGATACTCAATGAATGCTGTTTCAATATCTAAGCCAAACTTATTTTCTTTTAAACCAGTGGAAATATAAGGGTGTGTTTGTGCATCCACATCTGGGTTTACACGAATAGAAATATTGGCAACTACGCCCATTTCTTCCGAAATTTGGTTAATTCGATCTAGCTCTGTTGATACTTCCACGTTAAAACAGCGAATGCCTACCTCTAGCGCTCGACGTATTTCATCATGACGTTTACCAACACCAGAAAAAACTATTTTTTCAGGCTGCCCGCCTGCTTTCAATACACGCTCTAACTCAC
>Ga0105357_10001790_pt1 | contig 11482 bp, 10 predicted proteins | sample GOMGulsemesocosm_4_FD_83660 | JGI IMG/M metagenome (GOLD analysis project Ga0105357, IMG submission 83660) | Methane-oxidizing microbial communities from mesocosms in the Gulf of Mexico - GOM15B Gulf of Mexico | ecosystem: Environmental > Aquatic > Marine > Cold seeps | place: USA: Gulf of...
CCCCCTCCTCCCCGGCGAGGATCCAGACACAACCACAACCAAGGAAATACCCATGCGTGACGCAGTCATCGTCTCCACCGCCCGCACCGCCATCGGCCGTGCCTACAAGGGCGGGTTCAACGACACCAAGGGCCCGACGCTCGGCGCCTATTCGCTCAAGCCCGCGATCGAGCGTGCCGGCATCGACGCCGGCGAGGTCGACGACGTGCTGTGGGGCAGCGCGCTCCAGCAGGGTGCGCAGGCCGGCAACCTCGCCCGCCAGGTCGCGCTGCGCGCCGGTTGCCCGATCGGCACCAGCGGCATGACCATCGACCGCCAGTGTTCGAGCGGCCTGATGAGCATCGCCACCGCCGCCAAGCAGATCATCACCGACCGCATGGACGTGGTGGCCGCCGGTGGGCAGGAATCGATCAGCCTCGTGCAGACCAAAGAAATGCGCGTGATGCCCGATCCCGAGCTGGTTAACATGCACGGCGCGATCTACATGCCGATGCTGCAAACCGCCGAAACGGTCGCGCAACGTTACGGCATCAGCCGCGAAGCGCAGGACGAATACGCGCTGCAGAGCCAGCAGCGTACCGCCGCCGCGCAGGAAGCCGGCAAGTTCGACGACGAAATCGTCTCGGTCAGCACCACGCACAAGGTGCAGGACAAGGAAACGGGCGAGATTTCGGACGTCGAAATCACCATCGACAAGGACGAGGGCAATCGCCCGCAGACCACGCTCGAAGGCCTCAACAGCCTCAAGCCGGTGATGGGCGAAGGCACCACGATCACTGCGGGCAACGCTTCGCAGCTGTCGGACGGTTCGTCGGCCAGCGTGCTCATGGAAGCCAAGGTCGCCGAACAGAAGGGCCTCGAGCCGCTCGGCCGCTATGTCGGCATGGCGGTCGCCGGGACCGAACCCGACGAAATGGGCATCGGCCCGGTCTTCGCGATTCCCAAGCTGCTCAAGCGCTTCGACCTCAGCGTCGACGACATCGGCATCTGGGAACTGAACGAAGCCTTCGCGGTGCAGGTGCTCTACTGCCGCGACAAGCTCGGCATCGATAACGCCAAGCTCAACGTCAACGGCGGCTCGATCTCGATCGGCCACCCCTATGGCATGACCGGCGCACGCTGCACCGGCCACGTGCTGCTCGAAGGCAAGCGCATGGGCGCGAAATACGGCGTCGTCACCATGTGCGTCGGCGGCGGCATGGGCGCAGCCGGCCTGTTCGAAATCTTCTAGGGTCAACCTAGCCTGAAACCGAGAAGGGCGGCCGGGGCAAAACCCCGCGCCGCCCTTCTTCTTGGCCTGCTCGCTGGAACGGCTTCACCGCGGCTGACCGCGTGGGAGGCCGCCGACGCCTAGCCGTGTTCGGCGATGAACTCCTCGACCACGGGGGCGATCTTGTCACGCCAGCGGCTGCCGTTGAAAATGCCGTAATGGCCCGCGCCTTCGGCCATGTAATACCGCTTCTTGCCGGCATCGAGCTGCGGCGTCAGTTCGAGCGCGGCCCGCGTCTGCCCCAGGCCCGAGATATCGTCGCGCTCGCCCTCGATCGCCAGCAGCGCGGTCTGCGTGATGTCGCCCAGGTCGATGCGCTTGCCGCGATGCAGGAAAGTGCCGTTGGGCAGCGCATGGTCCTGGAACACCTCCTGCACCGTCTGCAGGTAGAACTCGGCGGTCATGTCGCACACGCTGCGGTATTCGTCGTAGAAATCCTTGGTCGCCTGCGCGCTTTCGTCGTCGCCGACGGTGAGGTGCTTGAACATCTCGTAATGGCTGATCATGTGATTGCCGAGGTTCATGCTCATGAACCCGGCCAGCTGCATGAAGCCGGGATAGACCCGCCGGCCCGCACCGCGATACTGCATCGGCACGGTGGCGATGACATTGTGGCGGAACCACTCGATCGGGCGGTCCATCGCCAGATCGTTGACGCTGGTCGGCGAACAGCGCGTGTCGATCGGCCCGCCCATCATGGTCAGCGTGCGCGGCGTGCACGGATGGCCATCGCGGTTCATGATCGCAGTGGCGGCAAAGACGGGCACCGAAGGCTGGCACACCGCCATCACATGCGCACCGCCGCCCTGCGCATCGGGGCCGATGTGTTCGAGATAGCCGATCACGTAATCGATGTAATCATCGAGATCGAAGGTCCCTTCGTGCAGCGGGACGGTCTTCGCATCGGCCCAGTCCGTGACATAGACGCGGTAGCCTTGCAGCATCCGTTCGACCGTGCCGCGCAGCAGCGTGGCGTAATGCCCGCTCATCGGCGCGACGACCAGCAGGCGCGGGGCGTCTTCGGGCAGGTCTTCGCGGTGGAACGCCTTCAGATCGCCGAAGGGCCGGTTGACCACAGTCGATTCGACGATCGCCACGGGCTTACCATCGACATCAATCGCCTCGAGGTTCCACGCCGGCTTGCCGTAGGATGCCGTCGCATGCGCGAAGACTTCCAGCGCGCTCGCCGCCACCGGGCCGATGTTCATATAGCCCATCGGGCCGACGTAATTGAACGGATTGGCCGAGTTGTTCAGCATTTCCACCCCGATCGAGGCGAAGGCGCTGGCCGAGTTGAGCCAGCTGCGCTGCAGTTCATAGGCGTGGTAGAGCAATAGATGTCCCCTGCGTACCCGGCATTGTATGGCTGTGTCGTGCGGGTGGAATATGGCAATCCTGCCGGTCGATCGATAATTGTGCAATGCACAATCGGTTTAAATGTGCCTGAGCATGTGCAGCACAGTGGATTTTAGCCGCGCGGCGACGTAACTGCGTGCGCATGTCAGCCAAGGACCAGACGGAAACCGACGGCCGCGGCCGGTTCGCACGCAAGCGCGCCGCTGCGGATGCCCCGCGCCAGCGTTCGCTGGGTTCACTGCGCATGGTATGGCAGGCGGGCACGCGCTATCCCGGCCATGTCGCGCTCGCCATCCTCGCGCTGTTCATCACTGCGGCGGCGACGCTGGCGATCCCCGCGGGCTTCAAGATGGTGATCGACCGCGGCTTTGCCGAAGGGGCGACGCCCGAGGACATGGGCCGCTGGTTCCGCTATTTGCTGATGATCGTCGCCGTGCTTGCCGCGGGCACTGCGATGCGGTTCTATTTCGTCAGCTGGCTGGGCGAGCGCGTGGTCGCCGACATCCGCCTGCGGGTGCAGGACAACCTGCTGCGTCTGGCGCCGGGGTTCTATGAAGAGAACAGTCCCAAGGAAATTTCCAGCCGCATGACCAGCGACACCGCGCTGATCGAACAGGTGGTCGGCACCACTGTCTCGGTCGCGCTGCGCAATGCGCTGATGGCGATCGGGGGCACGGCCTATCTGTTCTGGCTGGTCCCCGGCCTGACCATGGGGCTGTTCCTGCTGATCCCCGCCATCGTTATCCCGATCACGCTGTTCGGGCGGCGCCTGCGCAAGGTCTCGCGCACCAGCCAGGACCGCGTCGCCGATATCGGGGCAATGGTCACCGAAGTGCTGTCGGCGATGAAGATCGTCCAGGGGTTCAACCAGGAAGAACGCGAACATGCGCGCTTCCGCGAGGCGGTCGAACGCACCTTCTCGGTCGCGCGGCGCCGGGTCATCATCCGCGCGGCGATGACCGCGATCGTGATCCTGCTGGTTTTCGGCGGCATCACCCTGCTGGTCTGGCGCGGCGCGCAGGCGGTCAGCGAAGGCGCAATCTCGGGCGGGACGATCGCCGCATTCGTGCTCACCGCAGGCCTTGTTGCAGGCGCGATCGGCGCGCTGACAGAAGTCTACGGCGACCTGCTGCGCGGCGCGGGCGCGGCGAGCAGGCTGTCCGAACTGCTCGAGGAAAGACCCTCGATCACCGCACCCGCACGGCCGCAGGCATTGCCCGCGCCGCCGCGCGGCGGGCTGTCGTTCCGCAATGTCACCTTCCGCTATCCGACCCGGCTCGATGCGCCGGCGATCACCGATTTCAGCCTCGAGGTCGAACCGGGCGAAACCGTCGCCATCGTCGGGCCGTCGGGGGCGGGCAAGTCGACCATCTTCCAGCTGGCAGAACGCTTCTACGATCCGCAGGCAGGCTCGATCCGGCTCGACGGCATTCCGCTGACCAGCGCCGATCCCGCCGAAATCCGGCGGCGCATCGCCTATGTCCCGCAGGAAGGCGTCCTGTTCAGCGCCAATGCCCGCGACAATCTGCGCTATGGCAATTGGGATGCGAGCGAGGACGATATCCGGGCCGCTGCACAGGCGGCCAATGCTGCCGAATTCCTCGACAAGCTTCCGCAGGGGCTCGACACCTATCTCGGGGAAAGCGGCACGCAGCTGTCGGGCGGCCAGCGCCAGCGCATCGCCATTGCCCGCGCGCTGCTGCGCGATGCGCCGATCCTGCTGCTCGACGAGGCCACCAGCGCACTCGATGCCGAGAGCGAGCGGTTGGTGCAGGATGCGCTCGAACACCTGATGCGCGAGCGTACGACGCTGGTCATCGCCCACCGCCTGTCGACCGTCCGCGCTTCCGACCGCATCGTCGTGATGGAGGATGGCCGGATCGTCGAACAGGGTACGCACGACACGCTGTCGGCCAATGGCGGGCTCTACGCCCGGCTCGCTTCGCTCCAGTTCGGTCTGGAAAGCGCCTGACCGCTTGACTCGCGCAGTCCACTGCTCTTGGGGCGTCCCGCAATGAACGATTACATCACCGCGATCTTCCTCGGCATCGTCGAGGGGCTCACCGAATTCATCCCGGTTTCATCGACCGGTCACCTCATTCTCGCGACCGAACTGTCGGGCGCGGATCCCAACGAATGGGCGATGTTCAACGTGGTGATCCAGCTGGGCGCGATCCTGGCAGTGGTCTACCAATACTGGGGCACCTTCTGGTCGGCCGGGATCGGCGTGCTCAAGCGCGAACGCGAAGGGCTGATGTTCGCACGCAACATCCTGCTCGGCTTCCTGCCCAGTGCAGTGATCGGCTTCGCGCTCTACGAAAGCTTCGAGGCCATGCTCGGCAACCCGGGGATCGTGCCCTGGGCGCTGATTGCCGGCGGGGTGGCGATCATCGTGATCGAACGCGCGGCCAACCCCCGCGACGAAGGGCGCGGCGTGGCCGAACTGCCGCTCGCCAAGGTCCTCGGCGTCGGGTTTGCCCAATGTCTCGCCATGGTGCCCGGAGTGAGCCGTTCGGGCGCGACGATCATGGGGGCGCTGGCGATGGGCATCAATCGCAAGACGGCGGCCGAATTCTCCTTCTTCCTGGCGGTGCCGACGATGGTCGGCGCGACCACGCTCGAAGTCGCCACCAAATACGACGAGATGATGGCCGGCGCGACACGGGTGGGCTGGGACCATATCGCGCTCGGCTTCGCGGTCAGCTTCATCGTCGCGCTGTTCGTGATCCGCGCCTTCGTCGCCTATGTCAGCCGCAGCGGCTTCACGCCCTTCGCGTGGTACCGGATCATCGCCGGTTCCGCCGCCCTGGCCTGGCTGACTTTCGCCTGACGAAGTGTGGCATGGATGCCACGGGGCGAGCGATCCGGGGTCTGCCGTAAGGAACCTTTGATCATTTGCGTGCTTGTCTCCGGTGAATGAAAGACAAAGGTACGCACCGATGGGTTTGTTGATTCTGGTTGTCGTAGGAGCCCTCCTGGGCTGGCTGGCAACGATTATTCTCAGGATCGAAGATGGCCGCAGCATCCTCGCCAATGCGCTCGTCGGCGTGCTCGGCTCGCTCGTGACCGGGCTGATCGCCGGCAACGGGGCGGTTTTCGGCACGGTCAGCGGCGTCGCGCTGCTGTGGGCAGTGCTCGGATCGGTCGTCGCGATCGGGGTGTTCAACCTCATCCGCCAGCGGGCCTATAACTGAATCCCGCTTCACATCGCCCGATCATCCGGTACAAACGCGAACGGAATGGATTGGCGTCTCGCATATGGTTGACGGCCCGGGCGTTCCCCGGGTCATTTCGTATCCGATACGGCAAACCTCCACCCCCGGCGTTCTTGCTTGACTGCCGGGAACCGAAGGAACAATAGTCCGTTCATCACATTCTTGCCGCATTTCGAAAACGCGGCTGGAACGACAAAAGGGGAATTTACATGAAGTTCAATAAAGCAACGCTCGTCGCTACCGCCGCCGCAATGAGCCTCGGCCTTGCCGCTTGCGACAGCGCAGCAGAAAACGAAGCCGAAGAAAACATCGAAGAGATGGAAGACGCTCGCGACAACCAGGTTGACGCCATGGAAGAAGCCGGTGAAATCACCGAAGACCAGGCCGACGTCATGGACGACCAGACCGACGCCATGGAAGAATCCATGGAAGAGCAGGCTGACGAAATCGACGAAATGTAAGCATCGTCGATCGTTATGCGATCATGCGGCCCCGGAGCGATCCGGGGCCGTTTTTCGTTGGGCGCTGCTTTTCGCCGGACCTTGCGGAGGTCAGACCGGGGCCGCGCCCGACCCGCGCCCGCCGCGCAGCGTGTATTCGAGCGAGCCGTGGTTCACCACATGGTCGACATCGATCACCGCGGTGTTGGCATAGGTAAACCCGGGCCCGAGGCTTTTGTAGAGCTGGTCGAAATCGCGCTCGACCGTCTGGCGGTAGAGGTCCTCGAAGCTCTCGATCACGAAATAGGTCGGCTGCAGATCGCTGATCACGTAATCGGTGCGCATGACGCGGTCGACATTGAGCATGATGCGGTTGGGGCTCTTGGCCTCTGTGGCATAGACCACCTCAGTCGGGCCAGAGAGGATCCCCGCGCCATAGGCCTTGATCCCGTCGGCTTCCTGCAGCAGCCCGAATTCAACGGTGTACCAGTAGAGCGAACCGAGCGCCTTGAGCCGGTTGTAGCGCATCGCCTTCCAGCCCGCGCGGCCATATTCCTGCATGTAATCGGCATAGACCGGATCGGTCAGCATCGGGACGTGGCCGAACACGTCGTGGAACACGTCGGGTTCCTGGATGTAATCGAAGGTCTCGCGCGTGCGGATGAAATTGCCTGCGGGGAAGCGCCGGTTGGCCAAGTGCCAGAAGAACACGTGATCGGGGATCAGCATCGGCACGGGAACCACGCTCCACCCGGTGAGCGTATCGAGCTCTTCGGACAGGCGGCCGAATTCGGGCACCCCGCCGCGGCTGAGGTCGAGCTTGTCCAGCCCGGCCATGAACGCGCTGGCCGCGCGCCCCGGCAGCACTTTCATCTGCCGTTCGAACAGGTCGTTCCAGATCGCGTCGTCGTCGCTCGAATACTGGGTCTGTTCGGGCTCGAGCCAGTCGTCGCCCACGCGGTCCGGTTTCTTGAGCGGGGCGGTGAATACCTCTGCCGGAAGCTCCGGCAAACGGGTAAAATCCTGTTCGGTTTGTGCAAGTGTAGCCATATCGTCGCGGATGATACTATCATTGGCGGCCGCACACAAATGCCGAGGGCGTGATGAAATCGAGGGACTACAAGGCCGCGCTCGCACCGATGCGCGAAGAACTGGCCGCCATGGCGCGCTGGGCGCAAGCGACGGGGCAGCGCATCGTCGTCCTGTTCGAAGGGCGCGATACTGCGGGCAAGGGCGGCGCGATTCGCGCGGTGTCCGAAAAACTCAATCCGCGCCAGTGCCATATCGCCGCGCTCGCCAAGCCGACCGAGGCCGAACAGAGCCAGTGGTACTTCCAGCGTTATGTCCGGCACCTGCCGAGCGCGGGCGAAATCGTGCTGTTCGATCGCAGCTGGTACAATCGCGCGGGCGTCGAGAAGGTCATGGGCTATGCCGATGCGCCGCAGGTCGCACGGTTTCTCGAGCAGGCCCCGACCTTCGAGAAGATGCTGGTCGATGACGGCATCTTGCTGTTCAAATACTGGCTCGGTACCGATCAGGCACAGCAGGAGGAACGGCTGCGCGAACGGCTGGACGATCCGCTCAAGCGCTGGAAGCTGTCCCCCGTCGACCTGGCGGCGCGCGAGAAATACGATGCCTATACCGAAGCGCGTGAGGCGATGCTGGCGGCGACGCATACCGAATGGGCACCGTGGACACTGGTCGATTTCAACGACCAGAAGCGCGGCCGGCTGACGCTGCTGCGCGACCTGCTCGACCGCCTGCCGGATACGCGTGTCGCACCGCCGCAGATCGACTTTCCGCCGCTGGGCCGCGAGCCCAAGGTCGAACGCTTTACGGTGATCGAACCGATCGAGAGCTTCCCGAGCGACTAGGCGAGGCGGGCAGAGGCTTTTGTCACCTGCCGCCCGTCCCCTGCGAAAGCGGCGAGCTCGATGTCGTCGCCGGCCCCGCGCAGCACCAGATGCAACGCTTCGCCGGCAATCGCGGGGCTGACCCCGCGGAAACCGAACTGCGCCAGCCGGTTCTCGCCAAAGCGTTCGGACGCCAGTTGCAGCAGCAGGCTGGCGGTCAGCGGGCCGTGGACCACCAGGCCGCGATAGCGCTCCTGCTCCAGCGCATAGGGCGCATCGTAATGGATGCGATGGGTGTTGAAGGTCAGCGCCGAATAGCGGAACAGCAGCCGCGTATCGGGCACCAGCTGGCGGTGGAGGTCCCATGCCTGCGGGTCGAACACTTCGGGGGATGGTGCCGGCGGCGACAGGGGGGCATCGGGTGCCCGCGCCTCGAGATAGACCGCGCTCTGCCGCTCGCGCACGGCGAGTTTGCCGTCGGCGCTGGTCTCGTGGTCGATCTCGACGAAAACCATTTCGCCGCGGCTGCCCGACTTGGGCGTGATCGAGACGACGCGGCTGGTCCGCTCGATCGTCGCACCGATCGACATGGGGGCGCGGAATTCGATATCGCTCGACGCCCACATCCGCCGCGGCAGCGGGATCGGGGGCAGGAAGCTCGCCGGGTCGTCCTCGCGCAGCGGATGCCCGTCGGGGCCCAGCCGCGCAGTCGGTGCTTCGGGCGTGCAGAGGCAGAAATGGATCCCCTGCGGCATGGCGGTCGAGGCCGGCGCGCCGTGATCGAAGGTCGCGTACCACCGCGCGGCGAGCGCCGGATCGAGCCGGTCTGCCGCGCGCTGCTCGCGCCCGATCCAGTCGGCCCAATCGGACATCAGGCGGCGCGTTCGAAGACGGCGGCCATTCCCTGGCCCCCGCCGATGCACATGGTCTCGAGCCCGTAGCGCACCTCGCGGCGCTGCATTTCATGCGCCATGTCGGCGAGGATGCGGATCCCCGTCGCGCCGATCGGGTGGCCCAGCGAAATGCCCGACCCGTTGACGTTGACCAGCTCGCGGCGGCTGTCGTCCTCGGCGAAACCCCAGCCCTTGAGCACGGCGAGCGCCTGCGGGGCGAAGGCTTCGTTGAGTTCGATCAGCCCGATATCGTCCCAGCCCATATTGGTCTTGGCGAACAGCCGTTCGACCGCGGGAACGGGGCCGATCCCCATCCGGCTGGGATCGCAGCCGGCCGCGCTCCACGAATGGAACCACAGAATCGGTTCGAGGCCCAATTCCTCCACCTTGTCCTCCGCCACCACCAGGCAGGCGGCGGCGGCGTCGTTCTGCTGGCTGGCATTGCCCGCCGTCACGATCGCATCCGCATCGCGCTTGCCGTCGATTGCGCGCAGCTTGCCCAGCGTGTCCATGCTGGCATCCTCGCGGAAACCTTCGTCACGAGCGAAGACCACCGGATCGCCGCGCCGCTGGGGGATTTCCACCGGGACCAGCTGTTCGTCGAACTTGCCTTCGGCCCAGGCGCGGGCGGCGTTCTGGTGGCTGCGCACCGCGAATGCATCGGCAGCCTCGCGGCTGATGTCGTAATCCTTGGCGAGGTTTTCGGCGGTCTCGATCATGCCGGTGATCACGCCGAAACGTTCGATCGGCTGGCTCATCAACCGCCCGCGCGTCAGCCGGTCCCATAGCACCATGTCGCCCAGCCGTGCGCCGTGGCGCGCCTTGGTGGTGTAATGTTCGACATTGGACATGCTCTCGACCCCGCCCGCGAGCACGCAGTCGGCGACGCCGGTCTGGACCATCATCGCCGCAGTCGCCACCGCCTGCAGACCCGAGCCGCAGCGCCGGTCGAGCTGGAAGCCGGGCACCTCGATCGGATAGCCCGCCGCCAGCCAGCTCCAGCGCCCGATCGCGGGGGCCTCGCCGCTGCCATAGCCCTGGCTGAACACCACGTCGTCCACCCGCAGCGGGTCGATCCCGCTGCGTTCGACCAGCGCCTTGATGATCACTGCGCCGAGCGCGCCGGCCTCGAGCGGGGCGAGGCTGCCGAGGAACTTGCCGACCGGTGTACGCAGGGGCTTGCAGATGGCTACGCGGCGGAGTGTCGTCATGGCTTAATCCTTGTCGGAGAGGCGGGCGATATCGCGATCGACGAGCTTGCCGATCGCACCCGAGGACAGGCCGAGCCGTTCGGCGAGCACTTCCTCGGTGTGCTGGCCCAGATAGGGCGCGGGTGCGGGCGCAGCGGCTTCGCGCGAAGGGATGTTCGCAAAGCTGCGCGTGGCCGGATATTCGAAGCCGCTGGGATTGGCGGGCGAAGCACCGAACAGCGGGTTGTCGGCCACCAGTGCGGCGTCGTTCGCCGCCTCGTGCATAGTGCGGTAGCGCTCGAAAGTGGTGCCATGCGCCGCGAGGCTGGCGGACAATTCGTCCCAGTCCATCCTGTCCGCGCGTTCCTGGAACAGCGCGAACAGGCGGTGGCGGTGTTCGAAGCGTGGCCGGTCGCCATCGGCGAAGCGCACGCCCAGCTCGGCCTCGAGCGCGGCAATCGCGTCCGCGATCCCGAAGGCGGCGACGAGGCCGTCCCATTGCTTGGCCGTCAGTGCCGCGACCATGAAGCGCACCCCGTCGCGGCTGCGGAAGTCGCGCCCGAACGCACCCCAGATTGCATTGCCCAGCCGTTCGCGGTCGCCGCCGCGATAGAGCATCTCAGCCAATGCGCCGCTGTTGGCCATCGTACCGATCGCGACATCGCCCAGCGGCACGCGCAATTCGCTGCCCTGGCCCGTCGCATCGCGCTGGCGCAGCGCGGCGAGCAGCGCGAAGGCGCAATAGGCACCGGTGATGAAATCCCATGCGGGCAGCACCTGGTTGACCGGCGGGGCGGTGGCCATGTCCCAATCCTCGGGACCGCACATCAGCGGATAGCCGCTTGCCGCATTGACGGTGAAATCCATCGCCTGGCGCCCATCGTGCCAGCCCATGATGCGCACGCTGACCAGTTCGGGCGCGCCTTCGGGCTGCTGCGCGGCGATGGCACCATGCCCGAGGAAGCTCTTTTCCGGCAGGTTGGTGATGAGATTGCCCGTATTGGCCGACAGCGCGACCAGCAGTTCGCGCCCCTCGCCGCTGCGCAAGTCGAGCGCGACCGACTTCTTCGCCCGGTTAAGGTTTTCCCAGCTCAGGCTGCGGCCCTGCTCGGTCAGCATGTAGCGGTCGTAATCGAGCCCGCCTTCCTTGTGGTCGACGCGGATCACTTCGGCGCCCAATTGCGCGCAATAGAGGCCGGCGGTGGGCGAGGCAACGAAGCTCGATGCCTCGATGATGCTCAGTCCGTCGAGAAGCTGGTACACGC
>Ga0105357_10001791_pt1 | contig 11481 bp, 8 predicted proteins | sample GOMGulsemesocosm_4_FD_83660 | JGI IMG/M metagenome (GOLD analysis project Ga0105357, IMG submission 83660) | Methane-oxidizing microbial communities from mesocosms in the Gulf of Mexico - GOM15B Gulf of Mexico | ecosystem: Environmental > Aquatic > Marine > Cold seeps | place: USA: Gulf of...
AGTCGCAAAAGCAATGCCGGGCATTACCATTGGAAAAATACTACCCGAATTTATCGCCGGAACATTTAATCGCTGGCAAAATAAAAAAGCACCTAGCTTTGTTCGTAAGACTACCCAAGAAGTGCTAGAAACTCTGACCAAAAATCAAGAGCTCATCGCCGCACTCACAGGTCAATGGGGTGACAACGGCCTGCCACCGAATGAGTCGAGTTTTATTATTCATGCCCTAATCGCTCGCCACTATTTATACGGTGGTTATTATCCGATTGGTGGCGCGTCGGAAATGGCGAAAAATATAATTCCCGTTATTCAGCAAAGTGGCGGTGACGTATTTACCTACGCCGATGTTAAACAAATCATCATTAAAAATGGTGCTGCTGTAGGGGTTGAAATGGCGGATGGCGAGCATATTTTCGCCCCCGCAATTATCAGTAATGCCGGTGTGTACAATACCTTCGGCTCTCTGCTGCCAGACAACGCGCCCAGCAAAGATTATTACCAAGAAAAACTCACGCATGTGCGCCGCTCTATGGCCAGCGTGTGCTTGTATATTGGCATAAAAGACACCGCAGAAAATTTGCAGCTGCCAAAAACCAATTTATGGATTTACCCTGGGGCCGATTATGCTAAACACGTTAGTGAGTTCTTAGCCTCCCCTGACGACCACGATGTGCCGCTCGTGTACATCTCATTTCCATCAGCTAAAGATCCAAGCTTCGCCAGCCGTTATCCGGGCCGGGCGACGATTGAGATAGTCGCGCCTGGGCCATTCGAGTGGTACTCAGAGTGGAAAGATAAGCCGTGGGGCAAGCGTGGTGATGACTACGAAGCAAAGAAAGAGGCTTATTCCCTGCGCCTGCTGGAAAAACTCTACGAAAAATTGCCACACTTGCGTGGAAAAATTGATTATTACGAGTTATCCACCCCGCTCTCAACCGATTATTTCTGCCGCTACAGCGAAGGCGAAATTTATGGCCTAGATCATACCCCAAGCCGCTTTGAGCAAGATTGGCTAAAGCCCAAAACTCAGATTCCGGGGTTATATCTTACAGGACAAGACATCATGACCTGTGGCGTTGCTGGCGCTATGATCGGCGGCTTAATAACCACAGTAAGCCTTAGTGGCTGGAAGGGACTTGGGTTAGCCAAGAAGATGTTTGTTGGTTAAAGGAACGGGCATAGATCGCAATCCTGAGAAGAATTGACTAAAGTCAGATAGGTATCAACGGATTTTCAAGTACACTGAAATCCGAAAACACGATGACAAGAATCATAAAAAGGATCGAACTATGCCCTACACACCCGACATAACCGCTGAACTGAACATCCTTGCTCGTTTCAACCTTTCGACCACTCAAGAAGGCATCAAGATTCATTCATCAGCCGCGCCAGACGTCATTGCTGCCACCGAGCGACTATTCAACAAAGGCCTAATCAGCCAAGCAGATGGTGGCTACCTAACGGAACTAGGACGCAATGCCGCCGAGCACGCCCAGAATTTACTGCTAATTATCAAGGGATAGGATACCAGCCCATAAGCCTCTGCTCCGTGTTTTGCAGAGGCGAATCTCTTATACTGTGGCTTCCGTATGTATTAGATGGCCACTTTTCTTATGAATCCGCGCGCGTTACGTTACCTAATGGCCTACTCTGCTGACGTCCAGCATCAGGCCAGCGAGCTTCTTGCGGCCAATAAGCTTGGCGAAATCATCAAAAAACGGCACCCAGACAAACATACCCTTTCTTCTGCAAACTTGCTCTATGCCTACGCTCAAGAAATTAAAAATGAGTACCTGCGCTCATCTCCGCCCATTAGCAAAGTCATATACGACGATAAAATTCATGTGGTCGATCACGCACTTGGTTTGCATACTTTTATAAGCCGTATTCAAGGCAATAAACTAAAAGCCAAACATGAAATCCGCATATCCACATTGTTTCGCAACACGCCGGAAGCCTTCTTACGCATGATTATTGTTCATGAATTGGCGCATTTACGCGAAAAGGATCATAACAAGGCATTTTATAAACTTTGCCAATATATGGAGCCGAACTACTTTCAACTCGAATTAGATGTGCGACTCTACTTGTGTCACAAAGAACAATACGGCGACTTGTGGTGATTGGTTATTGCGCCTGAGTTGTCGCTAAAAAGCGCCGAACGCAAGCCTCACAGATACAAGCCCTACCTTGCAATTCATCCGGCAATGAATCAATAAGCGCCTGCGGTACTGATAAATCTGCTGCCATACACCAACATGTCGACTTACCAGCCTCAACACCACAAGCATTTGAGGTTTTACATAAAGGACATAAAGCAGGATCAATATTGGGCGTCGGCATCGACTATTTCCTATCATAAAAATGCCCGCCTAAGCGGGCAAATCAAACCTAGATAACCAACAAAAGGCTATTGCACTTGGCCGATTAAATCGAGATCAACCATAGCCGATGTTTTATAGGCAGGCATCGTAGCATGAAGTAAGCGAACGACATCGCTGTGATCAATGAAAGACCGCTCTACACCACCAAGATAGGCATAGATCAACTTAACTTCAGTCTCGCCGCCAACTGTCATCTCTACACCTTGGCTCTCACAGATTTCTTGCTTAACCGTTATGAGGTCATCGAACTGCAATTGCCCTTCCGCATTGGCCAGCGCCAATAAGCGATCTAACGTGAACTGACGTTGGCTATCGCTCACGGTTGTACCACCAAATTCGAACGTCAAACCACAATCATGCGACAGCAACGAACCGGCTTCATGTAAGCGAGATAAATCTAATTTACCTAGATTCCACTGAGCAATACTTGCCAGTGTGATGATGCTTCCACAACTGCCCTTATCGCAGCCAAACACCTCTGCAGCCTCCGATGCCAAGCCGGTTTTTACCTTAAGCGACGTAGCTTCGCCATCTTCAGCATTATCGTATAACCCAGAGCGCTTCAACATACGTTGAAATGGACACAAGATATCTGTGTTCTCCGCACGAGTACTTTCAGGACCAACTTCAGGGAATAGCGACACTAACTCTTCACTCGACAATACATCACCGCCACAACCGACTAATAAAGTTGAGCAAGCAAATACGGCAGCAAGCGATAACTTACGGATAAGTAAAATCATATTAGAGATTCCTTTCAATTTATTATTTATAAGATCGCTCTCCACGTCTTATTAAAGAGCGAGAATCACAATAGGTTTAGTCACCATACGAGTCAACAAAGCTGGCTTAATAAGCCACAGAGCCGTAAGTATCAAGATACTCAATAATTGACACTGTCATGAACCTTGACATAACCTCAAGTAACTAACGAACTCAAGGGACATAAGATGTTCAGGAACCCAATAGGCATCAGTATATTGGCATTTTTTAGCGCATTTTATACGCTAACAGGCTATACAGCTGAAAGTGAGAACATCGAACAGAAAACCATTACTTGGGTGAAAAATGATGCCCCGCCTTTTTATATTGCCAAAGGTAATTGCCAGAATGGCTTTGGCGACCAAATACAAACCATAATCGAACGAAACTTACCTGAGTATCGTCATCAAACCTTTCAAGTTCCACTCAGCAGATTGGAATACACATGGGCCGAATACAGTCCTTTGTGCTTTGCAACGATGATTTATCAAACGCCAATAAACGATCAATACATTCTATCTCACCCCAATGCCATGTATATGCCCCACGGCATCATCACAACCAATAAATTTGCCGATAGCCTACCGATTGGCGCCGATGGAACCGTATCGCTAGAAGAGATTATACGAGGCAAAAAAGTCTCATTAGGTCATATTGCGGGTCGAAGCTACGCCAACAAAGTCGATAATTTACTAGCCAAGTACAGTGACAACGTCATCCTCAATACCCGCTCCGGCTCCACCGAAACTCAAGGTGTACTGAATATGTTAAGCCAAGGGCGTTTTGATATTCTTATCGAGTATGAATTTGTACTAAATCACTATATTGATGAAGGTGATTATCCCAATCAACTACGCTTCATCCCGATTAAAGAAACTCGCGGTGAATACATACTAGGTGCCATAGGATGCACGAACTCACCTGAAGGAAAATTAGCTATAAATTCCATTAACACTGCACTAGACGATGTTCTTCATTCTAGATCATATCGACGAGCAGTCGCCGATTGGCTAGTGCCAGTTGGGGACGAAGTAAACTATTGGACGGCTTTCGATAAAGCGTTAAAAGAATCGCTAGGAAAAAGTAATTAAATCGAATATTGAATAAACCACAAGGACGATCAGTTTTCGATATAACATCTGTACACCGATTAGAAAAATGAGGGGGTATTCCCCCCTCACTTTCGCCTCATTTACTTAGATACAAAGTTAGCACAAGCCATCAGTGCTTCTAAGTTAGCTTTAGCCACATCAGCAAGATAAGCCCTCCCACCGGTACTGCTATCCGCCGTGACTGATTGAAGACCAGTATTCAGTTGCTGATACACATTACTGATAATATCGCTGCCCGTACAGGGCGTGCTCATAATGTTTTCGTTCGACATATCGGTAAACTGAATGGTTGCCTGCGCAAAGCTCAATACAGGCTCACCATTGCTAGACGACGGTACGCTAACTCCCATCAATAAAATAATGTGATCATCTTTGTCATCGTCAATTTCGTAATCGATCTTGCACGACAGAATCATCCCGAGTTCCGCAGAATAAGAAACTTCAGGGTACCAAGTACGATATTTGTAGTTTTCGTATTGGTATTCAATTACTTGACTAAACGGCAAAGAGCCATTTGCGCCGCTTTTTTGCGCCCAATTACCAATACTGACAAGAGCAATACTGCTTTGAGATAGAGCACTCGAATAGCTTGTATAATCGAAATATAAAGTGTAATTGTTACGACTATCTGATCCAGAAGTATAGGTCGATAAATTATAGCCACTGGCGACCGTTGAATATATCCGATTGATTGTATGACAAATAACAGGAAGAAAATAATAGCTACCACCATCATCTGTCTTTTTGTACACCAGTGACGATATATCGTTAAATACCTTAGTTAAAAAATCAAAGATTGTAACAAAAGCATCTGCGGCTTCTTCAGAAATACCTAATGTTTCAAAAGCACCGATGGTACCTAACAACCAAGCTTCGTCATCAACGATCGTAATTAACTGCTGCGATATATTATAAGCGCCATTTGAAGACCAACTAAAATGCTGAATACTGACGAGTTTTCCTGAGTTATCAAAATATAAATCAAACTCAGCTTTATCATTCCTTCCGCCGGTGTTCTTATGATCCATAGAGATATTATATTTAGTCCAACCATCCGTTGGTAGTACGGAGAAATCCTCACTAATATAATAATTATCAATCGACTGCGTCGTTGATTGTACTGCCAATTTCGGCTCATCAATGCTATAGGTAGCATCCTCGATCACATAAGTGATTTTGTCATCACTGCTGGAATTCGTCGTACCTGGATATAAATCAAATAATGTTTTGAAGTCAATATAAGGCCTCGAATATTTGGTGCTCCAGAACTCAGGCTGATGATTATAAAGTAAAAATGATTGTATTTGATTTTTCCAGTCACCCTTTTTATTTCCATCAAAGTCATACCGACTGACGGAATTCAGATCTTTGATCTTAGTGTTTGGATTAACTTTAAGTGCGTTTCCACCACCATTTTCATCATCAAAAACAATTAACCAAGCATTGGCTCCTGAGCGCAACGAGTTGATCGCTCCACTAACGGAGGAATACATATAAGTTCCACTTGTCGTATATCCAATAGAATGCAGCACCAATGCATTGTAAGGCGCATTAAACGTACGGTTATCACCCAAGAAGTTGGTATTTTCCGTAAAGACAGCGTGGCCTGATGATGGCAAAAAAAGCTCATCGGACGTGGGATTTCGGCCCCAGTAGGCCGGCTTGCTATTATATAGAACAAAACTTTGTATCTGATTCTTCCAATCCCCCTGTTTCGTACCAGAAGAATCATAACGGTCCACATGATTGAGATCACTCAAATACGTTGAGTTACTCACTTGCATGGAATCCCCAGTGTAATTAGTTCCATTAAAAACGATCACCCAAGCTTTAGAAGACGTTTCTAAAGAATCCGTATTTCCTACAATGTTGTCTTGACCTTGTGTTCCCGTGAATGTGTCACTCAGACCACCGCGATCATTATGGTTCCATATTTCGAAATCCACGCCAGATTTCATTGCTGAATCACCCATGACTGTCCTCTCCATTTTAAAGATAATTTAGACGTTGCACTGAACATCGTTAGCTCGCCAGCAGAAAAAGAATGCCTAACTTCGAATGTAAATCAAGATGTATTTAAGTAATAAAGTACGTCTAAATAAAACGATCTATTCCATATTTATAAACTAAATTATTTGAACGATCGTTTGTCATTATCAACATACAAAAACAACATATAACCGTAAAAATACAACGGATATAAACCATATTTAATACGAAAATCGTTACAAACGGCGAGATAATGTTCCGACCTATCATCTAAAAAAGAAGTAAGAGTATCGGTTAAATATGGCCGATAGGCTTGGGCGATCAAACAAAGATTGACGATTACCATCCACTATGACCAAGTGCGAAATCACGATGAAAATCGGCACTTTAGCCTGACATTTGTAACAGAGCAGGACGGCAATGTACCAATACAAGACACGTTTACGATCTTGTCTTTTCTAACCTAATCAAAAAGGTATCCTTTATTCATCTGCTATAGGCACAAATTACTCATAAAACAGAAAGCCAATCAAGTGGCCACATAAGACCAATAACAATAAGAAAGGACACGAAATGATAATTAGAATAATTTTAGTATATTTTTTAGGTTTACTATATTCCTCCCTCTCTTGGGCGTCCGACCACGAACCACTCAGTGCAAGTTCTGAACTAGATAAACATAAGAAACTAGAAGCTACGGTAATGAATCAGAACATACCGTTAGAAAAGCGAATAAAAGCACTCAAGACGCTCTATAGTCACCTCACTACAAATGGACGCATTACACGACATATCTGCATCTGGGACCCTCTTGGAAAGTCTGGGCCTATTGCCAATACAGTTGAAGATCAAGCGCTCAGATCGCTTCACTATGGAATGGATTTGGAAGTTTCCATTTTTAATAATGAACGAGAACTAGTTCAAAATTTCAAAACGGAAACGACCTGCGACGCCATTTTAATTCGTGGTGCAGTAGCGATGGAGTTTAATAAATTCTCAGGCACGATTGAGGCAGTCGGAGCATTGCCCGAACGTAAGCATTTACAGCTACTAATGCAGGTATTTACCAGCCCCAAAATGAACCGCTTTATGTCCGATGGACAATATACGGTCATGGGGGTTGCAACCATTGGTGGAAACTATGCATTTATGGATGATAAATCGTTTAAATCGCTATCCAGTATTAAAAACAAACGCGTTGCAGTTCAAACCGTCGAACCGGGAATGAGAGCACTGACTAAAAAGTTCGGCGCTGTTCCAGTGGAAGGCGACATGATGGCGAACGTGCAAAGCTATGCCGATAACAACGTCGTTTCTATGCTATCTCCTGCCATTGCTTATCTCGTTATGGGGAGTGGTCAAATCAGTTCTGACACCGGTGTATTACGCAATCCTATATCTCAGTCGACCATGCAGTTCATTGGTCGTTCCGAGTTATTTCCAGATCCTTTAGCACAAATGCTACGCGAAGATTTTCTATTAAAATTTGATAACTATTCCGCCCGTGTCGACAAGGAAATGGCTCTAGTTCCTGAAGATTTTTGGATAGAGACGCCTGATAGTGAGACCGAGAAATTAAGCGAAGCCACTCGTGAGGTGCGAATAGCTTTGCGGGATGAGGGTTATTACGATGCAACTATGTTACGCATTGCTCGTAAGATTCGTTGTAAATTCAATCCTGAGCGCAGCGAGTGTATTAATTCAACGGAATAAAGAAGCCGCTAGGGCTTCTTTATTCTTAGTTTAAAAACTCATCGCGACGCCTAGCACGAAGCGGTCGGTGTTATTGAACTGGCCGAATTGGCCATCGATATCACCGTAAAAAGTATCAATACCGAACCAAGCGCGCAGTTCATCACTGATCAAATATGACACCTTAGCGCGCACTTGCCCGTCTTGATCTTCGTCGCTATACAGCGAGAATAATTCTAGTTCTAGGGTTTCATTTAGCAGGAATCGGCGCAGCAATAGAGTATGCTGCATCCGCTGCCGGTTACGAACGATATAGCCATCGTAATCTAATAACTTACTTTGAAACCATTGATAACTGAGAAACCAATCGCTGAAACCACGGTAGTCTAGTCCTACGACTGAGCTAACCTCTGGCGTATTGGCAATACCGTCATTTTGTAAATCACTCCGCAATTGATAGGTGTCTGTACTGTAACCGACCTCCATTCGGACAACCCAATCACCAAATGCATTACTGGCAGTCGCCCCCAACAAATGATTCCTTTCATATACTGGCGACACCTCTAATTTACCCGCACGCAATCGCCGGTATATAACAGGGACATCTTGATAGTGACGCAGATAATTAAAGGTTAAATCCCAACCCGCAAGAAACAGTCGATAACGAGCACCAACGTCTAATGCCGTATCAGGGCGCACAGCCTTATTCACAACAACTGGAAAAGGTGCTGAATTCGCATCTGGACGATACTTAGAACTTGTCATGAAATAAGGTGTACCTGCGTCAGCCAAGTTACTGTATGTGGCATCAGGAATCAGCACCCACTGTAGGCTGGAGTCATCAGTAACATCAAATTCCGCGTTTAGCATCCACAGAGGAATACGGGAGTCCTCAACGTCATCTAAGTTGAACTCGCGCAAGTCTTGTGGATTAACGACATCCAACACTTTCAAGCCGTCTGCTTGCCCCCAAACCACTTGTTGCTTACCTAAACGCCAATAGCCCTTCCATGCTTCAAAATCGACGTAGGCTTCCGATATTTCGATCAATCCGTGACGATTCGCCCATAGAGGCCCATTACCTTTGGAATAATTGCGCTCATCAGGGTCATCAATATATAACTCGCTATCAATCGCCATTAAGAGCCTAGGAATAAAGGTATAACGAATGTCATTTGCGAGATTGCCGCCAATATCGAATTTAATAGCGACATCCACCTTCTGCAAATCCGAGTCTGCCTGGCCCAAAGCAAGTTCTGTTTCAACCTCTGAGCTTATGCTTGCATCGGCGAAAGCTATCGTTACCTGAGTCGACATACCGATCAAAATTAACAACTGAGAAAGAGCAGATTGAATGCTCATTGCAAGCCTCGCTCTAACGTTCGACGAGTAAATACTTCATCAGGTACTGCCGTACTGTAATCTACATTGTAAAATTCGAAGCGACTACTGTGTCCTGTTTTGTGATTAATGATATCTAGCTGATGCTTAGTCCATATACCGTCAACCTGAGAGATATTAGTCGCTGTATAGGTTTTTAAATAACGGTCTTTAATATCCCAATAATCACTCTTAACGATAATCCAGTTATCGGGATTCACCCAAATAACACTGCGCGAAAAACCTAATTCTTTGGCGATATCCTTCGACTTAGCTGTGACAGCGACCTTATACGTTTGTATTTTTTTTTCATTGATCTCGATTTCTTCCTCTCCTAAAGTTTGATAATCGAAATCCTGCTTTTCTATTTTTCCAGCTTTCTTCATGTCTTCATAGGTAAAATCAGTTCCTAAGAAATAATCACCGCGGTCCGAGGAAGATATGCGGCGTACCTTACGCAACGCCGGTAAATACAGCCACTGATCATCTTCTGCTTGCGAGTAATCGTAGGTCAGGAAACCCGTATCTTTTACATTCAATGGCTGTAGATAAAATAACAACGTGCGTTTCTCTTCACCAAAGTACTTCCGATAGGTAACAGCTTCGCGTTCGCGTACCTTTCCCGACTTATCCGTTAGAGTCATGCGTAAATCACTAATAGCATGCTCACCCTCAGGCACTTGATTAATGTAATCAACAATGGTGGCCCCGTCAGGTAGCTCATTTGCGACTGCTGTTTTAGGCTCAAATGTAAACGCAACAGCTAACACAAAACCGCTCGTAATCAACACACTCATTGTTTTTGCCAACGCTGCGCCATTACCACTGATTTCCTTAGCTAGCTGATGCTGGCGGTAAAGGAATGCCGGTTTAAATACCATGACTAATGCCGGTACGAGTAACAATGAAGCAATAAAGCTCATGGTGACTGACAACACGACGATAGTACCGAAGTTATTAAGTGGAACGACTTTAGAAATAATAAGCACGCCGAAGCCGAAGGCCACAGCCAAATAGTTAAATAATAAAGCTCGACCGGTACTTGCGTAGAGCTGACTCACCAATTCTTGCGGTGTAGGGATTGAGTCCTTAAACAAAGTTTTAAGACGGTCGATCGTGTGAATCGCGAAGTCGATACCTAAACCTATGGCCACGGAGGCAAACATAGATGTACCCACGCCTAAATCGATATCGCATATCACCATAGTGGCATATACCGCTAAGATAGATGTTAATACCGGCAATATTGCTAAGACACCTGCAATCAATGAACGGAATAACAGCACAGAAACCAATAACACAAAAGCCAAAGAAATAATCACACTCAGTAAGTGACTATTGCCAATGTCTTTAAGCCAGTGATAATTAAGATTAACTCGGCCCGTTAATGTTGCACTAACATTCTCATCCGAAAAATTCTGCTGCAAATACGTTTCCAGCAGCTGAACCTGAGGTGCTGTGTCTACAAACGAAGCGGTATCTAAATAAAATCGCACATTTGCGAAACGGTAATCATAATCCGCCACATTCACAAAATCGGTTGGATCACTACTGGCGGAATACAACAACAAAAGCTGGGCGACTAGCTCTTTATTGCTAGGCAAAGCGTAAAAATTCTGACTGTCCTCATTAAGCGATTTGTTCATCTGCTTTAAAAAATCGACCAATGACATTGAGCCATTAATATGAGGAAGCGACTCACCATACGCCTGCAATGCTTCGATTTTCGCCAGAACCTTAGGGTCAAATAAGCCTTCGTTCGTAACTGTTTCAATTACAACATCTAACGTATTAGTCCCCTGCATGTGGCGGTTGATGGCTTTATCTGCTTGATAAATGGCTTCGCTTGGATCAAAAGTTTCAATACGATCGTCATTGACTCGCAACTGCATGCTCAATACCAACCCAACCAAAGCAACCAGAGCAAACACCGCAACCGTACTCTTAGCATAACGTGTTGCCCAAGCACCTAAGCGCATCATTGCGCGTGCGAAAATATCTTTACGGCTCGATTGCTCCAGTTCAATCCAGCGCTTGCTCACTTTAGGTTTAGTTAGCGTGATAACTGCAGGTAATACAAATAGCGAATACAACCACGCAACGGCGACGCCAAACGCTGTAAATAATCCAAAATATTCAAACGGAGGCATGTATGCAGAAAT
>Ga0105357_10001792_pt1 | contig 11480 bp, 6 predicted proteins | sample GOMGulsemesocosm_4_FD_83660 | JGI IMG/M metagenome (GOLD analysis project Ga0105357, IMG submission 83660) | Methane-oxidizing microbial communities from mesocosms in the Gulf of Mexico - GOM15B Gulf of Mexico | ecosystem: Environmental > Aquatic > Marine > Cold seeps | place: USA: Gulf of...
GCTGAAGGTAATGGCGCTTTTGGTTTTGGTGCCGGGTTTGACTTTGGATTAACCATTCGTAGTGATCGCTTGGCTTTTAATTGCAATGGTCGTTTGGTTTTTGGGCCCGGAGCCAGTGGCGGTTTTGCGACTGTGGTTGATCTGGAAAATACGTATAAAGTAGTGAGCTTGTTCTGCGATGCGTTGGCGGAAGTTGATTATCGCTACCTGCTAAGTGTAAGTGACCAAGCATTTATGTATGTGGCGCAAGGTTTATATCAAATTGCTTCGGCGCCGGGGCAGGCTGCGATAGACGCGTTTGGGATGGGTCAGGAAAAACTAATGATGTGGTGGGCAGGCCGCAGCGCCACAAAGGCGGAGGCGGTAAACCTGGCCGATTATCTTCTTTCGCACCGGGCGCTGATTGTCAGGGGCCACAAGCTCTCTTTGGACAAGTTACCTCCCGAAGCGCTTGGTCCAATGGTGTATGTGTTAACTGAAGGTTTTGTCGAAAGCTGGGACGAGAGCCAGGAGAGGGCGCTCGTTCTGTTGCTTTCCCATGTGCGTCGCTGGCGGCATTTGCTTGAGCTGTTGGAGCACTGCTCTTCACATGGCGAAAAGGTTAACGCTATGGATAGCCTGGACCGGCTCAACCGCATTCTGGATGGTCAACAGCAACGGCAGTTCAACCGCTTTATTGAAGGCTTGGCAGTCGCAGCATCGGACTTAGGGGAGGCGCGACTGGCCTGGCAGCCTGTGTCAGCTCAGTCTAAAAGACCTGTAATGCTCGCGGCCCGGCGGAGCGGTTACTTTGATGGTCTGGCTTAAAAGAGCTTGTTTAGATGCATCACAATGCTGAATCTGCTTGAATCGCGCACCGGAAGCTGGTGGCGGGATAATAGTCGTCTCGTACTGGGTCGTGATTCCAGCGCCGGACAGTATGTGCGCTCATCCAGTTGGACTCTGCATAGTAAGAGCCTCTGCGTATTTTTTCCGTGCCGCTTTCTGGTCCTTGAGGGTTGTCCAATGACGCGTGCCGGTAATAGTCTTCGCCATACCAGTCATTCACCCAGTCGGTCGCATTACCCGTCATATCGTAAAGGCCCAAGGGGTTGGGTGGGAATTGCCCAACAGGCACGATAAAGGTTTTGTCGTCCGGGGGGATATTCTTGCCATTGTGCAAACTGCCGCTGTCGGTGGCGTACTGCACATATTGTCCGCGACTGCGCGCGGCAAACTCCCATTGCGCTTCCGTGGGCAGATCTACCGGGTAGGCGCTCAGCTCACCCAGCCACAAGCAATAGTCTTTGGCTTCCTGCCAAGTTTTAACAGGAGCGGGATTATCGGGCCGGAAAAAATCCGCCATGGGTTCATGGTCACGATATTCTGCGTTAAACAACTCTAACCCCAAGCTCGTGCGAAACAGATCAAAATCTTCAAGCCGCGTCTGATATCGGGACAGGTGATAACTGCTCAAACGCACTTGATGCAGATAGTCATCATGCCGCTCGGGGGTAATGGGACATAACCGTTCCGGGTCCCGTCCATAGGGCCAGGTGCCCATATTCGCCGGGTCGTACTCACACAGGGTGCCGAAGTCACCCATCTCGAACTCGCCGCCTTCAATAAACACCATATCGTCCAGCGAGCGAACCACGGTAGCCAGGATTCGCTCACGCAAATCGCGCGACAGATCGGGATAGTTGGTTGCAACGCGCTCAGCGATAGCTTTGACTTTTTCAGTGCTGAGCTTTTCGCTTTCGGGGAGCGGATGAGACTGGGCTTCGCAGCCGGTCAACAGGGCGAAAAGGGATGCCGACAGTAAAAGGCGGGCTTGCATGGACACATCCTTGTTTGTTGCAGATCACGTTGAATTCAGGCGAATAAATTTAACAGGAGGTCGGCAGAAAAACGTGGGCCCTGTTCACGAATGACGGATATTCTGCGCCGTAGTCTTTCGTTGATGCTCACTGAATACGCAGACACAGTTTAAAACCGTCGGAACAACTGTTCGGATACGCGGCCATAACAAGTACACCTATCCGAACAGGAGACATTTATGAGCAATTCACTGAGCGGCAAAAGCATTGCGTTTCTCGCCACTGATGGCGTGGAGCAGATCGAGCTGACGCGTCCCTGGCAAGACCTGAAAGGCGCGGGGGCTAGTGTGCATCTGGTGTCGCTTGAGAGTGGTGAGGTCAAGGGCTACAACCATTTGACCGAGGCGGATTCCTTTACCGTCGATAAAAGCGTGAAGGCGGTCTCGGCCAGTGATTACGACGGCCTGGTACTGCCGGGTGGCGTAGCGAATCCGGATGCGCTGCGGATGGATGAAGATGCGGTTGCTTTCATCAAGTCGTTTTTTACCGCTGGCAAACCGGTCGCGGCTATCTGTCATGCACCCTGGACGTTGATCGAGGCGAGTGTGGTCAAGGGCCGTACCCTGACCTCCTGGCCCAGCCTGCAGACCGATATCGAGAACGCCGGCGGTCATTGGGTGGACCAGTCTGTGTGCGAAGACGGCGGGCTGATCACCAGTCGCAAGCCTGACGATCTGGATGATTTCTGCAGCAAGATGCTTGAAGTGTTTGCTGCCTGAGATGATCAGCGCTGCTGACAGGATTAATGACAACGCCCCGCTAGCGGGGCGTTGTCATATGTGCCCACTGGCCGGGCGGTGGATTAGATAACATCTTCCATAAACTCCAGTGCCCCCTGCTGGCGAATTACCCGGCGGTGCTGCGCCCAGAGCTCGGCGACCTTGTCGCGGTTGAGTTGTTGGCGGTCGAGTAGCACGCGGGTGTTCAGCTCGCCCACGGCAACTTTGCTCGGCACCTTGCTGAACACAAACTGGTTGCTGACCAGTTCGAGGAAGGGGCCGGCCTTGCTGGTGGGCATGATGAAGGTGAGCTGCAGGCCGAGGGTTTCGGTCAGGTAGGCGATGACCTCGCGCGAACGGGTCTCGTCCATGTGCATGAAGGCTTCATCGACGATCACCATGCGTAGATGGCTGTCGCCTTCATTGAAGCGGAAGGCGCTGGTGACGGCGGCGGCGCGGATGATATAAGCCGGTGTTTCCAGTTGGCCACCGGAGCCGGTGCCGTATTCGCTGAGGCGAATCGGTTGCTTGCCGGCGGGGTGCTTGAGGATGTCGTAGCGGCGATAGCGGCGGTAGTCGCTGATGCGCTCCAGCTCGCGCAGGGCCTGCTGCTCGTCGCCATCGAGCAGCAGACTGAGCAGCTGATCGCGGATGCTGCTGGCTTTGTCCGACAGGCTGCTGTCGAACAGGCCCGCACCGTCACCCAGGTTTGGCGTCTGCATGATCTCCTTGAAGAAATCCCAATAGCCCTTGTACTCGGGCAGCCAGTCCCAGTCGAACTGGAAACGCTCGCGATCGGCCCCAAACTGGTGGTGCTCCAGCTCCTGATTGAGGTTCTCCAGCACGCGGCGACCGTCGTTGATGGCCTGGTGAATCTCGTGGCACAGGTCGCTGACAAAGGTGGTGTTGAAGCTGTCGCGCAGGCTCGCAAGCTGTTCCTGCTTCTCCAGCAGCACGTTGTTGCGCAGGCGGTTGTGCAGGTTGTCGAGCTGCTGGTGTAAGCCGCCGACGTGGCTGAAGAACGCCAGGCTGTGCAGCTCTGCGGGCGTGTCTGCCATCAGCATGTCGGCGGGTTGTGCTTGCAGGTTGTATTGCTCCAGCGAGCGCTGCAGTTCAATTGCCTGACGGTGCAGAAGGTCGGTCAGGGCAAGGCTGTCGGCTGCAAAATCGAACTGACCGCCGCTTTGCTGCAGCATGCTGTCGAGCTCTTCCAGCCGCGCTTGCGGGTCGAGCCCGGGCACCTTGGCGGCGGCTTCCAGCAAGGCCTGCTCGGCGGCGTCCTTGGCGCTCAGCAGCTGGTCGCTCTGATCGGCAAAATGCTGAATGCGCTGTTCGCGGCCGCGCAGCTTTTCTTTCAATTCGCCGTGCTGCTCGCCCAGCGCGTCGCGCTTTTGCTCCAGCTCGGCATGCCGCTGGCTGACGCGCTGTTGCTGATCTTCCAGGTCGCGGTGTTCGCCCAGGTCGAGGGTCGCCAGCTGTTGTTCCACTTCGTGCAGTTGCCGCTGGCTGTCGAGTAGGGCAGCGGCGCGGGCGGCGTAGTCCAGTGGTTGAATCTGGCCCAGCTGACGGGCCAGCTGTTGCAGTGCCTGGTGTTGCTGCTGCTGACTGTGGCGCTGCACGCTGAGCTGCTCAAGCGCGGCCTCTTGTGCTGCCAGGTTGCGCTCGCGCGCAGCGGCGCCGAAGACCAGTTGACTGTCGTCAATGTCACACCGGAAAAGGGCGTAATTGCCCGATCCCATACCTTCGCTGGTCACGCCACGGCGGGTATGGCGCAGGGCTTCAGCGTCGGCCACGCGGCTAACGCTGGCGTAGGAGGCGCGCAGATAATACTCGGCAATCTTGTGGCTGAAGCGCATGACCTTGAGGATGGAGTCCTCGGGCAGGCTGATACGTTCGGCATCCTGGCGTGCCTTGTGGCCCTGAATCACGCGGGCGCGGTTACGCTCGCGGCTGTTCATCTGTCGCACGATGCGGATGGCTTCGGCCTCGAACTCGGGCTCGACCAGAATCGCGTAGCGGCTGCCACCGATATAGCCTTCAATTGCCATCTGCCAATCGGGGTCGACGATTTCCACATGGTCACAGAGCACGCGCGGATCGGCCTGCGGGCAGCGCTGGCGGATGGCACGCAGCGCCTCCTCGACGTACAGCGGATAGCTGACGCGGCTGGCGTTCAGCGCGCTGATACGCTGGTTGGTCTGGTTTATCTGGCGTTCCAACTGGCTGAGCTCGGCGGCGCTTTTTTGCTCAAGGCGATCCAGTTGCTGCAGCACAGTGACGCCCTCTGCGTCCTGCGTGCTGAGTAGCTCGGCCAGTTGATTGTGGCTGGCTTGCTGACCGCGAATGGCGTCCAGGCCGGCGTCCAGCGGGGTAAGGTCAATCCAGTCGCGGGCCAGTAACTGGTTAAGCTCCGCTACCGGGGCCTGTTCGGCACTCATTACCGCCTGGCTGCGCTCACGCCAGCCCCGACTGGCCAGGGCCGGTAGCGAGAGGCTGAGACTATGCTGGCTGAGTAGCTGCTGGGTTGCGCGCAGGGCCTCGATATTGCGGTCACGTTGCTGCGCCTGGGTCAGCAGGGCCGGGACCGCGCCACGCAGCTGGTCGCTCAGTTGACTCTGGCGTTGTTCCAGCTGGTCCTTGTTCTGCAGGGCGGGAATGCCCTGGCGGCGGGCTTCAAGCTGTACCAGCTCGGCATGGGCCTGCTTGATGCGCTCAGCGGTGAGCTTTTGCTCGTCGTTGATGCCCGCCAGCTCGATATTGAGCTGCTTCTGTTCTTCCTTGGCGGCCAAATAGCCCTGTTGATTCTTCTGCCAGCTATGCGCCGCCGCGGCGTAGGTGAGGCCGGTGCGTTCCAGCCAGGTCTGCTGGTAGCGCTCGGCCTGTTGGCTGGCGTGCGACAGTAGCTCGACCGCCACGCGCACGCGGCCAGCTTCCTGCTCCATGCCGTGCACGGTGCGCAGCAGCTCGCGGATGCGTTTGATGGTATCGCCAAACTCGCGGGCTTCCAGTACTTCTTCAGCGACAAACTGATCGATGGATTTGACCGGCTTGTAGGCCATGAAATTGGCAAAGGTACGCGCGGCGTTCTTGGCTTCGCGCACCGAGACTGCGTCCGGGCGGCCGCGCAGCGCGCCGTACAGGCGAGCGAGATAGGCGCTCTTGCGCTCGTACACTTCGACTTGCTGTTTGCCGAACTGGCGGCGCAGCAGGTTAGGCAGCTCTGTGACCGCGACTGCGTGGCGGCCATCGTCGCGGTTTTGCACAAAGTGCGAGAGCGAGAGCATTTCGCCCGGCACTATCATCAGCAGCAGTTCGTCCTGGCGGGCCTGACGGCTGCTGCCGGCGGCGTCCAGATGGGCACGCACGCCGATGACGGCGGTAAAGGGATCGGCCGACTCGCCCTGGGTCGGGTGGAACACTCCGACGATGTAGCCGTCGGTGTCCCAAGGCCGCGCAAAGGCGCCGTCGTCGCAGCCCAACACATAGGAGGCCAGGGTGCGCACCTGCTTGCCGCCGCGCCCGCGCTGGGTGGTCTCATCCTGGCCGGGGTTGTAGTTGAACAGGTTGTCGTGGGCGGCGGTCATCAGCGTTTGCAGGGCGTCGGCGGCTGTGGTCTTGCCGGAGCCGTTGCCACCGGAGAACAGGTTGACCGGACCGTACTCGAGTTCCTCAACCGGCAGGTTGCCCCAGTTGACGGTGATTGAGCGTTTCAGATACATCAGTGGCTATCCTCGGCGGGCAGGTCGTCGTTGTCATCGGTCGGAGCGCTGGCCAGCTGAGCTAGCGCGCTGTCGGTCACCAGGCTGATGATGCCGGGACGGATGGTCAGCCAGGCTTCACCTTCATCCAGTGCCGCATCGCTCGGGCTGCGGATAAGGCGCAGCTGACGCAGCCGACGCAGCAGTGCCTTGCGCTCACCCTGCTGCTCGGGCAGGGAGCGGCCGAGCAGGTTGCGGCAGCTCAGGTTGAGCGCCTCCAGTGACAGCATCACCTGGCCAAACTCATCGATCTGGCCTTCGCGCAACGCCTGGTCGTACTCGGCGCGCAGGACCAGAATCAGCGCCACTTCCTGCTGGCTGAGGCGTTCGCGCAGGCCGCTGCTGAAGCTGTCTTCGGTATCGGCCAGGCCGGGTACTTCGGCACCCGGCGGGAAGATGCGCAGCAGGTTGAAGCGTGGCTCGTGCAGCACGCGGATGCGCAGCACCGAGAGGTAGTCTTCCACCAGTTCACTGACCTGCAGGTAGCGATCATAGAGTTCGGCTTCGCGCTGGCTTTCGTCGCGGCACAGCACGCCGCGGTCGAGCAGGCGAATCATCAGCTCGGAAAAGGCTTCCGGGCTAAGGCCGCGTTCGTTGAGTTGGCTGTCCAGTGCGTCACGCATTGTCGTTGTGTTCCAGGTCGATGATGAAGCCATCGCGGCGGGAGAAATAGGTTTCATGGGTTACCGGCTCGCCGGTGGGCTCAATGCGCACCCGCAGGCCATGACTGGCGTGATCCGCGCCGGCCAGCTCGATCAGGTGGCTGAGCGCCAGCAGGTCGCGCGCGTTATTGATCGGCAGGTCGCGGTTGTCGATGCGTTTGCCGGCGCCCAGCGCGCTGCGCAGATAGTCGCGCAGATGGCTGGCATTGATGGTGAAGGCCTTGTCGAGCAGCTGCTGCACGCCCAGCTCGCGCAGGGTCTCGTCGTCCGGGTGGTCCAGATCGCTCATCAGACTCTGCACCGGCGGGCGCTCTCGGCGCTCACGCAGCCGCACGCTGGCGGGGTCGACCAGGCCCAGGCGCACGCTGGCCATGGCCTCGCCCGCAGCCTCGAGCCGCGCCGCGCACTCGTCTGCCGGCAGGCTGGACAGCTCGCGACACAGGCCGACCACGTCGCTGTGCTTCTGGCTATGCAGGTAGCTGAGCTGACGGATGATGATGTCGGCGCGCTGGGTAAAGCCCTGCAGCGTTTTACGCAGCGCCGGCAGCATGATGTCCGAGGCATTGCGCAGGCGGCTTTCGATGCCATCGAGCAGCTGCCAGAGCACCGAACTGTTGGCGTCGATCAGCAGGTCCGGCGCCAGACGGCGCAGGTCGCGCTCGGCCTGGGCCTTCCATTCACGCGGCTTGCGGCGGATGCGCTCGATGCTGTCCTGAATGCGCTCGCGGTGTTTCTCTACGCTGTCGGCGGACAGGCGAATGGCCACGTCCGGTTGAAAGCGGCGCTCCATGAAGTCGAAGAACTGGTCGCTGGCTTGTTGCACCAGTTGCTGCGCCTCCACCTCGCGCACCAGTTCACGCTTGCGCTCTTCCAGCTCGGCGATGATATCGGTGAAGTCGGCGATGATGCGTTCGGAGTACTCGTGGGCGTCCAGCAGGTCGTAGACCTCGCCGTGATTGAGGAACGCCGACAGGGCGTTGAGTGTATTGCGCGTGTTGCGGTGGCGCGTGCGTACACTGCGGCCATCGGCTTCCACCAGCGGTTGGGTAAACAGCCGGCCCATGCGGCTGAACGGGTAGGTGGACTGGAAGGTAGCCTGGTCGACCTGGCGCTCCAGCCAGCCATGTTCCAGTAGGGCTGTGAGTACCCAGCCGGCCTGTTCGCGGTTGCTCTTGAAGCGGCCGCCGTCGTCGTCATCGCCCTCTAGCAGCGGCGCGCGTTCCAGGGCTTCGCAGAAAATATCCAGCACCTGCTCACGCCTGAGCGATTCGCCATAATCGGCGCGCGCGCTGTACAGCCGCTCATGCAGCAGGCGCAGGCATTCGACTATCTGTTCGCGGTATTTGCTGGTGAGCGGGCGGAAGAAGTGCAGGCGCTCGTCGGTGAAAAACATGCGGCAGTCGGGTCCGGTCTGGGCAAATGCGCATTATGCCTTAAACGCAGCGCCACGCCGCAAGGGACAAGCGACAAGCTGTGATCTGATTGGAGGCAGAATAGTAAGACAGGGGTGGCGCGAGTAGGTGGATGGCCGCAGCCATCCACCAGGGCGGGCTGATGGAGGTCAGGCTAGAGTTGCGGCGCCCAGGAAAGCGAAAGACGGGCATTCAACTCCTCATTGCGGTAAGGGTTACCCGTGAAGTCGTTGGCCAAGGCATATTCTTTCTCGAGCACGTTGCCGATGCTTAGATCCCAGCGAGTGCTATCAGTCATGTGCCAGTTGCCGCGAACTTCTAGAGTACCGAACCCTGACAGTTCCTGGTTGTTGGCCGCGTCGTTGTAGCGAGTGCTGTTAGCTACAACGGTGAAACCTACGCCAAAGTCGCCGTATTGACGGTCAGTGTCGATGCTCAGCATGCGCTTTGGGCGGCGGGGTAGTTGCTTGCCAGTGTCGCGATCGCGCGGATCCAGCCAAGTGGCGGCTACCGCAGTTGTCCAGCCCAGTACGTCTCGTTCCGCAGTCAGTTCCAGCCCATTGATGCGCGCTTCAGCGATATTCTGTGGAGTGAAGGTTGCATCTGATTGAATCAGGTTCTCGATATCGGTGCGGTAGGCCGAAGCTTGCAGCAGTGTCGAGTCCAGCCGAGTCCGCCATTGCAGCTCATAGCTTTTTGAGCGCTCGGGCTCCAATGTTGGGTTAGCGTAACCGGGGTAATAAAGCTCGTTGAACGTTGGGGCGCGAAAACCTTCGCCGTAGGATGCAATAAGTTGCTGCTCGTAGGGCAAGGCAAAGATCAAGGCGCCATTGAAGCTGTCCTCTTCGCCAAACTGTTCATTGTCGTCATGACGCCAGCCAAGCTCGCTGCTGATGCTTTGTCCGTCAAAGCGATACTGAGCAAAGGCGGCTTGGTTGTATCGCTCGGTTTCATTAAAGGCGGTAGAGCTGTTCAGTTTGTCTTCGTACCAGTCGAGACCAGCCTGAAGGCTATGCTGATCATTGAAACGTAAGTGGTTGAGCCAGTTGGCAGAATCGCGGTAGGTGTTGAATACGCTATTACCAGTGGGAGACCAAGGGGTTGGGTCGAATAGGGTTTTGCGACGATCTTCGGCATGGCCTGCTTCAATGCGTGAGCGCCAGGTGTCGTTAATCTGCCATTGCAGGTGAGTGGCGACAGTGCTCAGCTGGAAGTCGTCTTCGGGGTTGCCGGATAGGTCGTATTCGGTATTGCCGCTTTGTTCAAGCAGCTGCACGCCTGCCTCCAGCGCATCCGTGAACTGGTGGTTCAAGCTGGCGCTGAATGCTCTGTTGCGATAACCGTCATCATCCATGTCATCACCAGTGCTGTTGGTGGTGCGGTTAATCCCATCGGTTTCATCCAGGCTGGCGCCCAGATTGAATCTGGTTTGGCCGTTCCCACCGGACAGCCCGACTTCACGGGTGAAAGTCTGGTTGCTGCCAAAGCCAAACTTCACGCGCGGGTTAAGTCCCTCACTGCCTTGGCGGGTGAAAATCTGCACTACGCCGCCTATTGCGTCTGATCCGTAAATGGCAGAACGTGGACCGCGAACCACTTCGATACGCTCGATTTGGTCGACGCTTATGAATTCCAGGCTCGGTTGGCCTGCCGAAGCACTGCTGATGCGCTGCCCATCAATCATTACTAGGCTTTGTGCTGCGTTGGTGCCGCGCATTGAGATACTGCTCAAGCTACCGATGCCGCCGTTGGTGGTTATCGAAATGCCAGGCACTCGACGCAGGAGATCGGTAACGCTGAAGGGTTGCAAACGCTCAATATCTTGGCGCGTGAATACGGTTGTAGCTGCAGTAGCCTGCTCGCGCGCTTCCACCTGCCGCGAGGCGGTCACTATGGTGTCGGGCAGGTCCAGAGCATCATTGGCCTGGGCAATGGCGCTGGCCAGCAGCGCGGGCAGTAGAAAGAGTGACTTGTTCATCCAGAATCCCCAAAAGTACGGCTTTTGAGGAGGGCGGGGAGTCAGGAGGGGTCCGGGCAGCGGACGACCACGCCGACCGGTGACGCCCTCCGCGACACCTCAGCAATAAAGTCGTGGCGCAGGGGCGCAGCAACTTAGCGCGGTGGGCCGGTCTCCGGGCTTGGAATCTGACTGCGGTCGCCTTCCCGTGTGGTGCACAGTGGCTTGATTGACAGCAGCTGCAGGCGGACCTGCGATTCCTTACCGTTGCGGGGGCAGCGTCGGACTTGAACCGACTTCCCGTTTCACCCGATCCGCGTGGCGGATCAGGCACCCAATGCGAGTACCAAGAATTGGAGCGGGACTCTAGGGCTTTCAGTCGGTGGGGTCAAGCCCTTGATCTGGCTCGGGGATGGTGCTCAGGCGGTGGTGGATGGCGGCTTCGATGCCGGCGGCATCTAGCCCGCACTCGGCCAGCATCTGCGCGGGTTTGGCGTGTTCGACAAAGAGGTCCGGTAGCCCCAGATTGAGCACTGGCGTAACTATCCCCTCGGCCAGCAGCCATTCGTTGACGGCGCTGCCGGCGCCGCCCATGACGGCGTTCTCTTCCAGGGTAACCAGCAGCTTATGGGTAGCGCTCAGCTCGGCGATCAGGGCGGTATCCAGCGGTTTCACAAAGCGCATGTTGGCTACACTGGCATTCAACGCTTCGGCTGCCTTTAGGGCCTGCTGGTGCAGGGTGCCGAAGCAGAGAATGGCTACCTCTTGACCTTCACGGGTGACTACGCCCTTGCCAATGGGCAGGGTGTCGAGCGTCGGCTCGATGGGCGTACCTGGGCCGGTGCCGCGCGGGTAGCGCACGGCGGCGGGGCCGTCGTGCAAAAAACCGGTGGAGAGCATCTGCCGGGTTTCGTTTTCATCGGCGGGTGCCATGATGACCAGGTTGGGCAGACAGCGCAGGAACGAAAGGTCGAAACTACCGGCGTGGGTCGGGCCGTCTTCGCCCACCAGGCCGGCGCGGTCGATGGCAAAGAGCACATCCAGATTCTGCACGGCGACATCGTGTACAACCTGATCGTAGGCGCGTTGCAGGAAGGTGGAGTAGATGGCGAC